>Ga0209189_1002516_pt1 | contig 12820 bp, 11 predicted proteins | sample C_130820_EF_Meta_FD_187308 | JGI IMG/M metagenome (GOLD analysis project Ga0209189, IMG submission 187308) | Freshwater microbial communities from Lake Croche, Canada to study carbon cycling - C_130820_EF_MetaG (SPAdes) (version 3) | ecosystem: Environmental > Aquatic > Freshwater > Lake... | reverse complement strand
CGAGCGGAGGGAGAGGTCGATGACCCAGAGCACGGTGGAGAGCACGATCCCGGACATCATGCTGCAGATGATCCTCAGGGTTGTCCCAAAGGACTGGATCGGCTCGGGGACCATGACCATGCAGGCCGACTTCCTTCCCAGGCTCTCCCTCTAGGGAGCCGCCGTCAGCGATGCCTACGGCTACAATGCCTCCCTGCCCCCGGCATCCGGAACATTCTATGGAAACCGTGTCGGATACACGGGATTCGCCGTGCTCAGCTGGGATCTCTTCGACGGGTTCGAGCGGGTCGAGCGTGTGAAAAAACGTCAGGCCGAGGAGTCCCAGGCGCGTGCAAACGCCGAATCAACCCGCCTGCAGACCACCCAGGATGTCTGGAGTGCCTACAACGACTCGCTCAAGGCGCGCAAACGCGTTGCCTACGCCGACACGCTGGTCCTCTCCGCCGAGGAAAGTTTCAAATCGGCGCAGGCCGCCTTCGACAACCAGTTGGCCAACATCACCGAACTGATCTCCAACCAAAGCGCCCTCGCGGCGGCCCGCTTCGAGCAGGCCGGGGCACGCGCCGACTACCTGACAAGCCTCGCCTCGCTCTCGCTGGCGATGGGGCAGTGCGCGCCACCGGCCGGGACCAGTGTCAAACCGCCCTCGCTTTAACTCGGGTGTTGCTTAGGGGTGATACTCATCCACACCGTACTGACCCGCGGGAGACAGGACGGACCGATCGGTAAGGTTTGCCGACTTTTGCAGATCAACAGAGCGGTCGGTTGCCCAATCAAGAACCTCTGCCTTGGGATCGGCATAAGACCAGCTGAAAAGATGCTGCCAGTCCGAGCCAAGAAGTGTGACCGATGGGGTGGTTGTGAGCCTCAGCGAGGAAGGCACCCAATCAAAGGTCGCCCTCCCGGTTCCTGCAAGCACGCCCGCATCGGAAAGACTGTAGCAAACGACATCATGACCCTGAACGGAGAAGAGGTTTCTGCCCGCGGTGGTGATACACCCGGAGTTGGTTCCAAGGTCACTGCCTGTAATCAGAGAGAGAGTTACGGCGTTGCATGCACTGACCTGAATCTGCCGGGAGTTTGTCCTAGTCTTGGTCTCGCTCCATGCCAAGAAGCCATCCGAAGTAATGTCGGTGACTCCGAGCAAGCGCCCCGGCAGTGTGATGGCCGGGCCGAGAATCGGCGTGGTGAGATCATTCAGATCAAGCACCCGAAGGTTATGCTGACTGGCGCTCAACTCCCCCGAGCCATTGGCAAGAGGCGTCTCCTTGCTGGCATAACCAAACACAAGCAGACCGCCGCCTGCCGCAGAGGAGACAACGGGGGTGGCATTCGTATCGGTCAGCGGAAGCGGGGGTTGAGCGATCGGCGCGGACGAATTCTCGGTCTGGAAGATCACCGCAAAGGGTGGATTCGTGCTCTGGGCGAGATAATTATAGCCGGGATAGACGCAACAGGCGGCTGCCCTTGCGCCGGATCGCATCACCTCTGGAATCGGATCAGTAACCGGCATCCACCCCCTCCAACGGAATGTCCGGACTTGAGGTTGGGCGACAACAACGGCCGACTTGGCGGAGGGGAACAGGAGGCTTGATAGATCCCATGCAGAGTCATTCCCGGGGAGTTGGAGCGATGCCCTCCCGGAAAGGTTCAGATCGGGTAATTGGGAAGCATCATAGATATCAAGCGTCAACGTCGGACTTGGATGACTCTGGACGTCTGAAGAGTACCATCCCCAGTAGGAGACATCAGCAGGATCCTGACGCAAGACATAGAGAGAGGTGCCCCGCAGGACGGCATCCTTCACAATGCCTCCTCCAAGTGGGATCTCAGCAAGCACGGAGTCCGGATCAGAAACCGGGGAGATGCGGGCCGTGGCAACTGCGGATCCAGACCATCCCCACCAGCAGGAGGAGGCGCCCTCCTCGATCTGAATGAGGTGATTGGTTGTGGAAAGGACCCTGTTCACCGGCCAGGCAAGGAGTAGGTCAGCAAGAAGCACCGGCGCGGAATGGTCCGTGATGCTTGCCGTGACGAGTTCGCGCTGGGAGATCGAGGCAAGGCAGGAACCGACCAGATCGGCCCGCAGGGGATCGAAGTTATGATCGATCTTTCCGGCCAGCGAGAGAGTTCCCGCCGCCGCGTCAAGATTGAGAAACTGCACGAAGTGCTCGGTGGTTCCGTTCGTAGAGTTGCAAGCCGTGTAGGGAACGAGGACCAAACCGCTGTCCGGAAGCACCTTCAGGGCCTTGTCGTCGTAGGTGGCCGCGCTCCATCCCCAGTTGCTGCTCATGCTCACGCGGTTCAGCAGGGCGGGATTGGCGGGGTCGGAGACATCAAAGAGGGAGGCGCAGACATTCCAATCGGATCCGTAACCGATCGTGAAGAGTTTGTTCTGACCCACCGGCACGATCTGCGTGGACCATCCCGGAACCTCGAGTTGCCCCGCAACCACGGGATTCGTCGGGCTGGAGAGATCGATCACAAAAAGAGGGTCGTTCTGACGGGAGGTGACCACATAGGCCTTGTCGCCGTCGAACCGAACCGCCTGAAGAGTCTCCCCGCGCACAATCTCCAGCGAGGCGAGGTTGCTGCCTTCGTAGTTGAAGTTCTCCAGCGTGGTGACCTGGGTTCCGTTCCACCACGAGTCGTTGGATCCGGAATTGGTGTCATTGACCCAGCGCTGGGAGACAGCCGAGAGCGTGGCCCCGTCATACTGAACATCATATTTGTTATAGAGGCGTCCGCAGAGAGCAACCGGGGATGCGGTCAATTGCGCGGCACCATCCTTGCCCAAAGAGAAGAGGGTGACCTTGGAACTCTGCCAGTCACTCCAGTCACCGCCCGTGACCGCCATCCAGTCGTTTCCTGCGGAAATCACCGGCCAACTTCCAGCGATGGTGTGGCTGTTTCCGGTGGAAAGGGTTCCCGCGACGGGATCCACAACCAACTCGTTGAGCACGGTGGCATCCTCATTGATGCCGGAGTTGTCCCACGTCCAATGCTGGGTGGCCAAGTAGAGGCGGTTGCCGACCATCCTGCTATCCGCCATCCACCCCGACACAACGGCTTGATCCACTATCATGGCACTGGAACCTTCGACCTTCACAAGCTTTACCCCGGTATTCCCGCACCAGGAGGAGTTGTCATACTCCTGGGTGAGCAGCACCGCATAACGGATTGATCCCGAACCCGGCACGATGTAGAGATCCTGCCCCTTGGCCGGAAGCCTGAAATAAGCCTGAAGCGTGGGGTTGGCGGGATCGGAAAGATCGATCACCTGCAGACCGCGGAGCTGGTTGAAGAAGTAGACCGTCGATCCGTCAGCCTTCCAGATATCGGATTCCTCGATCGTAGCGGCAGGCAAGGAACCGGCCCTTGCATCCCCCTCAACAGCATTGTTAGCGACAGTCCCGGCGGAGGCCAATGCAACGGGCCCGTTTGCAACCTGGGGGGCATTTTGAGTGTAGCTCGGCGCGACGTTCTCCCTGAAAGACTTCTTTCCGGCGAAGAACTTGGAGGGATACTTGTTCCTGATCGCGGGAGCAGCGACCTTGGAGCCCGTGGCACGCCATAGTTTCTGGGCGTAGTCGCCGGGTAGGGAAATGCGAATATCAGAGGGCGTCGCCTTCACTGAAAGTGTCTTGAAGTTCACCCAAGTCCCACTGGCAACGGGACAATATTGGATCACGACCGAGTGAAACGGTGACGGCACATTCAGGGATGCCGTCTGACTCCCCGCATCGATCGTCATCGGAAGGTCACGCAATCCATTGGTGCCACCGGGTGTCGAAGCAGGGGCATGCCCTCTCAACAAACTGGGAATGGGAGTCGCCTGAGAAGTCGCTACAAGGAGCATCAATGCCAAAACGCCCGACGAGCAACCGAAAACGACACTGCCCCTAAGGGCCATTTTATGGGGCTGCATGGCCTCAAAATGATCCCTTTTCATGGGATAAATCAAGTTTTTTTCCGAAGGAAATGATCCTATTGGTGAGGGGGGACGGGAGTGACCGCTCCTCCATGGAACTCCCAACGACGGGATTTTTATGGGGCACTCGTATCCGGGGCCATACGACGGCGCAACTGGCCGCAGGCGGCGTCGATGTCGTGGCCCTTCTCGCGGCGGATGGTGGCGGCAATGCCACGATCTCGCAGGATGGAAAGGAACTCCTCCTGAACCTCCTCCGAAGGACGCTTCCAGGGAAGTCCCTCGACGGTATTGTAGGGAATGAGGTTGATCTTGGCACGGAGTCCCCTCGCCCGATCGGCCAGAAGGCGCGCTTCGGAGGGGGCATCGTTCACCCCTTCAATCAGGATATACTCGAAGGTGATCATCTGCTTCTTGCGGTCGCAGTAGTAGGCGCAGGCCTCCATCAATTCGGCGACGGGATGCTTTGTGTTCACCGGCATGATCTGCCCGCGAACCTCATCGCTCGCACCATGCAGGGAGATGGCCAGTCTGATCTGGAGAGGTTGATCGGCCAGATCGCGGATACGCGGAACCAGCCCACTGGTTGAGACGGTCATCTTGCGGGCTCCGAGTCCAACGCCCCAGGGGGCGTTCAGGATCGAGACGGCCCGGAGCCAGTTGTTGTAATTGGCCATCGGCTCCCCCATCCCCATGAAGACAAGGTTGTTGATCCGCTCCCCGGAGATCTTCTCGGCAAGAAGCACCTGACTGACGATTTCATCGGCACTGAGATGTCGCTTCCACCCGTCGAGGCCGCTTGCGCAGAACTTGCAACCGTAGGCGCACCCGACCTGAGAGGAGACGCAGAGGGTGCGGCGGTCGGATTCCTCGCCGTAGAGAGCCGGAGAGGCGGGAATCAATACGGTCTCGATGAGTTCACCATCATGGAGGCGGAGCAGGAGCTTCCGGGTTGTGTCCTTGGAACCGCTCACTGCGACCACTCCGGGGATCCGGATCGGATGGCGTTCCTGCAATACCGCTCGAAGCGAGGCGGGAAGATTCTTCATACCCTCCCACGACTCGACCCGCTTCTCCCGTTGATAAGCCCATTCCATGACCTGCCTGGCCCTGTAGGAGGGTTGATTCAGTTCATGCAGGCTCCCCTCCAGATCCTCCATGGTGAGGGCATGAAGGGATGGTGATGCTGCGGCTGCGGACATGGAAGGAATGTAAACAATGGGAGAAATTCATTGCCCTGCAAGCAGGGATTGCTACTATTTTTTGATCTTCTGCCGTCACTTAAAAGGAGTCACGTCAGGACGGGTTGGCAACAATCTCTCCGCAGAAGTTATTCAACACATCATGACAACATCCATGGCTGATCTTCAGCAACTCATCGCCGCCTCGGTCAAAAACTACCGTGAAGGCAGCATCGTCAAGGGGCACATCCTCGAAAAGCGCCCCAAGGAATTCCTCATCGACATCGGCTACAAGTCCGAGGGCGTGGTCTCCGCGTCCGAATTCGACGATCCGGACGAAATCCAGGTCGGAGACGAGGTCGAGGTTCTCCTCGAGCGCCTCGAGAACGATCAGGGAATGGTCATTCTTTCCAAGCAGAAGGCTTCGCAACGTCAGAACTGGTCGAAGATCGTCAAGTTGTTCGAGGCCGAGGGCATCATTAAGGGCCGCGTCAAGTCGGTCGTCAAGGGCGGTCTCATCGTCAATGTCGGCGTCGAGGCCTTCCTTCCCGCCTCTCAGGTCGACATCAATCCTCCGAAGGACCTCACCTCCTTCGTCGGCAACACCTACGACTTCAAGATCGTGAAGCTCAACGAGGACCGCAAGAACGTCGTCCTCAGCCGCCGCGAACTCATCGAGGCCGAGCGCAGTGAGCGCCGCCAGCAGTTCCTCGGCACCATGAATGCCGGCGACAAGGTCGAGGGTACGGTCAAGAACATCACCGACTTCGGGGCCTTCCTCGATCTCGATGGCATCGACGGACTCCTCCACATCACCGACATGTCCTGGGCCCGCCTCACCCATCCGAGCGAGGCCGTCAAGCCCGGCGACCGCCTCACCGTGGTCGTCCTCGAGATCAACAAGGACAAGGAGCGTATCAGCCTCGGCCTCAAGCAGCTCCAGTCCAATCCCTGGGAGCGCATCGAGGAGCGCTTCCCGATCGGCCAGAAGGTCAAGGGCAAGATCACGAACCTCATGCCCTACGGCGCCTTCGTGCAGATCGAGGAAGGCATCGAGGGACTCATCCACGTCTCGGAGCTCTCCTGGACCAAGCGCATCACCCGTCCTTCCGACATCCTCACCCTCGGTCAGGAAGTCGAGGCCGTCGTGCTCGGCGTCAACAAGGAGGATCAGAAGATCTCCCTCGGCGTCCGCCAGCTCGAGCCGAATCCTTGGGACGAGATCGAACAGCGCTACGTCATCGGCAAGCAGGTCCGCGGCCAGGTCCGCAACATGACCGCCTACGGCGCCTTCGTGGAGCTGGAGGAGGGCATCGACGGCATGGTGCACGTCTCCGACCTCAGCTGGAACAAGAAGATCAACCACCCGAGCGAGATCCTGAAGAAGGGGGACGAGGTGGACGCTGTCGTCATCGACATCGACAAGGCCAACCAGCGCATCAGCCTCGGCGTCAAGCAACTCGAGACCGATCCCTGGAAGGAGATCGAGAACAAGTACAAGGTCGGCGACATCGTCAAGGGAACCGTCTCCAAGATCGCCAACTTCGGCGCCTTCGTGGAGCTTCCCGGCGATATCGACGGACTCGTCCACATCTCGCAGATCAGCGAGGACCGCGTCGAGAAGGTCAAGGATGTCCTCAAGCCCGGCCAGGAGGTCGAGGCCCGCGTCATCAAGATCGACAAGACCGAGCGGCGTCTCGGCCTCTCCATCAAGGCAACCGGCTACAGCGAGGAGGCACTCCTCAAGGAGAGCGAGGCTCTCGAGACCGTCAAGAGCGGCGAGGACATGGTCAGCTTCGGGGCGGCGCTCTCCGCCGCCGAGGAGGAGTATCGTCCCGGCCAGGGGAAGAAGTAATCAGTTCCTGCTCATCTCGATCAACGTCATGTCACAGCCTGAAATCACCGCCTACCTCAAGACCTCCTGCGGGTGGAGCAACGGAGTGCGCGCCATCCTGTCGAAGTACTCCCTCCCCTACACGGAGAAGGACATCATCAAGAACCCTGCCTTCCGCTTCGAGATGGAGCAGAAGAGCGGACAACCCCTCTCCCCCTGCGTGGAGATCAACGGAGTCATGCTGCCCGACATCAGCGGAGAGGAAGTCGAGGCCTACATGCTCGAGAAGGGGATCGTCACGGCGAACGAGGTGAAGACCGATGTCCCGCTGAACGCCCCCTGCACCGATGCCCAGCACGCCGCCATGGCCCAGGGCCAAGGTATCAGGATGAACCTCTGAGGTTGACTCAATAACAATCACAGAGAGCCGTGTCTCCCGATCAAAGGGGGCACGGCTCTTTTGCTTTCGGAGAGACTGCAGGTTCTCGCGCAGAGGCGCAGAGGCGCGGAGGAAATGAATTAAAGATTGATGTGCTTGATAAGCCCCCTGAATTCTAAAGGCGCCGCAGGATTAACCGGATAAAAGGGAAAGCGTCCTATCGGAATATAAAAGCTTGGAAGTTTGTATGCAGGGATAGGCGCGCGAGGGAAGGCTTAATAGTCCTACGCCGACAGAGCGGCAACGACGCCATGCGCCAAAATCCCAAGCCTATCCTTTCGGTTCGACCCAACGAGCCAGCCATATGCACAACTCATACAGCACCACCATCGGTCCACCCATGAGAAGATAGGTCACCAAATCGGGCGACGGGGTGATGAAGGCCGCCACAGTAAAGATGGTAACGATGGCCGCCGATCTGGTTTTGCGAAGCTTCTCGGAGGTCAAGACACCAAGCTTTACAAGAGCCAGCACAACCATTGGCATCTCGAAGGCTACCCCGAAGGCGATCAGGAACTGGGTCGTGAAGGAATAATACTCCCGGACCGTCCAGGTCGGCGTCCAATGCATCGACTTGGCATCCTTGAAGAAGAAATCGAGGGTTCCAGGAAGAACAATGAAGTAGGAAAAGAGGACTCCTCCGAGAAAGAGGAAAAACCCAAAGGCTGAGACCGGCAGGAGAATCCTTCGCTCCGCAGGCTTCAGCGCCGGGAAGAGGAACTGGGCAAGCAGGAAGACCAAGATGGGAAAGGAGAGGATCATCCCGGCATAGAAGGAGAGTTGGAGTGAAATGGTCATAGAATCAGCCACGCCAAGCGACTGCAGGGAGGCGGCCCGCGCGGGGTCGACCGCGACCAGCGGGCGCTGGATCACCGATGCAAGGATATCGCGGAAAAAGAAGGCACCCACCATGGCCATAACGAGAGCCACAGCCATCCTGATGATCATGAGGCGCAGATCACCCAAATGATCCATGAAGGGACGGGCTTCATCCTCCTGCTCCCGGAAGGAGAAGATCTTGTTGATCTCCATGGCGGCTAGGCGGCGCTTATTTGCAGGATAACTTCGATGTCCAATGCTTAAGCCGACCCGAGACATTCTCCGGAGAGGGGCCGCCGATGGCGGTGCGGGCCCGGAGCGAACGGATCGGATCGAAGAGATTCTGCCAATCATTGACCAATTCGGGACATACTTCACGGATCAACTCGTCGGGAAGTTTGTCGAGCGGTGTTCCGGTCTTGGCGGACTCTGCCGCAAGCTTTCCCACCAAATCGTGCGCCTTCCGGAAGGGAACATTCTTGCGGACCAACTCATCGGCCAGATCGGTGGCCAGCAGGGCGGGATCACTCGCCGCAGCGGCGATGCTCCCCCTGTTGATCACAAGGGCCGACATCATCTCGGCCGTCACGGCTAGGGCCATGCGGGCAGTATCGACAGAATCAAAAAGTGCCTCCTTGTCCTCCTGTAGGTCGCGGTTATAGGCCATCGGAAGCCCCTTGAGAACGGTCAGAAGACGGAAGAGGTTGCCGTAGAGACGGCCCGTCTTTCCTCGGGTGAGTTCGGCGATGTCGGGGTTCTTTTTCTGGGGCATCAGGCTGGAACCCGTCGCATGGCGGTCGCTCAACCGTGCAAAACCGAACTCCGTAGTGGTCCAGAGGACGACATCCTCGGAGAGGCGGGAGAGATGCATGCCGAGGATCGCCAGCGCTGAAAGCAACTCCAGGGCAAAGTCACGGTCACTCACGCCGTCGAGGCTGTTCTGGGTAATGCGGGAGAAACCGAGTTCCCTGGCGATCGCCTCACGGTCCAGCAGGAGAGTCGAGGCTGCAAGGGCACCCGAACCCAAGGGAAGTTCATCCATTCTCACCGCCGCATCAGCCAGCCTTCCGTGATCCCGATCGAGCATCTCGACATAGGCTAGGAGATGGTGAGCAAGGGGAATGGGTTGCGCCCGCTGAAGATGGGTGTAGCCGGGAATGAGAACCGATTCATTGGCGGAGGCTAGTCCCACCAGGGCACCCTGCAATCCTCTCACTCCTTTCTGAAGGGCGGCAATCTCATCGCGCAGGTACAGACGGATGTCTGTGGTCACCTGATCATTACGGCTGCGGGCTGTGTGGAGCTTGGCCCCTGCATCCCCAATGCGGGCCGTAAGTTCCTTCTCGATATTCATGTGAATGTCCTCGAGATCGGTTGAAAAGGTGAATTGACCGGCGGCTATCTCCTCCCCGATGGCCTTCAATCCCGTCTCGATCGCGGTCAATTCGTCAGGAGTCAGATACCCCGCCCGCCTGAGAGCCCGTGCGTGGGCGATGCTACCGAGGATATCGTGACGGTAGAGCCTCCAGTCAAAGGAGACGGATTCTCCGTAATCACGGAGCAGGGTGGACATGGTTTCTTCGAAACGACCGTGGCGCATTTTCTTGTTTTATCCTGTTTTCAGCACCACGGAAGCAAGAATCCCATTTCCTGGACGGAAAAGGGTGTCAGGGAACTACGGCAAGAGAGAGCCGGTTGCCGTTGCTGCATTCCTGCCCTGGCGGGGTTCACCGGTCTTTCATCCATAGCCCCTGACAAGCGGAGTCTATCCTTTTTACCCCGTTCGCAACAACCCTTCAAAAAATCCTTTTTGATACTTGAGCAATCCCCGCCCAAGAACTAAGGTTTTTGTCACTTTTCCCCCAATAGATTTTCAACATGCAAAAAATCCTTGTTACCTTGGCGGTCGTGCTTTCCTTGGCCACAGCAGGCCTTGGTTTCTTAAACAAAACGCGATTGGCCGATTCCAGGTCTGAAACGGCAAGATACAAGGACGAGTCTCTCTCCAACGCCAAGAAGGCTGATAAAACGGCTTCCGAACTCAAGTCAGCCAAAGAAAAACTTGCGATCGTCGGATCGGATGCGGAGAAAAATGCGGCGGAGTTGTCGGATCTTCGCGGCCAATCGGCCAAGGCAAACGCAACACTCGCCGATGTGCAGAAGCAGGTGGCGGACAAGGATGCGACCATCGCCCAGCAAAAGACCGACATGGCGGCCAAGGATTCTCGAATCAGCGAACTTGAAAGCAAGGTCAATACCGTGAGCCAACCGGCCTCGTCGGCATCCGATGACCTGAAAAAGCAGCTTCAGGAAAAGGAGATGCTGACAACGAGTCTTCAGACCAAACTCAAGGAGCAGGATTCCCAACTGGCCGTGCTGAAAGAGCGTGAGGCGCAGCGCAAGAGCAAGACCATGCGCAGCGGACTCGAAGGCCGCATTCTGGCGGTCAATCCCTCATGGAACTTCGTGGTTCTCAGCCTTGGAGACCGCAACGGAGTGGTCAACAACGCGGAGATGCTGGTCAAGCGTGGCTCCCAACTCATCGGAAAGATCCGCATCACCTCCGTCGAACCCTCGACATCGATCGCCGACATCATCCCCAACAGCGCCCGCTCCGGGCTTGCCGCCCAACCCGGCGACACGGTCATCTACATGGGCCCCGGCGAGGATGACGATCAGAAACCCCAGTGATGGAGAAGATCCTTCCCATCACACTCCTAATCTCGGGTGTTCTGATGGTGACGGGTTGCCAATCGGAAACGACTATCCCTCCCTCCCCAGAACGCTCGGCCGTCAGTTCCATTCCTTGGAACAAGCCCGCCAGCTGGGAAGGATCCGGAGCACTCGGCGGCTTCATGCCTCAGGGCGCGCACTGAAGGCGGATCGCGGGATCATCATTGGATCTGCGCCCCACTTCCCGTTCTTGATGGAAAGAGTGCCCTTTCCATGAAGTAAGAAGCGAGTAGATTCCTTCCATGCGCATTCTGGCCGTTGACCCTTCCCTTCGAGGCACCGGTTTTGCGATTCTGGAGGAAGTGGGTGGAAGGACCCTTTGCCTTGAGTACTCCGTCGTCAAGAATCACGGCACCCTTTCCCAGGAGGGCTGTTTGATCGCGATTCATGATGCCCTCTACAGTGCCATTGATCGTCACCAACCGACCGCCCTCGCCATCGAAAAAGTGATCTTTGTCCAGAGCTACGCAACAGCCATCGTCCTGGGGGCCGCCCGGGGAGTCGCCGTTCTGGCAGCTGCCCAAAAAGGCCTCCCAATCCACGAGTATCCACCCAAGCGTGTAAAACAGGCCGTCGTCGGAAAGGGAGCAGCCTCCAAGGATCAGGTCGCCTTCATGATCCGCGCTCTGCTAGGCCTTACGGAAACTCCTCCCAGCGACGCCGCTGATGCCATCGCTATCGGACTCACCCACCTGAGAACAATGGCTTCGCCCGTTCTTAAAGTGACAGCCACCCTAGGAAAATGAGCCCGGTGGTTGAACCCCGATGGTTGGGCAGGGTGACCTACGACAAGGGGCTCAAACTCCAGGAATCCCTCGTGAACGGCCACACTTCGGGTGATCCGAAAAACCAGCTGCTCTTACTGGAGCATGAACCAGTCTACACCATGGGCCGTACCCGTGACGACTCCAGCCTGCGCGAGGAAACCACCCTCCCCCACCCCGTCCACAGGACAAACAGGGGAGGACAGGCCACCTATCATGGTCCGGGGCAACTGGTCGGCTATCCGGTTCTCGATCTATCCATCTTCGGCCGCGACCTGCACGAGTACCTCCGTTTTCTCGAGGAAGTTCTGATCCTCCTGCTCTCGCGTCATGGGATTGCGGGCGCGCGTGTGGAGGGAAAAACAGGCGTCTGGGTCGGTGAACGAAAAATCGCCTCGCTGGGTGTCGGCGTCCGAAAATGGATCTCCATGCATGGATTTGCAATCAACATCTGCGGCGATCTCTCCCCCTTTAACCATATCACCCCCTGCGGAATTACCGGCGTTACCATGACATCGCTCGAAGCCGAGGGAGCAAGCAATGTCAGCGTCGAATCGTGCGCCCGTGAAGTCGGGGTGATCTTCAACGAATTACTCCAAGGGGAAAGGTTTCGCGCAGAGGCGCAGAGGCGCGGAGAGCTATAAGATTTGGAACTCAGGAAATCAGGAATCTGAGAAATAAAAACTTGAGTGCATGGAGAGAAAAACGGCTCGGCACGACGCTAGGGTAACTACAGGCACACCCTTGGGATTCTCCTTATCCCATTCCTGATTTCCTGTTTTCCAGATTAAAACCTTCGGCATTCAGCCCATTCAGGCTGTGTCTCACTTCAAAACTGTACGTTTTGAACAGAGTTTCTTCTCTGCGCCTCCGCGTCTCTGCGGGAAACTGAACCCGGATTTTAGGCCTGCAGTTTTAAGAAATTAGCCAGCAACTCCTTGCCGTGGGTGGTGAGAATCGACTCCGGATGAAACTGGACTCCCCAGACAGGCAACTCTTTGTGACGCAGTCCCATGATTTCCCCCTCCGATGTCTCCGCCGTGATTTCAAGGCAATCGGGAAAAGTCTCCCTCTTCACGAGCAAACTGTGGTAGCGCGTGGCCTCGAAAGGGTTCGGCA
>Ga0209189_1002514_pt1 | contig 12823 bp, 27 predicted proteins | sample C_130820_EF_Meta_FD_187308 | JGI IMG/M metagenome (GOLD analysis project Ga0209189, IMG submission 187308) | Freshwater microbial communities from Lake Croche, Canada to study carbon cycling - C_130820_EF_MetaG (SPAdes) (version 3) | ecosystem: Environmental > Aquatic > Freshwater > Lake... | reverse complement strand
GTGGTGCCGAAGGAGCCCTTTTCGTAGAGGCCTGATTTGCCGATGCCGAGGATGTAGGAGCGGCCGGAGCAGCCGAAGCGGTTCTTGGTGACCTCGAAGATGCGTTCGCCGTAGGTGTCGGATCGTTTTTCTTCGTCGATGTAGAGTTGGCCGCGGACGTCGACGGCGTGGAGGATGGTTTGTTTGCCTGCGAAGTCGCCTGACTTGGTGACCTGGCCGATGAAGGCGACGACGCCGTAGTTGGTTTTGGCCCAGTCGGTGAGCATTTCGGTGCAGCGGACTGGGGTGTTGCCGTTGGCGTAGCCGACGGGGTACTTGCCGTCGTCCAGGGTTTGGAGGGAGTCTTGGAGGATGAAGATTTGCTTGCCCTTGTGTTGCTTGCGGATTTGGTCCGCGTGCTCGAGGAGGTCGGGAACGAGGGTGTCCTGGCCGACGATGAAGCCGTGTTTGAGTTTGAGGCGGTCTGCGACCATCTTGACCTGGTAGAGGGATTCCTCGCCGGTGTTGTAGAGGCAGATGTGGCCGCTCTTGGTGATGGAGTCGGCGAGTTGGAGGAGCATGGTGGTCTTGCCTGCGCCTGGGGTACCGGTGAGCATCATGACGCTGGAGGGGACGAAGCCTTCGCCGCCGAGGGCGTCGTCGAAGAATTCGAGGCCTGTCTTCTTGCGGGCCCGCAGGGCGTCGGGGACGGTGAGTTCGTTGATGTTGGTGCCGCGCTTGAGGTTCTGGATGCCGACGCTGAGGTGCATGGAACGAGACATGTTGTGCTTGCCTTTCGTTGACGTTGTAGAACTATCTTACCAGGTTCCTAGACGACTTTGCACCGGTTTAGGATTGTTGGCGAATGGTGGTTTCGAGGTCGCGAAGTTTTTTGCTGAAGGTCTTGTATTCCTGCAGGTTTGCGACGGCGTTCTGAGCGAGTTGGAGGGCGGCAAGGAGGGTGTCGCTCTCGGCCGAAGTGAGCGCGATGGACTTGGTGGACTTGGTGGTCTTCATGGTCTTACTATACCCCTTTCGACTGTGACTTTACACCGGGTTCGCTGTTGAAAGTACTTTTCAGTAGCTGTCGTTCCAGTGGGCCTGGACGTAGGCCATGGCGGCCGGGAGGCGGGTGTCATCGTAGCGAGGGTCGACGCAACCGCCGGTGATGGCCCGGTGCATTCTGGGGCGCCAGAAGCTCAGGTAATTCATGAAGCGTTGGCCGTCACGCAGGTTGTAACGGTTGGGGAGCAAGGCCTGTTTGCTGAACTGTTCGAATTCCATGGTCTTAGTATACCCTTTTCGTCAGCGACTTTACACTCAGAACGGGTTGGTCCACGTGTCGTACTGGTGGGACGAGATCTGGCGGTCCTTGCAGAGGCTATCCGTGAAGTTGTTCCAGGCTTCTCGCTTCCAGATGACGTCCCCGCGGGGACCTTCGTAAAACTCGAGGAACATCTGGAGGGCTTGTTTCTTGGTGAGCTTCATGGTCTTACTATACCCTTTCTTCAGTGAACTTTGCACAGGGGTTGGGTGGCTCAGAATCTGCCAAATCGCTTCGTCAGCTCATATCGTGCACCACGGATCGCTGCAGTTCGATTCGGGAACGAGTTGCAGGAACGCCAGATCTCGATGCCGTCACGACGCAGGATCGCCTGATAGCCACCGAGCCAGAAATCTTTGCGGGCGCCGAAAGTGTGCCGTTGTGTGGTTGCCTTGTCCATGGTCTTATCCTATCAAATCAGAGTTGAACTTTGCACCGCCTTGACGATCAGGCCACCTGGCCTACCGAGATCTCGCTCTTGGTGCCCTTGCGGTTCAGCATGACGTTGGCGTTGAGGTTCCATCGGGCCTCCAACCACTTCACCGTCAACCAACGCCCGGATGCCTCAATCACCTGGGCCCGTGTCGTGCCGAAGCCGTCGGCGTCGCGAACGTTGACGATGTCGCCCTTCTTGAACTGTCTTTCCATAGACTTATATATACCCTTTTCGTCAGCGACTTTGCACTCAGACGGTGGTGATTTTGCTGGAGACGAACGACTTTTCGTATGGGGTGAGGAGCCTGACGAGTTGGAAGATGGACTTGATGACCAGCGCATTCTTGATCGAATAGCTGTTGAGCTTCTCCCCGCTCGGGAGGGTGAAAGTGGTGACCTTACCGTTGGTTTCGAACTCGATGCTTTTCATATTCTTAGTATACCCTTTCTGGAGTGAACTTTGCACTGGATTCACAGGATCTCGAGGGTTTCCTTCCGCCCCACGAGCCTCCAGCTCCCGTCCTTGCGGGCCCGGAACTGCCACCGCCGGCCGTCGTGGCCGGGTTGGGTGGCGACGATCAGGTTCGTCGTGGCATACAACACCACGAGATTGACGGAATTTCCGTCCACCGTCACCCGACACGGTGCCATGAACTTTGGCCTCGTATCGAGGCCCATGTGATGGCCGTACTGCGTGCCATCGGACCACGAACTAAAGTTGTTTGCCATGGTCTTAATATACCTTGTTCAAGGTCGACTTTGCACCGACTCAAAGAACTTTTTCTTGAAAGTTACTTTCAACAAGACCAGGTGCACCCTCTAACCCACCAGCGCCCAGGACAAGGCACCATTCCAGGAGGCGCCAGGATGACTTTAGAGAGGCTTTCCAGGCTTGGACGGGGGTAACCTAGGCCGGCATTCCTAGGGCATCTCTGAGGGCCATATGCTCAATGTAGTCGAAGTTGACAGTTGCTTTCAACAAGGCCGCTTAGTCATCCTCAAAAAGAACGTTGAACTCCTTTTCGTAAGCCTCGGACACCTTGCTCATGAGACCGACAGCCGAGACGGTGTCCAGATAAGCCATGCTGCCCTCCACCTGGAGCATCATGCGCCCGTTGGACGAAACGTTAACGGAAACACCATCGTGCTCAAAAGCCGTCTTCCAAGTCTCTAACCTGTCACGCAAAGAGATTATGTTGTTCGATTTCTTTTTCATGCGCCCCCCTCAAATTAAATGCTACTTATAAAGTACACTTATCGTGTTGCGTTGTACAATGCAAGTTGTACCTCTGGGGTACATATGGGTCATAGTCTGCCTTTGTGGTTGGTGGCCGTCGACTGCGTCACCGTCCTGAACTTGACGCCTGGGTCAGTCGATAGATGAGAACCCAGCTGGCAGCTCTTGCCCTTGTGGTACCCGGCGTTGTTGCGGTAGAACGACGAGTAGCGGTCGCGATCCTTGGACGACCCGAAGGCCAACACAGTGATCGAGGCCTGCTTGCCGTCGCCATTCGCAAGACCAAGGTACTTGACCTCGGGTTCGTCCGAACAATCGGGACACGTATTGACACGGCCACCGGCTCGCTGTTTGGCTGGGGAGTTGGGATCGAACAAGCTTTCACAGGCTGCACAGGTACGTAGCATCTTTCCTCTAGGCGTAAGTGTCTACTGTCTGTCCCACGTCTTTTTCTTTCGGTTTCTCTGGCTCTTCTTTCACCACCTCGTGTACTGGTTCCACTTTTCGTGGAGACGGCAAGATGCTAGGAGGAGCCGAAGAACCCGGTGGCGTAGGTGCAACGAGTTGCATAGATCTGTTGTACACCATGGATCGTCAGCTTTGCACTGGCATTTTTCTTTTCTTCCCTTTTGATTTGAGATAGATGTCGATGATGCCTTGTCTCTTCTCCGGCGGAGACGTTCCCCACATCCACAAGACGCTGCGCTCCGAATCCTGCAATTTCTTCTGCAAATCGCCAGAGAGTTTCTCTAGCGCCTGGATGCCATCCTGCGAAGGATCCGGTGGTGTCAGACCAAGCTCCAAGGCTACGCTGAAGAGCTCGTCAAAAGAACCCGTCTTCCAGGCTTCACTAGCTCTCTTGTAGAGCTCTGTCTTCTCAGGGTCCCCGCCAGTCTTATCAGGATGGGTAGCGGCCGCGATGGATTTCCAGAGGCGTTTCATTTCCTCTGGTCTTTCACCTTCAAATTCAGGAGCTGCGGGTACGTCCTGTGGGTCCGGGTCAGGAATAGAAAAATCCTTGACGACGATGTCCTTGCTAGTCTCTGGTGCTTCTGGTCTTGGTAGGTCTTCGTCTGCTACCTTGGCCAGCTCTTCCAGGAAATCTTTCTCATACTGGTTGAGGGCCTCGTCACGGTCCTCTAGCTCAAGCCGAAGGTGTTCGACCTTGAATGACAGGCTCTTCCACCGACGCTTGACGTCCACAAAATATAACTATATTCAAACTCGAATTTTAGGAGACCAAGGAAGCTTTCGTTGGGCCTCTTCGATGCTTTCCAGGGCTTGTTGTAAGAGGCTGGAATAGCCTGATGGTTTCTCCGGGGTGTTGAGGATATCGGTGATGATCTTGGTTACGCCTTCGAGGCGGTTGTAATGAGAGATGGCCTTGTCTTTCGTCATGTCTAAACATTACCTCATCAAGGGTTAACTTTACACTGACACTGGAGGATAGATAGGGATTCGAACCCTAGGTACCCGTTAAGGTACAAACGCTTTCCAGGCGTTTCGTTTCAGCCACTCACGCATCTATCCAGGTGGGGTCACCGATAGTATGATCGGCTTCCCCGGAGCGGGGTACCAGTAATGCTCTGGTCTTTCAAGCTTGGAAAGCTCGTGCACATCTGTCTATACCAACCCCGCAATTTTAAGTTCAAAGATCTACAGAGCTTGAATATACTTCAAAAAAAGATTTTAGAAACTATCCACAGGATGGGGAGCAAAAAAATACCGAGGATGAAGATCACATAACATCCACAAGCAGGAGCTAGCTTCTTAACTCCTTCACCCCCATTCAAAGCAACGTCAGCCACAGCTGCTGCACCTGCTATCTTGCCCAACGTATTTACTCGCATCTCTGCTGCCTTCTCTCTTCGTGGAACGTGATGGATTCGAACCACCGTAGACATATATCAAAGCGTTTACAGCGCTTCCCCTTTAGCCACTCGGGCAACGTTCCATGGCGCGCTCGGGAGGATTCGAACCCCCGACCGGATGGGTAGAAACCATCAGCTCTATCCAGCTGAGCTACGAGCGCAAATGGTGTTTCCAGGGAGACCACCGAACCCTTACTATGCTCTTCTACTTACTGACCAGCGTCCGCACCGCCAGCAGTACTGGAGCTGCTACTCGCTCCACCCGTGCCAGGTGCACCGCCCGAACCACCACCACCAGCGCCCGTAACCGTCGTGGCCGAACTGGAGGAGACCGACGCAACTGTTTCACCACCAGTACCAGCACCACCCACACCCGAGGACGAACTCGAGCTAGAGGTTACTGAAGAACTAGTCGCTGTTGTGCATGATCCATCCGTGGTCTCGTTGCTACTACATGCCGCCGTGAGAAGAGCCATCATTCCAAAACCCATTGCCAATCGCTTCATTTCTTTTTCCTTTCGTTTTTATTTCCGTGCCCAAGGCCAGATTCGAACTGGCACTGAAAAGAGTTTGAAACTTTCGCCTCCTGCCGTTGGGCTACCTGGGCATATATCAATTCTATCTTAATTCCTCTACCCATTTGTGCTCGGAGGGGGATTTGAACCCCCACACCCTTACGGGCCGAAGATTTTCTTACCACCCTGGCTCGCACCAGGCCCGATTGGGTTGTGGTCTGGACTATACCTTGACCATGGCTTTCGCTTTAGGCCCTGCCCGTCTAGTCTCTACACCTTCCGGTTTCCCGGCTTGGCTCGGTATTGCCTCAGGGAGGGTTCCACCGAATTTGAGCAGTTCTACTCTCCCAGTTTCCCAGGAGGCACTCAATTTTTCACAAGTCTTCTGCGTATGCCGATTCCGCCATCCGAGCAAAATCCCAAGGAGGAGACCCGCCCCTCCCTGGGTATCACGTCAGCTGCCGTGATTTATCTTCAGACGGTTGTGCCGCGACCACGCACCTTGACAGGAACAACCTCGGCGAAGTAAACCGAGCGACGGCTGCGCCGACGGTTGTTGATGTTGCATGTACATGCCTCGGTCCCTTCAGCCGCGAACGGTCGACGGTTGTTGATGTTGCTAGCACATGCCTGCGCCTGCGCCGGCTTGTAGAAGATCTGCGCCTCAGCCAATCGACCCCAGATGCCAGGCTTACGACCTGTGTAAATCTTCTGATTCAGGAACTTACGCGCACGGGCGTCGCGAACGATGAATGCCGTGTACATCTTGCCCTTGGTGCTATTCGTCTTGCTCATGTCTTCTATCTTATCCTTTTCTTGGTTGGTTTTACAACGGTTGGTACTACTGAATTTTCTTAGGCTACTTTGACTACCACTGTTCCACTACGAAGCTCTAACTCTGTTCGATTGGTCTTGTCCAGGTACAGGACCACTTGTTCTGTCGGCTTGAAGTCGCCAACCCTGGGGATGTTCATGACAGGATCTATCCTAGTGATTTTAGAAAACTCTCCGTCGTTGGCTTGGACGAACTGACCAGGTGCCAACCGGGTGACGTGGAGTTCCATCGTTTCTTTCTCTTCTTCTTGTGGCGGTTTCTTTTTGGTTCCCATGTTGGGGCCTCACCGATAGGATTTGAACCTATAACCTTGTCTTTAGGAAAGACTTGCACTATCCAATTGTGCTACGGCGAGAGAAGAGGTGGGCAGGGGATGGCAGCCTGTAACCATCCCCTGCCCGGGGTGGGGATGTCGCTCATCCCCTGGTGCCGGTCGCCTTCATAGACGACTCGACAAGCTCTACGTCGCTGGTGAAGAAGTAGCCGGGCTTGGCGAACCCGGGCACATCAGCCCAACATCGGATACGGCGTGCGATGGTGATGGTGGCCGTCTTGCCGATATACTTCGGATCGCCACCGACGATGCGAACCTGCTGGCCAACCTCAACCCGCTGATTCAGCGCACGCTTGGTCGCCATGACACGGTTGAAGTGCTGGAGGTGTAGGGCAAGAGTGGCGATCGTGGCCGCATCGTAGTTGGTCGTGATCTCGTTGAACGTGAGCGTGGACTTGTCGTCCAACTTGGGAAGCTTGGATCCGGCCGTCTCCACCTTCTTCATGTGGGCCGGCTTTGCGCTGGACTTTTCGGCCGCACGGGCCGCACGGCGAGCCGTGCGTTCCTGGCTACGCTTCTGACGATTCTGCTCACGCTCCGCCTCACGGGCTGCACGTGCCGCCGTCTTCGCCTCGCGAGGTGCCTTGGCAACCTTCTCGGCCTTCTGCTTGAGCTGTGCCGCAGGTGCGCTGGGCTGGGTCTCGCTGTCGTCACCGGTCTTCATGGCCTTGCGGGCCTTGGCGGCGGCGAGCGCCTTGTCAATGGCCGAGAGCTTGTTGTTCAGGTTCGAATCGTTCGTCGTTTGCATGTCTGTATCCTCTTCCGTGGTTTTGGCTTTTTGCCAGTTGATACTCTTACTTTAACTTGTTGGTCGGCGACTTTACACCGGTTTCGAAACTTTTTATCCTGCGAATTTCTAAGTTGATTTTAGTCTAGACTCAGCAGCAAAAGATTGTGACAACGAGCGCGACCATGGCGGCGCCGAGGGCACACGCGTTGAGAGTCTCGATCAACATCTCACGGGATTCGGCATCTGCCTTGAACTCGATCATGATACTACTATACCAGGTTCTCTTTCGACTTTGCACCAGAATTATTGAAAAGAGCTTTCAACAAGCTTTTTTCTCTGGAGCGCTCATTTACGCCGGTTTCACAAAATCAAGATTGTTTATCAGGTACCTGGTGCCACCCACGATGAAGGAATGGCGCAAAACTCGGATGACGTCTCCTCGTCTATCTGTCTCTTCTACCCGCACAGGACCCGCATAAACGGCTAAAGTCTTGGGAGGAATGGAACACGACATCGTATAATAGTTGGCGACGTCCAGATACGGATACTCGGGCTGCGCACACTGCTTGGCATATTCGACATCAAATGCCATCGGATACTGGGTCAGGAATAAAGCGCCGACGACGAGCTGTCGCAGGTCCAATTCGTTCATGCCTGAATCATACGGCATCTGACGAGGCTTGAGAGGCGGCGGGTCTTTGGCTCGGTCCACCTTCCATGTGATGTTCCTCTTTTTGCTTCCTCGCAGCATGCAACCATCTTATCACGTTGGATTTCAACTTTGCACTGGAATGAATTATTTTGCACGAGCCGTCCACTTGATGTAAGAACGAATGCAAGCCAGACGAGTCTTGTCAAATTCCTCCATGTCCATGTTCAGTTTGAGGCGTCCAGCCAGCTTCCGCCCACGATGCCACGCCTCGAGTTCCTCCTCCAAGCAAGCCACCCGGTGGTTGAACGTACGCCTGATAGCCGGATCAACTTGGGGATATCCCATGCCGAACCGCTCGTGCTGCTCCTCCATCCCGATGAGGTGATGCCCACACTCGTGCAGGATGTAATGCAATTGCTTTTCCGGAGCCGCACGACCGCTGATGACCATCTCTTTCGATTCTGGATAGTAAGTGCCGTTCTCGCGCTTGCCAAAGACAACATCGAGCTTGCGCGAATCACACCACTTTACGATGCGCTGCAGCTTGTCGATAAAGATGGCGTCACGGAACCACTGTTCCTCGGCACCACGCACCGACTTGTGCATGCTGCCCCGCCGCACAGCTCGTTGGAACCTCTTCCATGCCCGTTCCCTCCAAATATCTGCATTGAAGAATAGCATGTTTGCTCCTCATCACTTCTTCGCCCGCTTCGTCGTCTTCTTGTCTTCAGCGCCAGGCACAACCCCGACACCGGCCTCACCCTTCGCAGCCCCGAACACCTCGAGGATGCTATCCACACACCACTTGTGCACGCTCTTCGCCAGGTCCAACTTCTCAACACCAGCTGCCGTCAACTTCGACCAGGCACTCACCCGGAGCTCTGCAGGTAGGTGCTTCATGAAATCCCGCAGGTTGGCGCCCTGGTTGTCATCCAGCGTCGTCAGGTTCTTCGTCACGTAATCAGCCACCTTCTCAATGGCGATGTTCAACTTCTCTTGGCCGAGCTTCGCAATCTTCTTCTTGACCTTGCCATACTCCTCGATGATTTCTTGGCCAGAGACCTGGGCATCCATCGACTTAACGTAACCATGGAAGGCGATGGTTGCCTCCGTGCCAACATACCCGAGACACACCGGGTAGAAGAGCGCATCATCAGGCGTATCGATGAGACTGGCCTGAACGAGGGCACTGCTCAGACGCTCCCAGCTGCGGCGAGAAGGACCGACTGCCGAAGGCTCACCGTTCTTCGGAGCCTCGAGCCACTTCTCATTACCAGCGATGAAGCTATACACGTTCTCATGGACATGGTTGCCCTCCTTCGCCCAGACCAGCCAGTCCTGCACGTCCGGCGTCAAGTCAACGGCCCAGAAGCGATCGAGGAGAGCGGGATCCATCTCGTTGACCGTGTAGGCCGCAGAGGCGTTCACGGCGGCATAGACGCGCGTCTCCGGGTGGAGCTTCCATCCATTCAGCTCGCGATCCAAAACAACCTGGAAGGCCGCCTGCATGACCTCGGGCGTGGCACGATTAAGCTCATCTAGAAAGAGAGCGACCGGCTTGACGCAGGCACGCTTGTACCACTCTGGCGGATTGAAGCGGGTGACTTCACCGTCGGTGCTGGGGAGGCCGATCATGTCACCTTCACTCATCTGGGAGAGGCGGCGGTCGATGACCTCGAGGCCGAAGCCCTTGGCCACCTGGCGGACGACCTGGCTCTTGCCGATGCCATGGTTGCCTCGCAGGAGAACCGACGTCTCGATGGGAAGGAGAGGGGCGACTTTGAGGAACGTTCGAATCTGCATCGTGGTCATACTTGTTTCCTTGCGACAGGTTGTAGATCAGTTATATCACGCCCCGAGACAACTTTGCACTCGAGGTCGAATTTTCATTGCCTGGACATCCTGGCAACAAATTTGCCGTACATCTCGGCGATCTCGCTATCAGGAGCTTCAGGCCGCCGCAACATGTATTGGTCCTCGAAAGCAGAATAGTCGTTGTTCACCGCAGCGGCCATCATGGCCCGCACCTCAGGCTCCGTGAACTCATCGTCGTCGGCAGAAGAAGCCGTGGCTCGCTTCACACCCTCAAGCACCACGTTAGCTGCCAGAGCACCGAAGAACAACTTGCCAAGAGTGTTGATTTTCATGTCCTTATCCTATCACATCCCGAGACGACTTTGCACCTCAAGGATCGACGTAAGCACTGCCACCATTCAACCACGAATCTACGTCATCACGCGAATACCGCTCGAAAGCCTGGGGATTACACCGGCGACATTCGAAATGAATCTCCTTGCCGAGGTGCATGTACCTCACACCCAGATCCGTCTCAAAGCACGTGTCACACAAAGACTTGCCAATGTGGTTCTGATCCATCTTGTAGATACCTATCGGGTTTGTTGTTGAATTTATGCTCAGGCCGACTTTTTCTCGAAGAAAGCCAGGGGTTCCACGGCCTCGAGCAAGTCATCCACTTCGGCCGCGAGCTCGTCAAGGGCCGTGCCCATCACGTAGAACTCGCTGAAGTTAGGATCGGCCGCGAGCTCTTCATGCTCGCTGAGCCGGCCCACATCCGTGCGGAGGGCCGCGATCTTGGCCGACATGGCGTTGAGAATCTCGAGCTTCGCCTCGTAGCTGAACTTGTTCATGATCTTATCCTACCAGGTTCGAGGTTAACTTTGCACCGGACTCAGGCGTAGGTGTTCCATTCGCGGCGGTGGTTGATGAAGTAAGCATATTCGGCGTCAAAGTCTGCGTGGACGTGTTTCTGGAACTCGACGACGTTGGAGTAGGTTTTGGCGGGTTGAAGGTCGTCGCCTCGGTCGCGGTGGTAGGCGACGGTGACGTTGGGCGCCGGAGCGCCGAAGGAGTGGGGTTGGCCCTCGGGAGGGGACAGGAGTGGGCCGAGGGAGGAGAGGGCACCAAGGTCGAGGAGTTGTTCGACCTTCTGGAGGTTGGTGTAGTGCTCGGTGAGGACGGCGCCGACCCCGTCGGGGTGGCCGTCCCAGTGGCAATAGATGCCGGTGATGGAGCCGTCGTGATTGAGCTTGCCGATGAAGGAGCGGGTTGCCATATAGATCTACCTTACCAGGTTAGAGGTTGACTTTGCACTGCTTCGGCTTGTACATGTCACAAATCTTGCAGTACTTTTTTGGCATGAATAAAGGCGGATTTTCTCTCGCTCGATTGCTCGGCATTTCTGCCGCAAAGTCCCGTATTTCACGGAAGATAAAGGTGCCCCTCACCAAGGGTGGTCGGGACGCAAAACTAGGTCGAATGATCCGATCTCTATTCGGAGATCTCTTGGATCTAGATGAGGGCGAGGCCGAGCAAAAAGAAAAGAAAGACTAACTTCACCAGTTTCGGCGAACATACTCGACAGTCGCCCAAAGCAGCTCATCGCAGTAGAAGGGATCGATGGCGCTCTGCGAACCGGAACCGAGAAAGTGATGTTCCAAGTCCGGCCGATGAACGCTCAACACATTCATGAACCGCTGACCCCTCCGCATATGCTTGGTGGGTTCCAGGGCCTCCTTTAAGAAGCTTTCGAAACTAACCAAAGGATTCACCACCCCTCGTGGTGGTCCGGTTTCTTGGACCCACCACGTTCTACACGGCGGTCCTTCATCCGCCCACCTTTGCGGGTCAAGATCATGTTCAAGGTCACCATCTCACGCGCCTTGCGAGGTTGCTTCTTGCTCTTCATGACCTAAATATACCCTTTCACAAAAGAACTTTGCACTTGGACCCACGGTTTTGATAGGTAATCTCCACCGCGGGTGAGCTGGGTTCAGGCGACGACCCGAGCACCCTCGATCCGAGCCGGCCAGACGTGGCCGTTGGAGCCCTGGACTAGGAGCTTGTGGATGGGATCCCCGTGGTACACCTTGAGGACGACGAACCGTCCGGTGCCGAGACCATTGACCGCCCCGAGGGTGACCGTGTCGCCAATCTTGATGTCGTTCATGGTTCTACCTTACCTTGTTTGGGTGAGAGTTTGCACTCAGTCGAGAGAGGCCTTCAGATTCGCGATGGCGATCTCGAACGCCCGGATGTCGAGAGGATCCGTGGCGGTACGCAGGGACTCCGTCATGCTGTCGAGCAGCGTCCGACGGTATTCCACCGGCAGATTGGTGAGGTCGAGCTTCTTAACTTCGGATCGGTTGGCTTCCATGGTTCTACTCTATCAGGTTGAGGTGGAACTTTTCACTGCTCAGCGGTCAGAATCCATCAGGCGATCCGGATTGACCCACAGGAGGCTGGGCGCTTCACCGGGGCACAGGACCACCTTCACCTGGACGGGATCTCCGACGACCGGTTGCCGGTAACCTGCATGGGTGATCCGCCGGGGGTCGACCTGGACCACCTCGGCTTCGTAGGCCCCGCGGAGCTGCCCACGGAGGAGGAGTTTCTGACCGACTCGGATGTTCCTGTATTCCATGATCCTAGTATACCTTTTCTTAAGGGAACTTTGCACCGCCGGTCTACTGTTCGACGTTGAACCGCCACATGTAGGGCTCGTTGAGGCCGATGGCTAACACCTGACCGTCATTCCACAGGATGCGAATCTTACCGTTCTTGAGCTGCTCGACCACAATGCCCATGGCCGGGTCCTTCCCCAGGTCCGCACGGTGGGTGGGCTTGACAGTAACCTTGGAACCAACCTTGATGTCTCGCTTCATGGTCTTAATATACCTCATTCGTGGTTGACTTTGCACCCGTCGACCTGGATTTCAGGGAAGGGCCTCGGTCACCCGCTCCACCGTCATTCGGTCGCCACGCTGGAGGAAGACCTGGTTGCGGATGTTCCTCCGCGCCTCCCACTTGTCCTTGCCCAGCACAACGCTGTAACCGGATCTGACCTGTGCCTCGCCACGCTTCACGTTCCAAGTCACGATGTAGCTCTTCATG
>Ga0209189_1002513_pt1 | contig 12824 bp, 12 predicted proteins | sample C_130820_EF_Meta_FD_187308 | JGI IMG/M metagenome (GOLD analysis project Ga0209189, IMG submission 187308) | Freshwater microbial communities from Lake Croche, Canada to study carbon cycling - C_130820_EF_MetaG (SPAdes) (version 3) | ecosystem: Environmental > Aquatic > Freshwater > Lake... | reverse complement strand
CTGAGACAAAAATTGGTAAAGAAGTGAGGGAAAAACCGAGTGTTTTTACCCGATGAAGCGATGTCGAGCCTGGTTCAATTGTTCGAATAGCGAGCTTCTTTGATGGCAGCGAAATTCTGGCGGTTGCGCCACCTAATGCACCCGGACAAATTACCGAGGCGTACCCAGCGGTATCGCCTGCTTGCGAATCCGATTGATTCGGGTCGCTCCCCACGGCGAGAAAATGCAAGGTAGCGATGACAAGCACAATCGCGAAAGGGGGTAGGAGTGAGGGAATGAGACGAAGTCTTTTTCTTCTAGAAAACATTTCTCGTAATTTCATATTTACAGCAACTCTTCTATAGGTACTTCTTGTCGCCGTCTTCCGGAAGGAAGTACCATGACCACCACCAGCATCAGTGTTAACAACTGCAACGATAGAAGTCCTCGATGAAAAGTGCCATCATAAAGAATCGTGATGGTTCCGGGTTCGCTGACGCTAAAGCTCGCTGTTCCAAAATCCGTTTGAGACAACGGGGCTGGGTTTCCGTTGATAAGCAATTTCCAATGTGGATCGTATTTCTCCGCCAAATATATAATCCCGCTGGCAGGGACGATACCCGTACCTCCAATATCTGCCGAGGGAATCAAGTAATTCCGCTTAGACCTGGTCTGCAACATTACTCGAGGATAAGCACCGGTTATTCGCCAGACAATTCCGTTCCCCGTTGCAGACATTCTCGTAAAACCACCGACACCATCTATCGTCCGAGAAAGTGAAGTGCTCACCGGAGATTTGGCAAAGAGGTACTGGATGCCGTACTTGCCCAGAATATTTCCTGCAGTAACACTTGCACTTGAACCCGTACCAGAGCTCGTTACTAATTGAATGACAGCGGATTGCAGTCCCGCTGGCAACGGCGTAGCAACATCCGCATCTCCGAGATAAAGGGGTGTGCCTCGCGAAAGATAATATGCAGGCAACTGAGAAAGAGAATTATTTTCACTCGATAAAACCAAAGTTTTTGGTCGGACAGGGGTCGTTTCAAGCGCAGAAACAAATGCGGGAATAACCGAAGTTTGATCAGAGTGAACAAGCGTGTGAGGTGAACCAATCACAATCCATATAGCCATGATGAATGCACTAAAGCCAGTGAGAATAGAGGAGCTGATTAGCCCTATCTGCACATAACCAAAACGTCTACCTCTCACGGTGGCGCCAATTCTCTCTGCTTCATTTAAGATCGCCGGAATCAAAAGGATACAAATCGCCACAAAGGCGGTACCGACCCAGATCTGGGCATGCGCCCCATGACCCTCAATATCTAAGGCGTTACACGTTATGGCAACCACGAGAACTGTCGAAACGATTGCAGAGACTTTTTTTAAGGAAGGCATCAACCAGCCAATAACAATAAAAATTACTATAGGCGAAATAAGCCAGAGTGGCGGAGAACCGACATTACCTGGATTGTTCAGCGCCGTCTTGATCGCACTTAGCCCAGCAGAAACTGAACCGCTCGAAATAGGAATTCCAGGCGGAATTAAAAATTGTGTTGGGTGAAGTATCAATCCCAATGACCAAGGAAGCTCTAGAGAGAAGAGCGCAACGATCATCGAAAGTCGACGTAATACTGATCTGAGTTTCCCACTCTCGAGAAACTCTAGCCAACCGCCAGAGGGCGAATCATTTTCATCTCGACCATCTCGACCATCTCGACCATCTCGACTAGATGAAAATACAACTACGCCATCAACGATAAGCGCTCCCAGCTGAAAAATACACCATAGCCCCATCAGCATGGGCGAGAACGAACCAATTATCCCGACGAAGAGAACGTTATAGAAGATCGCACGCCAACTACTTTTCGCAATATCAAGTAAAAATGGATTCACAAAGAGAAGTGTTGGTGCGATCAGATAGAGAATCAGAAGGTCGATACGTCCTTGATTGAGCGAACTCCACAATACTGGCGTGAGTACATAGATGATCCCGCCGAGTGAAGCTACATTTTTTGAAATTCCTTGCTTGCGAAGTGAATAAGTAAAAATTAGGAAACTAGCTGAGGGAGTTAAGAAAAAAAGTAAACTGATGAAGAGATGTACATTCCCCAATGTCAGAATCGAAGCCAATGCCAGTAGAGGCATCCAGGTAGGTGATGCGACTCCGGAGCCCATCCCCGTGAGATGCCATGAACTTCCATAACTACGCAGAAGGTCCCCAGCACTCGACGGCAAGGTTCCCATCGCACCGCCTGAGAGCGTTCCCAATCGATGACGGCCAGCCAAAAAAGAAAGCGCAAAGAAGAGACCGAAAATCAACAGATCTGGGCGTTTTACCAACCCTCTCATCGGGGACTCTTTGATCGAAACCGCATACTCCGGTTCATCAAAATCAGGAGAGATTACTCCAATATCGGAATAGCTTCGTGCCGTCTCCACAAGAGAGGGCTGTACGTCGCTACCAAATTGCACCAGATGCGTCTGCATACTTGGCTCTAGACCTGAATCAGTGACGCCAGTAAATCGAGTTCTTTTGGAGAGGAGCGATAGAAGTCGTTCAAATCCCGTTGAGATTTGTACTCCCCTGGCTGGTATAAATTTCTTGATAATTGACGGAGAGAGGAAACGTGTTTTTTTGCGATGCCGTCGAGCTTTAATAACATCGGCGGGATTGATTAAGAGCAATCCGACCGCAACAATTTCATCGGCCGCATATCCGGGTAATTTCGCTAAGAGATCATAGATCGCCCGCAAAACGCTCGTGCCCAAAATTTGAATGGCTACCCATGGTAGGAGCCAGAGCGAAGAGTTTGCCAAGAGGACATAGGCAGCATTTCTACGATCGAGAAGCAGTGGACGATGCAAGAATGCTTCAGAGACATCAACCCGACGGCGCTCGGTAGCGGCGGCTTCTGCATGGAAAGCGGTCGCCCCGCCCACACAAATTGCACCAAATCCCGCCACATGTGCTCGCCAACCTAAATCTACGTCATCGCGGAAAAGTGCCAGGTTGGGATCTAATCCTCCCAACTCCTCGAAGGCATCTCTCCTGACCAACATAGCCGCAGTGCTGACCGCGAGAACTTCTTTAGTAACGTCATGTTGGCCTTGGTCTTGCTCGCGATATTCAAGCCCGGTCCACCGCGCACCATTTCCTGCAATAGAAATTCCAACCTCAAGCAAATGATCTCTGTCATACCAACCCAACAATTTCGGCCCCGCGATAACAACCTGCGGGCGATCTACAACCGCATCCACTAACAGGGAGAGCGCATCATTTTTCGGCGCACAATCGTCGTGAATTAGCCATAACCACTCGAGACCGTCGGTAGAACTTTCTTTAGGTTCATCCACGGCAGGGGCGTGATCTAAGGCAATTTCAATTGCATCGCCATAACCAATATCTGGCTCGGCAGAGATAAAAGTGATACCAGCTCTACGTAGGATCTCGGCAGAGGCATCAGTAGAGCCAGTGTCGACAGCGATTATTCTGTCGACTTTACGATTTTGAGAATAGAGTGAAGTGATCACTTCCGGTAACCAAGCCTCGCCGTTATGAGTTACAAGAATTGCTGTAACGAAGAGTTTTGCCGATTGGTTCTCAACAAAATCCGCCTCGGCGGAGGAAGCAGGGTTCATAGGGCGATTCTCCTCACTCGGTGGTGAAAAAGAGGTTCCTCGCGAAGGTGATTATGTGCAGGCGTTATTACTGGAAAACTAGGCAGAGCGTCGCTTAAGGCGGCGGCGTTCGCGCTCCGAAAGTCCACCCCAGATGCCAAAGCGTTCGTCATGACCGAGAGCGTATTCCAAGCATTCACTTCTAACATCACATGAGAGGCAGACTCGCTTTGCTTCACGAGTGGAACCACCCTTCTCTGGAAAAAAGGCCTCAGGGTCAGTTTGAGCACAGAGGGCTCGCTCCTGCCAGGTGAGATCCGGCGTTCCTTGTGGATTATTCATCGCACCGAAATCTGGACGGCTAATGGCCAAAAATTCAGTCATGTTAACTCCTTGCCTTCGTAACGGTTTGGCACCGAGTAGCTGAATTTTCACCTAGCCGGTTCCTGCTAGGTGAATTACACGCGTGTAATCCGGTTCCGTCAAGTCCTAAACGCAAGCAATGTCCAAATTATGAGCTTTTGTGTTCAAAGTTCATCATTAATTTTTCTAATTAACAGAATTTTGACCGTAACCAAAGAAGTTTTGAGTCGCGATGCTGGCTGCTGGAATCTGGGTATTCGCGGCAATAAAAGAGTTTGCCAACCGCGAATTTCTCCCAATATGGGAAGAGTCACCAACAAAAGTTGCTTCAAGTTGAGCGCCATCATCGATGACCACATTTGGTGCAACAAAGGTTCCACCAGAGAGCAGAACATCGGAGGCAACTGTTGCCGATTTCGCGACCATTGAATTTTTTGTATGTATGTAGGAACCACTCTTGACCAGTTGATCAAACGCTCCAGAACGAGCCTCTCCCGAGATGAGATCTGTCGTTGCTTTCTGCAAGGCACTCGGTGTTCCAATATCCAACCAGTAAGAGTTATCGACATATCCTGTTAAGACTTTTCCAGCTGTTAAAAGTTGTGGAAATGTTTCTCGCTCGATGCTGACCACGCGTCCGTCAGGAATGAAGTTCATGATTTCCGGATTAAAAATGTAGCAACCGGCATTGATAATTTTGGTTGGTGGATTTTCCATTTTTTCATTGAATGTCCGAATTCTTTGGCCATCCATTTCGACCACACCATATGCTCGTGCATCTGGGACCTCCGTGAGATACAAAGTGAGATCCGCGTTGGTTTCGGCATGTAATCGCATCTGTGCTTGCAGATCATGGCCACTCAATACATCACCATTAAAAATGACTACTGGGCCCTTATTTTTGAGAGATTTTGCAGCATTGGCGATTGCGCCACCTGTGCCCAAGGCAACCTTTTCTACCGCGTACAAAATATTGATTCCGAAACGCTCACCGTTACCAAAATAGGGTTCGAATACTTCGGCTAAATACGAGGTCGCCAAGACTATTTCAGTGATTCCAGCATCTCTAGCTTTGATGATCTGATGTTCAGTAAAGGGAATTCCGCCGACTGAGAGCATCGGCTTTGGGGTATTAAAAGTAAGAGGCTGTAGACGTGTGCCAAATCCCCCAACTAACAAAATCGCTGACTTCATTTTTCTACCATCCCATTCACTCTGCTCAACTCATCATTCTATTGACAGCACTTGCTATCTGAGGATCGGTGGCAGTTAACGCAACTCTGACATGCTTCTTTCCTCTGTCACCATAAAAGCGCCCGGGCGTAACTATAATTCCGAGTTCTGCTAAAAATTGAACTGAATCCAGATCGGCTTCACCGCGCGAACACCAGATATAGAGTCCAGCTTCAGAATGGTCAATCACAAAGCCCAGATTTTGTAAGGCCGCAGTCATTGCGGCTCTGCGATTGATGTAGCGCTCGGCTTGTATACGGACATGCTTCTCATCACCCAATGCGGCGATCATCGCTGCCTGAACAGGTGCGGGGACTATGAGGCCCGCATGCTTTCGAACTTCTCTAATTTTTGCAATGAGTGCAGGGTCTCCAATAATTACCCCGCCCCGATATCCGGCTAAATTTGAACGTTTCGAAAGCGAATGAAGTGTCAGCAGATTTCGATTATCACCCGCCGCTACTCGCAAAATTGATTGTGGTTGACTCGATTCCGATGCTTCGATTTCGGCGTTCTCGGTAAAACTTCCGGGAAAGTGCAGATAGCACTCATCGCTGGCAACGATTGCTCCGGTCTTACGAGAGTAATCGATGACTGCGCGAAGCTCTGATTCAGGCGCGATCCTCCCGGTCGGATTTGATGGAGAGTTGACCCAGACTAGCTCGGCAGAAGGCCAGATAGTCGGATCAGGACCGACCGCTTCATGCTGGGCGCCAGCCAACAACGCTCCCACCAGATAGGTGGGATAGGCAATTTCTGGATAAAGAACCGATGAGGATTCCATTTGTGAGGCCAGATTCGCAACTACTTCTTTTGACCCTATGCTGGGAAGAACGTCAAAATCTCCTTGTACTCCGAGTACGTTGATAGCCCACGAACGGATTGCTTCGCGCAACTCCGGGGAACCGATCGTGAGAGGGTACCCAGGTGCATTTGAAGCAGCAATCAATGCGGATTGAATGAAATCAGGTGTTGGGTCCACCGGCGTCCCAACAGATAGGTCAATTGCCCCATCCTTGTACTCTCTTGCGCGCGCTCCGTATGGAGCCAAGAGATCCCAAGGAAAATCCGGGAGTTTGATCGGTTACTCGCCAGCCTTAGGGCGGGAAGCCACGGATGGATGATCTGAATCAGTTGCGCCAACTTTGCTCGCCCCACCTGGTGAGCCGATGGTGACAAAAAAGGCTGAATTCACCTCTCCAAACTGCTTCCAGGCTGGTGGAACGTCATCCTCGTAATAGATCGCTTCAACGGGACATACCGGCTCGCATGCTCCGCAGTCGACGCACTCGTCGGGCTGGATGTACAACATGCGACCGCCTTCATAGATGCAGTCAACAGGACACTCCTCGATGCAAGATTTGTCTTTGACGTCGATGCACGGTTCGGCGATCACATATGTCATGTTATTCCCTTCAAGCGTTCCAAGTCGCAATTTATTCCAACTGCGGAAGAATTATCGAATAATACTCTACCCAGTCCATCCACTCCCTTGCAGTCTCGGCTAAAGCCGATCTTTCGGCTAAATCTTAAAACTGAGCTATATTTTCTAAACGAGGTGTAATCATGAAGCCAGCCCCAGGTCGCGACCAGATTGGTCTGCGAGTAAGTATCCGGCTACATGATCCCGAGGGAGGATTTCGAGATCTCTTAGGACGTTTACAGTCGGAGAATCGCGTACTAAAAAAGGATGGCACGATCGTGAGCTTTGACCCCAGCGCTATTGCGCTTTGGAAAGTGGTTCCGGAAATGAGAAGTTCGACTGGCATCTTCCTCTTCGATACTCAATCACGCGCAAACGTGGAATTACAGATCTCGGATGGCAAAACGTTGCGGCTCTACTGCTGTGGTCCGACGGTATATCGAGATGCCCATGTCGGAAACTTGCGAACATTTCTCTTGGCAGATCTCGTAGTTCGATTGGCAATGATGAAAGGTTTTGAGGTTCAGCTCATTCAAAACATTACCGATGTTGGTCATATGGGAAATGATTTTCAAGAATCTGATAGCGTCCCTGGCGAAGATAAGGTCCTCGCCGAGGCGGAACGACAGAAGGTCGATCCGCTGGAAATCGCTCGTAGGTATGAAAAGAAGTTCCATGATGATCTCGCCGCGATGGGAATCATGCCAGCCTCTCTCTACCCCAGGGCAAGTGAATCCATCGCGCTCATGCAAAACTTGATCACAGCTCTCATAGAGATCGAATCGGCTTATGTGGGTAGTGACGGCAACGTCTATTTCGATGCACGATCCTTCCAGACCTACGGTGCAATCAGCGGCAATCGTTTAGATTCGCTCAAGCCAGGTCATAGGTATGAATACAACGAAGATTCGCATAAGAGATTCCACGCCGATTGGGCGCTATGGAAGCTGGCAGAGAATCGAACAACCATGATCTGGGATTCCCCGTGGGGAGCCGGCTTTCCTGGTTGGCATATCGAATGTTCAGCTATGTCGTTGCATTATCTGCGCGGAAAGATCGATCTACACCTTGGTGGAATTGATTTGAGATTCCCGCATCATGAAAATGAACGAGCCCAGAGCAACGCCATCAGTGGAACGGAAGTCACGGCGCTCTGGTTGCATGGCGAACATCTACTTTTCGAAGGACGAAAAATGTCGAAAAGTGCGGGGAACGTACTACTTGTCTCTGATGTTCAAGAAGCGGGCCTAGATCCACTTTCTCTGCGACTCTCATTTATGGAGAACAAGTACCGAAGTCAAATGGATTTAACATGGAGTGCAATAGAAGCGGCCGACGGAACAATTAAACGGTGGAGACGCAAATATCAAGAGTGGCGCAATGACAGCGATGACGATATGCGCGGTGAACCAGTACCAGAAGTTGCTCAGAGTTTGATCGCGGAAATAATCGCAATTCTTTCCCAAGATCTAGATACTCCGAGAGCGCTCATCAAGCTCCGCGAAATTGAACGGAATGAGTCACTTTCGTGTCAGACACGGGCCGACGTCTTTGAGGCCGTAGAGAAGTTTTTTGGCCTCAACATCGCCCACTCAGCCACAAGCCGAGTTCTCACTCCCGACCTTCAAGATCTATTAGATAACCGGGTAACGGCTCGTGCCAACAAAGACTATGCAAGAAGTGACCAACTTCGCGATCAATTACTACTTCAGGGAATCAAAGTGATCGACTCTGCTCATGGACAAACGTGGGAAGTTATTGATTAACCCCGGCAAATAGATCGGATTCACGCAGGTTTTTGCTGGAGCTAGCTTTGCGCTCCGGGCCACCGTTTCCAATTACTTTCTCTAAATCGAGCGCTGCCGAACCTTTTACGCATGTGAAAAATTCTCTACCGGATACTTTGATCGACATCTGTTTCGAGATATGAAAAATATCTCCGTCCAGGATTACCTGGGTTGCATGTGCACGCAAAGATGCTAATTTGTTGCTGAGAAATTTTTCGCCATCGTATTCCGTCGTGACAATATCATCGGGTTTCACGAAGGACATGGACATCAACGTTGGAGGAATATATTTGAAGAGTTTGAGATAAAGCCTGACGAAGGGATTGGAGCTACGCAGGCTTCCATGGACAGCAGATCTAGGAATTGCAGTCCAATAAATCTTTTCGATATCCCAAGGTTCTCCTTCACCAAATTGGGGATCGGAAGCTAACTCGGCAGCTTTCATAGCTACTTGGTGGGCCTTAATGTGATCAGGGTGACCATAGCCGCCATTCTCATCATATGTGACGAGTACTTGGGGTTTGCGATCACGAATGATCGCTACAAGTTCCAACGATGCCTCAATCAAATCTGCGTTCCAGAAGCAATCTGGATTCTGGTTAGGAGGTGTACCCATCATTCCGCTATCACGGTATTTCTTCGTTGGTGCACCCAAAAAGATATGGTCGGTAATACCCAGTTCTTTCATAGCATTAGCCAATTCAAGCGAACGATAATCACCCAAGGTGTCATCTGCCTCAGCCGCGTGATGTGCCAAAGCCGGCACCTGAACCTGCCCCTGCTCCCCGCGAGTACATGTCACTAAGGTGATGGCGGCACCATCGGCTGCGTACCCCGCCATGGTGGAACCAGTTGTTATAGTTTCGTCATCGGGGTGTGCATGAACCAAGATCATTCTGCGCTTCGCTAGTTCACTCATGCTCTCATTATGCCCGATGAGATACGATCCATCTAATGAACCTCACCCACGAAGAGAAGATCCGGTTACCGAGAGATGAACGCCGGGCAACCCTATTAACAGCTGCTCTTGAAGTCTTTACCGCAGTCGGATATCACTCTGCCGCAATGGATGAAATTGCTGACCAGGCAGGAGTAAGCAAGCCAGTTCTCTATCAACATTTTCCATCTAAATTGGATCTATACCTGGCGGTGTTAGAGATTCATTGCGAATATTTGGTTGCCGACATTCGTGCCGCGGTTGCTTCGACCACCGATAATGCAGGTCGAGTACTGGCAACGGTTAACGCCTATTTTGATTACATTAATCGAGATGGCGAGGCATTTCGACTCCTCTTTGAAAGTGATATGGCAGTAGAGCCACAGGTGAGAGAGCGCCTCAATAAAATGTCCTACGACTGTGCCGCGGCTTTCAGTGATGCCATCTCGGCAGAAACCGATATACCGTCGGAATCCGCTATGTTGTTGGCTGTCGGTTTGATTGGTACCGCTCAGACCACTGCGCGACATTGGCTCGCTCGGGATGGAAAAATTGACCGCGATTTAGCGATCAGGCTTGTCGCAAGTTTACAGTGGCGTGGGATTTCGGGTTTCCGCAAAAAATAAAGGCCACTAAACTACGACCATGTCATCTAAGAAACATTCTCAAGATTCGCTAGACGCTTCAGATTCATCCGAGCTAAAAACTTCCGTCATCATTGGAATCTCTGACTCACCTCAGGAGCTCCGATTCGAGTGCGAACAAACGCCAGAGTCATTGACTGAGTTGGCGAGAGGGGCCTTCGGGCAACAAGGAATCCTGGAGCTTCACGATATCAAAGGACGCACTTTCTTAATACCTGCATCAAAGATCTCCTACCTGCAGGTTGGAGATGGGATGGAGATGAAAGTTGGATTTACCGCGTTATAACGCGCCTTTGATCCGCTTTTCTCTCTAGTTTCTCAAATTCTGAAACAGCCGTGTGGAACTCCGCGAGTTGATTGAGCTTTCCGTTTCCGTGGTAGTCACTTGACCCGGTCTTAACTAAATCAAAGCTATCGGCGATTGAAGCAAGCAACTGCCGATTTTCTGGCGTATGGTCTCTATGATCCACTTCGATTCCATCCAAGCCGGCTTCAACATAGGATGCGAAAGTCTCAGGAGATATAACGCGACCTCTCAACGATGCCATGGGGTGAGCAATAACCGCTACCCCTCCAGCACTCTTAATCAATCCAATGGCCACTTCTGGGGTAGGTGAGTAATGAGAAACATAAAATGGTGAGTCGTTATGCAAGAGCTCTGCAAAGACTTCTTCTCGATTTTTCATATATCCCTTTGCGATCAACGCATCGGCTAAGTGAGGACGGCCGAGTGTCGCACCATCAGATAATTGAGCTTGGACTTCTGCCATAGTTATTTCATAGTTCGCAGCGTTGAGCTTCGCAATTATCTTCTCCATACGACCTACCCGATTATCGCGGGTCCGCTCCATCATGGAGATCAAATTCTCATTAAGGGGATCAAAGAGAAGGCCCAGCATGTGAACGCTAATCCCATCGGAGCTCTGGCACGATATCTCTGAACCCAATACCAACGAGAGATTTGGTCGCAGGTGGTCGATAGCTTCTTGCCACCCAGCAACAGTGTCATGGTCGGTCAAAGCTAGTGTGGTAACTCCAGCTGCCATGGCTTTGCTCAATAGCGCCGTGGGTGAATCCGTTCCATCACTGAAGTTGGAATGAGTATGAAGATCAATCATTCCTCGCCCCTCTCAGCTGATCAGGTATACCCTCGATTTTTTTGGGAGGCGCCACAAAGATGGCACAGCCAATAAGTAGACCAATTATTCCAGGCCATGTTCCTACCGCTGGTTTCTGGTGTAGCCATAACCACGCAATGATTGCGGCAACAGGGACTTCAAAAAACACAATTAATGAAACGACCACGGGCGAGACTCGCTTGAGGGTTAGATTGAAGAGAGTGTGCCCCAATAGTTGCGCACCCAACAATAGTTCTCCGACATAGATCCATTGGGCGGTAGCAAAGTGAAATAGTGTTGAGCCGGTTAATGCCGTTGCCAACAATCCAGTGAACGCACACGCGGTATAACAGACTGTCGTGTAGGTAGATGTGGATAATGACTTCTGCACTTGAGATCCAATAATCACATAAGCGGCAGCTAGCGCTCCACAGGAGATTCCAAAAAGATCGCCTACGAAAGCTCTGGTCGAAATTGTAAAATCAATACTAGTAACGAGAAATAGTGAAAAAAATGCGATGAGCATTCCCACGAAAGAACGGAACGAAATACTTGCTCCTCTGAATTTCATATAAATTGCTGCAAATAGCGGCTGCATAGCTGCCAATGCGGTTCCCGTGGCTACCGAGGTAAAACGCATAGCCGCAAAAAATACGAGGAAGTGTGCTCCTAAGAGCGCACCAGCTAGCGCGGATAGTCCCAGCGCTCTTCGGTTTGACTTCTCTCTCCACTCACCGTTTTTCAACGCGAATGGCGCCATAATCATCGCGCCACCCAAATTACGCCAAAATATCAGAGTTGGTATCGGCATCGCGCTCTTTGCAACCAGTGGTCCAGATGAACCAATTCCCAATATTCCCACGAGCAGCAATGGAATATCTCTACCTTTGGGTAGGGTCGTATGTTCGTGCTTGGTCACAGGAGAAAATTCATCACGATGGTCAATTACGGCTTAAGCATGAACCAGAATTGAGCCAATACGCAGATGGCTACTAAAGTGATAATCGCGCCATAGATTGAGAGCGCAATTTTCCCCGCGGCAAACTCCCCCATTAGTTTTTTATCACGTGCAATTCCATACATATAAGCAAGTAACGGGAGAAGCAGAATCGCATTGAGCACTTGTGAAGAAATCAAAATTGTGATGAGTGATATTCCTGGAATCATAATGAGGCCACCAGCGAGAACGGTAATCGTTGCAAAGGTGATGTAGAAAAGCGGCGCCTCGGTAAAACTATCATCGAGTGCGGCTGGCGAACCGGTTAGATCGCTCACGGAGTAGGCAGTTGATAACGGCAGGATTGATGCTGCGAGCAAAGCCGCCCCGATAATTCCGATAGCAAATAAATCTTTTGCCAAGGTCCCGGCTAAAGGCTTTAGTGCTACCGCAGCCTGTGAAGCATCGGTGATGGTGAATATATGTTCCTGATTTAGGGTTGCCGCGCAGGTAACTACCACGAAGAAACCAATAACTCCGGTGAGCAAAGAACCGATCCAAACATCTGCGCGCAATAACCTCAGGTCGGCCTTCGTTAGGCGCTTATCCACCGCATAGGACTGGATAAAGGCTAGTCCCCACGGCGCTAACGTTGTTCCTAGGCAGGCGGTTGCAATATTAATGGCCGATTTATTAAAGGGCATTGATGGAACAAACATTCCATGGAACGCCTGGCCCCAATCAGGGTGCGACATGAATCCAGCAATCACATAAGAGATAAA
>Ga0209189_1002511_pt1 | contig 12830 bp, 26 predicted proteins | sample C_130820_EF_Meta_FD_187308 | JGI IMG/M metagenome (GOLD analysis project Ga0209189, IMG submission 187308) | Freshwater microbial communities from Lake Croche, Canada to study carbon cycling - C_130820_EF_MetaG (SPAdes) (version 3) | ecosystem: Environmental > Aquatic > Freshwater > Lake... | reverse complement strand
ATAGAGAAATTGCAGAACATTATAATTTACATTCAGGAGGAGCTCAATATTTATTAAAAAACATTGATGCAGAATTTTGGAAACATGTAATGGAAGATTGCATATCTATTCGTAAACATTTAATGCAAGTGAATGGAGAGTTTTTTGAAAGTGAAGATAGAGGGTTTCAAAGCTGGTGTGCAGATATGTGGGCAGTTCTTTGGAATATATGGAGAGTTGAAGGTGTAACAAAAGTAATTCCTGAAATGGAATTTGCTTGGGCTTCTGATCCTATAGAAAAAGTTGAAAGATTAGGCATATTTCATAATGCTGGAATGATAGGAGATACAATGGGTGATATTCCTACATTCTACAAAGGTAAATACCACAATGGAATGGATCCTTTTACAGATCCTCACATGATGACAGTATATAATGATGAACATAGTAAGACGCTTGGTAGTTATTTCTACGTATCCAAACTTATAGAATTAAAACAAAAATATAATTTACAATATTAATCTTAATTATTAAATAACATGGCAAATCAGAGAAATCTAAAAGCATTTGTTCGCTACGATGGTAGTGGAAGGGTTGTAGCAGGCAGCCTTATTCTGAGAAAACAGAAACCTAAAGTAGGTAGCTGGCAACAAGTTCAGGGGTATAAGTGTTGTAATGATGCCACACTTACTACTACAGTAGCTACTACTATTACTAACTTCCAAGTTAGGGTATTCTGTGGAGGATCAGTAACTCAAATATTAACTTCAGGACAAAACTCTTCATCAGTAGCAGATTTAGTTACTAAGTTGAATGCTACTTACCCTTTATTAGGAGTGTTCTCTACAACAGGTGGAACAAATCTTACACTTGTAATGACAGGTGCTCAAAGTCAGGCTATTTGTCCTAACTCAGCTCCATCATTTACAGTTGCAATAGTTCCTCCAACAACTACAACCACTACTACTACAGCTGCTCCTACTACTACCACAACTAGTACTACAAGGCTTACCACCACTACCACTACAACAACAGTATAATGGCTAAGTCATTATTTCCAGAAGAAATGTTAGAAGCTAAAAGCAATGGTCTCACTCTAGAGACTATTGCTGGAAAGCTTTCTTATTTCCATGAAGAATTACATCTATTACATTTCCAAACTACATCATATGCTGAGCATCAAGCTCTAGGTATTATATATGATAAAGTGGCAGATTTGCAAGATGAGATTATTGAAAAGATTATGGGCTATTCAGGTAGAAGAGTTAAAGCATATAGAATTGATGTTTTAAAAGACTATGCTCCAGGTATGTCTATGCAAGTGGTGAGAGAATTAGTTTCTTTTGCTAAAAATCTTGAAGAGTTTGGTGAAGCTAATAACATGCCTGATATTGAGAATATTGCTCAAAGTTTGTCAGGAGAAGCGGCTCAGACTTTATATCGATTAACATTGTCTTAAATGCAAGTAGAGAAGAGATTCTTCCCAAAAATAATGACTGATAATGATGAGATATATTTCTCACATCTAGAAGGCATTATAGATTCGGTGGATGAACTATCTAGTATGGAAGTTGTAAAACATCCTAATCACTATTCATTTAGAATTGCACCTTCTCTAGCTAAATATACAAATGCAATTATTGAAGAATTATTTAAGTTTCATAATCAGTTTCAAATAAAACTGAATATGAGTAAAAGCATTAAGACAAATGCAGTTATTGCATTTAAAATAACATTGTAAAATAAATTTGTAATTTTCAAAATTTCATTATATATTTACAGAAACCAAAATAAAATAAAAAAATGGAGATTGTTAAAGACGAACAACCAGAAGTTACAGAAGTACCAACGTTTGACCCAAATAAGAAATATACTTGGGAAATTGATTCAGAATTCACATTATCAGGAAATGATTTTGGAATTTTGTTAAACTCATTACGTGCTATTTTGTCTACAGAAGAAGCACAACGCATTTTATTAGCTGATAAAGCTAGTCAAGTTATGGAAGCTACATTAGCAAAAGCTGTTGAAAACGGTGATGTTGTAGAAGCTCCAGAAAAATAAATAACAATGTACCTATGTGCTTACCATAAGAACAGCACATAGGTTTTTTTCTCGCTATAGTCTCAGTATTATAGTATGCATCTTTGATGTAACGGTAGCACGACACTCTTCAAAAGTGTTTGTAGAGGTTCAAATCCTTTAGGGTGTGCAATATGATTTACGAACCACATAATAGAATAGATGTTACAACACCTAAAGGTGACGGCATTATTTGGTTGGTTACAGAATATGGTCATGAAACTGATACAATATATACAGTTATTATTAACGCCACAGGGGAGCTCTGGCAATTCGTTCATAAAGATATTAGGGTAAAACCTAATGTAACATTTAGAAGATATGGCAACAGCATCAAAAAAGAACTGGATTCAGAAAGCAATCAATCCTAAACATAAGGGATTTTGCACTCCTATGACCAAAGCAACGTGTACACCTAAACGTAAAGCATTGGCAAAAACTCTTAAAGCGATAGGCAAAGCTCGTAAAAATAAATAAAATGGCAACAACAAATGTAAATATTCCTTTAAAACCTTATGCAAGGTTTAATGTGAATGGTAAAATAGTTCCAGGAAGCCTTGGTCTATTCAGAGGTGCTCCTATAGTTGGTATTTGGAAAGAAATGCAACCTATAGAGTATTTTAATAAAACTACTAAAAGTTATAGTGGAGTGATCAATGCCACATATCCAAATGCTTTATTAGCTAATAGTGTTGCTTATAGCTTAGTAAGTTTTCTTGATAGTTTAGGTGCTAATGCATATGATACTGTTTTAAATTCTACAACATGTTCAGATGATGTTAACGCTTCTGAATTTGCTAACATATTTAACATAGGTCAAAATCCTCCAGCATTAAATAACTATCTTGGACCATTTATGGGTGGTGGACTTGCTGGATATCCTCATACAGGTATACTAGGAGCACAAGCTTGGCAAAGTCACACTACATCAGATGATAATGCAAATGGACCATTATTATTAATTAACATGCCTCACATAGGCATTACACAACAAGCTGACCTTATTGCAGCTAATGATAATGTAGGTAGAATGTTAAGAAGAGGTAAGAGTTCTGCTACAGCTGATAATACATGTGGAGCCGTTGCTACAGCTATTGCTGATGCTATTACATTAAATGGTGTTGCACCAGTAGCTACAAATGCTCCTTTCATAAATAATTATCAAAGATATCAACTTGCATTAATTGTTTATGCTTCTTATGCTTATTATAATACGCATACATATTCACAGAATATGATTCAAGCTACAGAACTTATAAGAGTTGCAAGTTATAATATATTACATAATACAATTATTCCTGCATTAGGATCTGTAAACAATTTATATTTATTTAGTGGTACATTTATTAATGCTGATGATGGTTATTCTGCATTTATTAATATTAATTCATTAGAAGTGAGAACTGGATCAACTTGGACATCTCTTACAACAAGTTTTTTAAATAGTTTATAATGGCAAAGATAACACCTGTTCCTGATGGTCCTTTAATTAAAAAGAAAGGAGAATTCAAAGGTTCTACATTAAAGAATGGTGGTAAGTTAAAAGCTATTGTTAAAGCTGGAGGACAAACACATAAAGTGTTTAAGAAGAAAGTTGATAAAGGTATAGGTGATAAAGGAGATATAGTTGTAGATCATACAGCTGGCCCTTCTGCTGGTAAGTGGGATAAGATTAACCTTACCAATATGGCAAAAGCAAAAACTGTTAAACAAGGCGTTGCTTCAGTTAAGAAGTGGCATAAAGATAATCCTGAATATGGCAAAAAGTCCAGCATGGCAAAGATCAGAAGGAAAAAGTAAATCTGGTGGCCTAAACGCAAAAGGTAGAGCATCCTATAACAAAGCTAATCCAGGTAAGCCTGGTCTCAAAGCTCCACAACCTGAAGGTGGTCCTCGCAAGAAATCATTCTGTAGCAGAATGTCTGGGATGAAAAAAAAATTAACGTCTGCTAAAACAGCAAACGATCCTAATTCTCGTATCAATAAATCTCTACGTAAGTGGAAGTGTTAACATGGCAAAGAAAATATTAAAGAAAGCTCAAATGGGTACCTCTATGGGTAATGTAAAAAGTGCTGCTCTTGAGAATCTAAAGGGTGGTGCTATGCAAGCATCAGAAGAAAGAAAAAGACGAGCAGCTGCTGATTCTTTACAAAAAAACATCAATGATGCTGCAGCAACACGAGGTCTACAACCTAATCTAAAAGCAAATGCTGGTATGATGAAGAAAGGTGGCATGATCAAACGTGCTGATGGTTCTACATCACAACGTGGCTTATGGGACAGTTTGAGAAGTAAAGCTGCTCAAAACAAGAAGACTGGTGCTAAACCTAAAGCTCCTACAAAAGCAATGTTGTCTCAAGAAAAGAAAATTAAATCTCAAACTAAAAAGAAATAATATAATGGCAACAATGTCTAAAGCAAAAAATGTATCTGCTGGAGTTGCTCCACAGAATAAAAAGAAAGTAGGTCCTGTAGATACTAAAGGAGCTTACACTGAAGTACAAAAACGTACTCTTGGTAACATGAAAATGGGTGGTGAATTAAAAACGCCTACTCCTGATCAAAAAGGTTTAAAAGCACTTCCTACGCCTGTAAGAAACAAAATGGGATTCAAAAAGAATGGTGGAGCAATGAAGAAAGCAATGATGGGATCAGCTATGTCTACATCTCCTATGATGAAGAAAGGTGGTAAAATGTCTAAAAAGAAATAATCATGGCTATTATTAAAAAGAAAGTAATGGTTAAACCCATGAAAAAAGCTAAGCAAGGTATAATTATTCCTGAAAATCCCGATCAATCTAATCAGCTAAATAAAATGAAAGCTGAAACAGAAGCTAAATTAAAAAGAGCAAAAGGAATACCTATAAATCCACAAATTAGACGTGATATCAGAAAAGGTATACTTGATGAGAACGGTCTATATAAAAAAGAAAACGATATGAAAGCTAATATGTCAAGAACTCCTATGAAAATGGGTGGAGCAATGGCTAAACAAGCTGCTGTTGCTATTGCTATGAAGAAAGCTGGTAAAACACCTAAGAAGAAAATGCAATATGGTGGTGAAGCTGCTTCTATGGCTCCTACTATGAAAAAAGGTGGTGCTATGAAAAAATGTAAATATGGCTGCAAGTAACATGACTACTGGTAAGGCTAAGAAGTCTGGTAAACCACGCAACGCACCTAAGGTAAATAATCCTAATCCTAAAGGAAACTTTATGAGAGAAGCTGATACGCCTAAAAGATTAAAGAGTCCTATGCTTCCTATGAAACAAAAAAGACTCAGTAAATAATAATAATTTTGTTCATTTCATAATTGTGATTTTTTAATGTAAGTAAAAAGGGAACCATTTGGCTCCCTTTTTCTTTTATAATCCTAATAATGATTTATATGAACATGAATGAGATGCATGTTTTATATAATATTTAAACTCTTCATCTTTATCATATTCTTCTGGAGTGTATTCCCAAGGATAATGCCTAGCTACATATGGACTCATTGTACTAGCTCCTCCTATATAATAATGATGAAATTTATATAATGCAAATGTTGTATCTATAGGAACATCAAGTGCTACATCTTGTTCTATTCTAGAATTTTCCCATCTATTTTTTTCATAGCTTTGCATGTGATTATAATAACGAGAATCTTCAGTAACTTTTTGCCAATCTAAAGCTAGTCCTATTTTATCTAAATCTAAACTACGTAGTTTATCTAGTAAATATAAAAGAGTGTCATCTGGTGTATTGTCTAATCCAAGATCTGAATCTGTGACAATATAGTATTCACAATTAAGTGATTCTACAATTCCTGAAATCCAAGGACCTGCATGACCTAAATTAATTGTTTTATGTATTTTACAGGGATTTGTGTCATACCAATCTAATAAAGGTGGATATGTTGATTCGTTATCTATAATAATAATCTCTCCTACTCCTTCGTAAGTTTGAATCTTTTCAACCATAGCCTTTGGCCAGGTAAATAAGTCTCTATTATTAATTATAACTGGTATCATTATTAATTATGTACAAATAATATCTTTTCAATTTTTAAATTGGTTTCTTGTGGAAATCTTTGAAGATATTCTATTATAAAATATCCATCAGCATCATACCTTTTACCCAATTCTATTTGCTTAGCAATATCATTTCTTGTAGCAAATGCCCCCATATCTATTTGATTATTACCTAATGTACAATTAAAAGATTGATAATTATAATGAGAATGCACCATATTCCAATAGATAAGTCCTGGTTTAGACTCAGAAGCTTTTTGCAACTCATCTACAAAGTTTGGAGTGTAATAGTTATCATCTCCTGTCATGATGATATATTCTGCATCACTCATTTGTTTACCTATTTCTCTAGGAGTGTGTCCTAAATCATTATATCTTCTATCAAGAAAGGTATATCTAATTCTAGCATCATTAAATTGATTAATCATACTAATAATATCATCATTATTAACATCATCTATAACAACATTAGCGGCCCAGTCTATATTATACTGAGCTACTAATGATGAAAGAGTACATTTTAATAAATCAATTCTATTATATGTTGGAATTATGAAGTCTACTAACATAATCTTTTAGCATTTGTTTATAATCATATTTCCAATTAGGATTCAATTGAACATCTCCTGTAAGAATTCTTCCTGCTTGTCTTTCTAATTCTACGTGTTCTGAATGTCTTTGTATAACATTAGGTTTATCTGGAGTATCAGTTCCTTGACCACTCATATGATAACCTCTTCCTCCCCACATATAAAACCAACTTACATCTTCATCTTCTGGTTCTGCAAATACTAATTTAGGATCTGGCAGAAGCCTAATACTATAAACAAAAGTAGTATCATATCCTGCATTTTCAATAGGATGTCCTCCTACTCTTTCCCAAACTTGTTTAGAATAAACAATGCCAGAATTACCAAGTCCTGTAATAGCTGATATAGATGGTTCATTAAAAAATACACCTCTGTGCCAATGTAATAAATCTGAACCTTCTATAAAATATTTTGCAATATTACTAAGATGATTAGGCATAGCTATATCATCATCATCCCACACTGCAATTATATCAGATTTACATTGACTAACTGCAAAGTTTTCTTTTTCTCCTATAGTGTCAAATGTTTTATCAAGATTAATTATCCTTACATCTGGATGATCATAAATTAACTTTTGTAAAGGGTAATCATTTACAATAACTAATTCTTTCTGTCCAGCGTAGTCTTGTTTAATAAAAGATTCAATTGACTCTTCTAATAAATGAACTCTTCCGTAAGTAATACATTTTGCACTAATAAATGGTAATTTTTCTAACCCCATATTAAAATTACATCAAATGGAGACACTAATAACTTGTTCTCTCCACCAATAGGAATTACTGGTGCTTTACCTAAAGCTGATGGATCTACTAAGATTTTATCACCTGCTTTAATATCTGTAACAAGATCACCTACAGCATGAACTGTAAGCTTGTTAAGTTTCTGCATCATCTCTTTTTCAAGAGCTTCTTTAGTGTTGTCGTCAACAATAAGTTTACCTTCTTCTTTCTTAGGAAGGTCTAGCAATATTCTATTGCCACGTAATAATTTAAAATCTACCATTATTCTAGTGTTGTTAGTTTACGAAAGTTAATAATGTCTTCACCATGTAAGTGAATCTCTGATTGATATACATCACGCTTACGTGTTACACCAATCATTTTATTAGTCTTAGGATTAATATTAGGTGTTTCTACAACACGCTCATGTATATCATCTAGTAATACTAATAATTCATCCTCACCAGTTTGTACTGTACGAATTACTTTGTTAATGTTAAAAGAGTCTAAGAACTCTTTATCTTCCTCTTTACGAGTGTAAAAGAATTGATTTGTCATTGTTTGTTTGGTTTTGCGACTCTCCAAGTCTGTATAAACTTCTTGCGTCATTGGTTTATTATTTAATTGTTTTAATTGTTTTTCTTTCTTTTTGAATTAATTCAGAATAAAAATATATTGTTATAGGAATAATTGCACTAATTATATTCATTGCTACAAACTTTTGTGTAAAGCCTATTTCAAACCAATAATTCAAAACATTAATACTCCAAGAGATTACACCAAAAAACAATGCTGTATTTTTTCTACCATACATTGTAAACAAATATATACTTGTTTCTAAACTAACTGCAAATACCCAACTCATTATTAATGAATAAGTTTCAGGAGTTGACAAGATATAGAATACATGAGCAGCATGATTTATTTGTGTTAATAAAGCACAAGCAATTGTAATTCTAATTAAGGTTCTTTTGTTCATAAGATTAATTATTATATTCAAAATCAAGAATTTTTCCAACAATATCTGACCTATGGTTTTCTTTTAACTTAATCCATTTAATTTCATCAATCTTCTTAGATAGGTCAATGGCAAAACTAAGTCCGTTATAACTGTCCTTAATGTCCTTTTGTTCGTTATCTCCGTTAACAATAATCTTACCTGTTTTACCAAGTCTAGTTAAAATAGCAAGCATTTCAGCCTTTGTAAGATTTTGTGCTTCTTCAACTACTAATATATCATCAATAGTTTTACCACGAATAAATTGAACAGGATAAGCTACAATGCGTTCATCTTTTACCATAGCTTGAATCTTTATTTTATCAGCACACTTAACGAGGTTTTCTTGGAACGCTTCTAAATAAGGATTAAACTTATCATCCAATGAACCTGGAAGGTATCCCAAAGAATTACCGACTTCTATAGTAGCACGAGTGATGAAGATGTGATTACATTGTTTTTTATTCAAGAAATCTAATGCAGCTAATGCACAAATTAAAGATTTACCAGAACCTGCACGTCCTGTGACAATCACAATTTGATTCTCTATAATTAGTTTTCTAGCTTCTTTTTGTTCCTCGTTAAGATTAACATTGTATTTAATCTCTTGTTTACGTTCACGATTAGGTTCTTTCATACTTTAGTTTTAACAACTCTCGTCTTTTATTAACTTCTTCATACTTATACATATCATTCTCTACAGAAGTATGTTCATCAAGTGTCAAAATTATAATATTTTCTTCATCTAGACAAGCTTCTGGATATTTTTCTTTTGGTAATATGTGATGAAAGTAAGTTGTCACTGGTTCACTTCCTAAGTAAGATCCACTTACTTCAGAATAATGTTTGCGTTTTTTCCAAATTTCTAAGAAGAAGTTTCTCATTGTTTCTATCTTAATTTTCTGCACAAACATGTCACGCTTAGCTGTTATAAGTCCACCACGTTTAGGAGTGATGGGTTTACGCTTGATGTGACTCAAACATAAACCCTTACTCCATATAGGTTTATTACAGTTTTCTACAGAACATAATTTTACCATCTTGTTTTTCTATTAATAGATTAAGATAAGTTTGAGCCTTCTTTAAATCTTCTAGTCCATTCTTACGCTTCCATCTCAGTAAATACTTTAATACATTACCTTCTAGAAAGTCTAATTCATATTCATTAGCTATATCGATTACATCAAACGCATATCCTTTATAATGATCTGGATGTACAGGTCTTTCCATCTGACCTATCTCATCCATTTCTAGTCTATCTTTTAATGTATTACCTTGTAATCTTTCCTCAATTTCCTGTTGATCCATTTGTTTCTATTTATATTAATTAAAAAAGAAGATGGAAGTTACAGTAGCACTCCTGTAACCTCCTCTTCTATAAAATAAACACTTGACTAACCATAAGAAGTCATGACTTTCCTGTAGATCCTTCGTTTAAGCATAGTTTAAGTTGTAACAAATAACATCACCTGTATAATAGGCTGTTTGGACTTTACAACTTAATAGCCTGGTTAGACTTCTCTCCTGATGTGTTTTAAGACCAGGTAGTTTTTTTTCATCTACATCCACACTTAATATCTTAATTTCCTGTGCTTCCGAATCCTTTATCTCCTCTTTCTGTTTCTGATAATTCTTCCACTTGTTTGTATTCAATCAGTGGTATAGGCATAATTACAAGTTGTGCAACACGATCACCTGCATTATATACTATAGCCTGATTTGTTTCTTCGTCATCAAAAGAATCTAACCAATCTAGTTGATTAGTAACATCACCTTCATCAATAACTACACCTATTTTATGATAGATTCTGTTTCCAAGATTTAAATTAAATTTAACTATAATCTCACCTCTATATCCCAGAGGTTGTTATCCTATGAGCTCTTTATCTCATAGTTCTTTATGTTACCATAAAGCTCGGACTATATCTTCACCCTATTATTATAGGAGCAAGGCACTCGTGTCAGTATTACCATCTTCAACGTTACTTGTTAAGACTCGACTGTTAGTCTCTGAACCTTCAAGAGTATTTCTACTCAAGCTTGGCTGCTGATTGTCCTCTTGTCCTATAATAGGAGTAGGAGTTCCCAGCAATTCACCTTGTTTAATGACGCCAGATTGATGTAAAATATTTAAATCAAGTAACTTTTTACTTTTAATTGGATTATTGCTCCATATTATTAGTTCTTCTGTTGTTACTTTACCTGTCGAATGTGCCCACAATGTTGCATTACCAAATTGCTTATGTAACCATCTATGATCTGAGCCATTTAACAACACTAAATTTTCTGGAGTGTTATTATAAATGTTACAATCTCTATGATGTATACAATAACCTTTAGGTACAGTTTTAATATTTAGTATCTTAAAAGCTACATGATGATGTTCTTTCATCCTACCAACTTTTGGATAGTGATGAATCCTATATCCATCACTATCTAATTGAGCTCCTCTGTAGTTAGGATTATTAATGCCCAAGTAATGATTTTTTTTATAAGAAGTTGAACAACTCATTGAGCAAAATATTCCCATTGTTCTGTTGTATCTCTTTATTTGAGATTCTTTTAAATGGAAAGGTTTACTACACTGAGTACAAGTAGCATTTAAAACAGTTAAACTTTTTTTATACTGACTATAACACTTCAATGAGCAACATTTATAAGTTATTGCTCTTTTTGGGCTTACTCTATGGGCTTTTCCACAGGTCATGCATTTTACATCTTTCATAAAATTAGAAGTTATATTATATATGCAATATATGTATAATATTTATAACTTCCAAATCCTATGGAAGTTATTGTTTTTTAGCGTCAATTACACCAACAGAATTACTTAATGATAAATCATACTTACTTATAGAAGAACGTGGAAATATAAGTCCTACCATTCCTTCAGGAATCTCTACAGCAATTCCTGTATAACATATAAGTTTATTTTGTACTTCATCTAATATAACTTCTGTAGCTACAAGATCTGCACCTGCATCACCTGGTTTACCAAACCTAGGTGTAATAGCATTACTAACTAATTTTTTAAATTGAATTTTCATTTTCTATTTCGTTTATTTCGTTTACAACTTCATTAATGTTATCTAAAATATCATGTCGAATCTTATCAAAGAATTCATCATTATCTTTTAGCAATGTTACAAAATCATTATAATCATACTTAGTATCATTATAAGTTACTGTCTTACCATACTTACGTAGTATTTCACATGAACTACCGAGGCTTATGAGCTCACCAATACGATCAATACCTTCACCAAATACAATTTCAAAATCAATTGCTTTGAATGGAGCAGCCATCTTATTCTTAATAGCTTTAATCTTAGTGACATTACCGTATGCTTCTGTACCTTCTTTAGCAAGGGTCTTACTAACCTCTATACGTACATCACTATAGAACTTTAATGCATGACCACCTTGAGTTGTTCTAGGATCACCAAACATCATACCAATCTTCTCACGATATTGACTTACAACAATAACACATGTATTGTTTCTAGACAATGCACCTTTTAACTTAGGATATGAATCACTATTAAGCTTAGCCTTTCTACCAATAGAACTATCACCAATGTCACCATCTAGAACCTTCTTAGGAATCAATGATGAATCTGAATCTATGATAACAAGATCAACTTCTCCACTCTCAATCATATCAAGAGCAATTTGAAAACCTTCTTCACCATGTGACGGCTGAGCAATTAACATGCTAGAAATATCTACACCTAAAGCACTGAAATAGTTAGGATCAACAGCATGCTCGCCATCTATGTATAACACTTTACCACCATCTTTTTGACAGTTAGCAGCAGCATGTCCACAGATAGTAGATTTACCTGAACCTTCCCAACCTACAAGTTCATAAAGTTTCCCTTTAACAAAACCTCCTACACCTAGAGCAATGTGATCAAATGCGATAGATCCTGTAGAAATAAGATCATAATTATTGTGAGGTTTATCTCCTAAAGATAGGATTGTACCCTCTCCATATTTTTTATTGAGTGCATCTAATGCCTCCTGGAATTTGGATTTTCCAGTGTTAACCTCTTGCTTTTTTGCCATTTGATTGATTTTTTATTGTTATATAAAGATACAAAATATTCATTAAAAATAAAATAGCCCAAGTGTAAAACACCTGAGCTATTTGAACTACCTTTCACTTAAACCTAATCTTTCAAATCGTTACAATTTGTAACGGTTTCTGTTGACCCTCTCACCCATTTAGGAGAATAAGGGCAATTTAAACATTTACTGCCGCAACAGGATTTTTGACTTGCTAAGAATTCCTTAGACAATGTCACAAGCCCCACCTCCGCATGAAATGGATTCATTGAAGTTGACTTCATCAGATATTTCTTTAATTTTAGTTATATCAATTTCTTTTAATTTACTTATTAGTGAATTATACTTCTCTTCTGTGATGTCTTCAAAAGGAGCTTG
>Ga0209189_1002508_pt1 | contig 12841 bp, 13 predicted proteins | sample C_130820_EF_Meta_FD_187308 | JGI IMG/M metagenome (GOLD analysis project Ga0209189, IMG submission 187308) | Freshwater microbial communities from Lake Croche, Canada to study carbon cycling - C_130820_EF_MetaG (SPAdes) (version 3) | ecosystem: Environmental > Aquatic > Freshwater > Lake... | reverse complement strand
AATCTAGACTTAATGCCATCTCATATAGATTTGGTAGGTGCTGAAATAGAAATGATCAATTACCCCAATCGTGAAAATGTGATGAAGGGAATTCTTGATCAGGTTAGAGAAAAATACGATTTTATTATCATTGACTGTTCTCCTTCTCTAGGTTTAATTACCGTAAACTCACTGGTAGCATCAGACAGCGTAATTGTACCAGTTCAGTGTGAATTCTTTGCCTTGGAAGGTTTGGGTAAACTATTGAATACCATTAAAATTGTGCAAAATAGACTTAATCCAGAATTGAAGATTGAAGGCATTTTGATGACCATGTATGATGGCCGTTTACGTTTGTGTAATCAAGTTGTTAGTGAGGTAAGAAGGCATTTTGACGATATGGTTTTTTCAACCATCATCCATAGAAATACCAGACTTAGTGAAGCCCCAAGTGTAGGTAAACCAGTTATTCTTTATGACGCAGAAAGTAAGGGTGCGGTTAATTACCTAAATCTTGCAAAAGAAATTTTACAAAATAATGGGCTCACAAAAATGAGTAACGAAGAAAGAATCATTGAATAGTTCCAAAAAGCCAATATGAGCACACCCAAAATGAACAAGGATCTTCTAGGTAAGGGGATTCGGTCCTTATTACAAAATATTGACGCGGATCTAAAAACCACGGAAGGCAATTTAAAAACCAATGTAGTGGAAGAAGCTACTGGGACCAATAGATTGGCCATAACTGAGATTGTCATTAATCCCAAACAACCTAGAAGAGATTTTGACGAAACTGCTTTGAATGAGCTTGCTGCTTCTATTAAACTACACGATATAATCCAACCATTGACCGTTTCAAAATTGGCCGGTGGTAAATACCAATTGATTGCTGGAGAACGCAGGTTCCGCGCGTCTAAAATTGCAGGGCTAAAAGATGTTCCAGTTTATATTAGACAAGCAAATGATCAACAATTGCTTGAACTGGCCTTGTTGGAGAACCTGCAAAGAGAGAACTTAAATGCAGTAGAAATAGCTTTGAGTTATAAGCGCATGATGGAAGAACTCAGCTACACCCAAGAACAGGTGGCAGAGCGCATGGGTAAAGAAAGAAGTACGGTTACTAATTATATACGCTTGTTAAAATTGCCTCCTGATATACAATTGGCCGTTCGCAATGGATCTTTAAGCATGGGACACGCACGTGCTTTAGTAAATATTGACACCATAGACAAACAATTGTTTGTGTTCAAAGAGATCAGCGCTAAAAGTTTGAACGTTAGACAAACGGAAGAATTGGTTCGCAAAATGTATAAGGCAGACAAACAGGGAGCTGTTAAACCTTCTGTAAAAAATGAGTTGCCCCCTGCGTACAGAAAAATAGAGGATAATTTAGCATCGCATTTTGGAACCAAAGTCCGGATGGCGCATAACAAAAAAGGCTATGGCAGCATTAGTATTGAATATTATTCATTAGAAGAATTGAATAAAATTCTAGATGCAATGCATGTTACCGTTAGTTAATCCTACATGAATCCATATAGAATTCTCATATTGTTCTTGGTAGCTTTTTTACTGAACCAAGAGTCTGGCGCGCAAACAGACAGCAGTTCAAAAACTGTTGTAAAAAGCAATGCCATGAAACCGGTTGCGGATACTATCCAACTGTATAAAAAAGACAGTGTGGTAAAGCATGACCCAAGAAAAGCTACCAGAAGGTCTGCCATAATTCCCGGATGGGGACAGGCTTATAACCGTGAGTATTGGAAGATTCCATTGGTATACGGAGCCATCGCAATTCCAACTGTCCTGTTTATCTACAATAATGATTGGTATAAAAAAACCAAATTTGCCTATGAAGCTAGGTATAAGGCACAGTACGATAAAGACAGTTCAGACCTTGCAGCTATAGACCCGGATTTAAAAAACTTAAGTATCACCTCTCTTCAGACCTATCGGAATAGTTTTAGAAGGGACCGTGATTATAGCATTTTGTTTTTCTTATTGGCATGGGGGCTTAATGTAGTTGACGCTACCGTATTTGGCCACTTGAAAGATTTTGACGTGAGCAACAACCTAAGTATGAATTTAAAACCGCAATTCAATCCCAACACAAAAAGTTCTGGTTTGATGGTCACATTCCATCCAAAAAAACCAGAAAAAAAGCTTTATGAAATAAGATAGCATTGCTTATACCATTATTATGAATATTGCACTAATTGGATATGGCAAAATGGGCAAGGCCATAGAACAAATTGCCCTTTCAAAAGGACATCAGGTTGTTTTAAAAATAGACATCAATAATGCGGCTGATTTTAATGCAGCAAATTTGGCCAAGGCCGATGTGGCTATTGAATTCACAGGCCCACACAGTGCTTTTGACAATGTGATGAAATGTATAGAATGGGGAATTCCAGTTGTTTGTGGATCAACAGGTTGGTTGGACAAATGGGAAACAGTAAAAGCCAGTTGCACCCAATATAGTGGTGCCCTAGTTTATGCAAGCAATTATAGTATTGGTGTGAATTTGTTTTTTGAATTGAACAAGAACTTAGCTGCTTTAATGGATTCACATACTGAATACAATGTGCTGATGGAAGAAATACATCATACTGAAAAAAAGGATGCGCCCAGTGGTACTGCCATTACTTTGGCAGAGCAGGTATTGGCAGCCATTGGAAGGAAAAAGCAATGGGTAAATGAGACAACAAATGCAGCCGACGAGCTTGAAATTATTTCTAAAAGAATTGACCCAGCCCCTGGAACACATACTATAAAATATACTTCAAGTGTTGACGATATTGAAATCACCCATACCGCGCACAACAGAATTGGATTTGCTGGGGGTGCTGTTTTGGCCGCCGAATTTTTAAATGGGAAAAAAGGTATTTACAACATGAAAGATGTATTGGGCTTATAATGCAATTTTAAACCTATAAATGAAAAGCCATGCAATCAACACTGCATGGCTTTTCATTTATAGAATCATCATTAGATTTTAAAAAATCCCATTTATATTTTAAAGGAAAATCCCAATTTTATATTAAAGGCTCTAGAAGCATCAACTGCAGGAATAGGTTGGTTCCAACCCGTTTGTGTTGCCTGAAGTTCTAATCCAAATAAACGGATACCTGCACCATATTCATATATTAGGCTATTGGCAGATAGTCCAGAATTGGAATAGGTAGTTTTGGCATTACCTAGGTTTCCCAACAAGAAGATTCTACCCAAGAATACATATTGTCTAATTCCAGCCTTAATGGTGGTCATTTTCAGGTTACCCGCAGCGTTGCTATTGGTATTATTAAAGGTTTGGTATCCCAAAGTGCCTACTAACATAGTAGACCCAAGACCCAATCCACCGCCAGCTTCACCGCCAAAACCTGGTTTGTACGCATCTTTAAAACTGCTATTGGTGGGCGTTGCGTAATTCAAGTTGGCAAAGATTTGAGCATGTGGCAATTTGAATTGTGCCGAGGATTTTCCACCCACAAAAATCATTACCAAAACCATCAAGATATACTTTGTATTTTTGTACATAATTTTAAAGAAACTGAAAATCTTTAAATTAACGCTCAAATTAACGGTTGCCAATCCATAAAACATGCTATCCAAAAAAACACAATATGCGTTTAAAGCGCTTACCTATTTGGCAGAACAGGAAAAAGACCTCCCCGTACTTATAGCCGAAATCTCTAAAAAGAAAAAGATTCCACTTAAATTTTTAGAAAATATCTTACTTGAATTGCGTAAAGCTGGTATGCTAGAAAGTAAAAAGGGAAAAGGTGGTGGCTATTTTCTAAAACTGGATCCCAACAAAATTCCCCTGTCAAAAGTAATGCGATTGATTGAAGGCCCCATTGCTTTACTACCTTGTGTAAGTTTAAATTTTTATAAAAAATGCAAGGACTGTGATGAAAAAAATTGCGGACTAAACCATGTTATGATTGAAGTCCGCGACAATATGTTGCAAATTTTAGAAAATAAAACCGTAGCTGATTTGACTGGTAAATAATCCCATTCCTTGTAGGGTTCTATATTGTTCCCTTTGGAGTTTTTGCTATTTTTAGGAGTCAAAAGCTTTCTCCAATATAACTGCCTTTAAAAAACAAAAGTTCAGATCTACTTACATTTAAATCACTAATTATGCTTGTGTTTTATCCCTTAAAATAATTGTTCCAAGGGCTGGCCTTATAGGCCTATTTCTTTAAAATGGTTTCCAATCTTACTATTGACAGACTCCTAACTTTCTTCCTCCTCTCTTCACGCTTATCTTAATCTTTTATCTTTTATCTCTTCACTACCCTCTTCTTCAACTTCTCACTTTTCACTTCTCACTTCTCACTCCTCACTTTCCATCCTCTCTTCACCCTTATCTTTTATCCCTTCACTACCCTCTTCTTCCACTTCTCACTTCTCACTTCTCACTTCTCACTTCCCCTCCTCTCTTCACCCTTATCTTTTATCCCTTCACTTTGAGAATCTGAAAAATTATTTTTTCAGATTCTCAATCATGTCAAAAGTCATTTTGTCCAAATCAAATTCTGGCTTCCAACCCCAGTCTTTATTGGCTACTGAATCATCAATGCTTTGAGGCCAACTATCTGCAATGGCTTGACGATAGTCAGGTTCACAGCTTAGCTGAAATTCAGGAATCATTTTTTGAATGGATGCTGCAATCTCTTTGGGAGAAAAACTCATCCCCGAAATATTGTATGAGGTTCTTACTGAAATCTGTTTAGCTGGTGCGTGCATCAATTCCATAGTTGCCCTAATTGCATCTGGCATATACATCATAGGGAGATAGCTATCTTCTCTTAAAAAACATTCGTAGTTTTTTTCAGCCAATGCTTCTAAATAAATTTCAATTGCATAATCTGTAGTTCCACCACCAGGGGCAGATTTATAACTGATTAAGCCGGGATATCTAATACTGCGGACATCTACCCCATAGCGTTGGTAATAATAATTGCACCAGAACTCACCAGCGTACTTGCTGATGCCATAAACAGTTGTGGGTTCAATTATAGTTTGTTGTGGGCAAAGTTGTTTTGGAGAAGTAGGCCCAAATACGGCAATACTACTGGGCCAATACACCTTATCTAAATGTTCTTCTCGGGCAATATCCAACACATTGAGTAAGCCTTGCATATTCAAGTGCCAAGCTAGATTGGGGTTCTTTTCACCTGTTGCTGAAAGAATTGCCGCCAACAAATAAATCTGTGTGATATTTTGTCTGATGACTTGTACGTGCAACATTTCTTTGTTCATCACATCCATACTTACATAGGGTCCCGTTCCCTTTAGTAAATCATTTTCCTCTCTCAGGTCTGAAGCCACCACATTGGCAGAACCATAAATTTTACGCAATGCCAGGGTCAATTCCACACCTATTTGACCACAAGCCCCAATAACCAGAATTTTATCTTTAGCCATATGTATTTTTTAAAGCTTTCAAAAATAAAGCTATTCAACAAACTAACAGTGGGTATCTTTTAGTATTAACCCAAGAATGGATGGTCAATTGAATTCACTTATTTTTACACTTAAATCAGCTTTCATCAAAAATAAGCCCATGCTACCTCATTATCTAAAAACATTATTTCAAAACCAATCGTATAACCCCAATCATTTTTTTCTGATTGCTGGTCCCTGTGTGGTGGAATCCGAAGAATTGGTCATGGAAATTGCCCACCGAGTTTCTGGGATTTGCAAAAGACTGGAAATCCCCTATGTTTTTAAGGCCTCTTATAGAAAAGCCAATCGCACAAGTGCCAACTCTTTTACGGGTATTGGGGATGACAATGGATTAAGCCTAATCAAAAAAGTGGGTAGCCATTTTGGCCTACCAACCACTTCTGATATTCATGCACACGAAGAAGCTGCCATGGCTGCGCCTTTTATTGATATTTTGCAAATACCAGCCTTTCTCTGCCGCCAAACAGACTTGTTGGTTGCTGCAGCAGAAACGGGCAAAATTGTCAATGTAAAAAAAGGGCAATTTTTAAGTGGTCCTTCTATGAAATTTGCCGTGGACAAAATTAGAAAAGCGGGAAACGAGCAAATTATGCTTACTGAGAGGGGTAATAGTTTTGGCTATACAGACTTGGTTGTAGACTATCGGAATATTCCATGGATGCAAGAGCACCAAACTCCCGTTATCATGGACTGTACACATGCATTGCAACAGCCGAATCAAACATCTGGTATAACAGGAGGAAATCCACAATTGATAGGCACCATTGCCAAGGCAGCAATCGCCACAGGCGCCAATGGATTATTTATTGAAACACACCCCAATCCCTCAGTAGCAAAAAGCGATGGTGCCAATATGTTACAATTAGATTTGTTAGAGCCCCTATTGGAACAATTGATAAAAATTAGAAGGGCGGTTGTCTAGATTTGAAAGACTGGATCTAATGAATTAGCTTAGAATACTATATTTAAAAAAATATTGTTCAAGCAACATTTTTTTTAATTACCAGTTACGTAGTGGATTTCTCCTAGCAGCTAAGATATAATTCTTGATATTAATCCAGAAAGCCAGGATCATATATACCAAGATTGGTGATCCCATTGTTAAAAAAGAGATATAGATAAACCACATCCTTATTTTGGAACTAGCTATTCCAAATTTTTCACCAATGGCGGTACATACCCCAAATGCGTGCATTTCAATGTTCTCTCGAATTTTCTGCATGGTATCATTTTAATAGGGGTAAAACTTTTGTAAATCTAGACAATTGAAATGAATATTTGTTCAAAACAGTTTGTTTATAGACCCTGTTTTAACGTAAATTCGCGCCAACCGGAATTTTGACTGGGTTAAACCGGATTAAGAAAGGTAAAAGTTTGAAATTTTCATCATCTCAAATCATAAATTTTTATAGCCATGGCTTTTGATATCGAAATGATCCGTGCCAGGTATGCAGAAATGCCTGCCAAAGTTGATGCGGCCCGTACCGCATTGGGTAGACCGCTTACCCTTTCAGAAAAAATTCTGTTTTCACATTTGCACGCAGACCAAGCCCTAAGTGGATTTGAAAGGGGCAAACACTATGTGGATTTTGCACCAGATCGCGTGGCTATGCAAGATGCTACCGCTCAAATGGCATTGTTACAATTTATGCAAGCAGGACGCCCCAAAGTGGCCGTTCCCTCTACTGTTCACTGTGATCACCTGATTACAGCCAAAGTAGAAGCCAAACAAGACTTACAAGTAGCTAATGCAGAAAGCAAGGAAGTGTATGATTTCTTGGCCTCTGTTTCAAATAAATACGGCATTGGTTTCTGGAAGCCAGGTGCAGGTATCATTCACCAAGTAGTATTGGAAAACTATGCATTCCCTGGAGGAATGATGATTGGTACCGATTCCCATACAGTGAATGCGGGTGGTTTGGGCATGATTGCTATTGGTGTTGGCGGCGCTGACGCTTGCGATGTAATGGCAGGTTTACCATGGGAATTAAAATGGCCCAAACTGATTGGCGTAAAACTAACTGGCAAATTGAGTGGTTGGACTGCACCAAAAGACGTGATTTTGAAAGTGGCTGGTATCCTTACTGTAAAAGGTGGAACAGGTGCTATTGTAGAATATTTTGGCGAAGGTGCTACAAGCATGAGTTGTACTGGTAAAGGAACCATTTGTAATATGGGCGCGGAGATTGGAGCTACCACTTCTACTTTTGGTTATGATGAGAGCATGAGCCGTTATTTAGCTGCTACTGGCAGGGCCGATATTGCTGCTGCTGCTGATCAAATCAAGTCTTACTTGACTGCTGATCCTGAAGTTTATGCTAATTCTGCTCAATATTTTGACGAAGTCATTGAAATAGACCTAAATACTTTAGAACCACATTTGAATGGACCATTTACCCCAGATTTGGCTACGCCTATTTCTAAAATGAAAGAAGTGGCTGCAGCTAATGGTTGGCCTACCAAAGTAGAAGTGGGTTTGATTGGATCTTGCACCAACTCTTCTTATGAAGATATTAGCCGTGCAGTGAGCCTAGCCAAACAACTTGGTGAGAAAGGTTTGAAACTGGCTGCTGAATTCAAAATCACTCCAGGTTCTGAGCAAGTGCGTTATACCATTGAAAGAGATGGTTTCTTGGGCGTATTTGAATCAGTAGGTGCCGATGTATTTGCCAATGCCTGCGGACCTTGTATTGGTATGTGGGACCGTGTAGGTGCAGAAAAGAAAGAAAAAAATACCATTGTACATAGTTTCAACAGAAACTTTGCAAAACGTGCCGATGGTAATCCTAATACTTATGCATTTGTTGCTTCTCCAGAATTGGTAACCGCTCTGGCCATTGCAGGGGATTTGACTTTTAATCCATTGACTGATACCTTGACTAATGACAAGGGAGAACAAGTGAAATTGGACGAACCAACAGGTCAGGAACTTCCAGTACGTGGTTTTGCTGTTGAAGATGCAGGCTACCAAGCTCCTGCTGCTGATGGTTCTGGCGTTTCTGTAGCTGTTGATCCTGTAAGTAAAAGATTGCAATTATTGGATCCATTTGCGGCTTGGGAAGGCACTGATTTAAAAGGATTGAAATTATTGATCAAGGCCAAAGGTAAATGTACCACTGACCATATTTCTATGGCAGGTCCTTGGTTAAAATTCCGTGGACACTTAGACAATATCAGTAACAATATGTTGATTGGTGCAGTCAATTTCTATAATGAGAAAACAGACAATATCAAGAATCAATTGACTGGTGAATATGGTCCAGTTCCAGCTACACAACGTGCTTACAAAGCAGCAGGTATTGGTAGCATTGTTGTGGGTGATGAAAACTATGGTGAAGGAAGTAGTCGTGAACACGCAGCTATGGAACCAAGGCATTTGGGTGTACGCGTAGTATTAACAAAATCATTTGCTAGGATTCATGAAACCAACCTGAAAAAACAAGGTATGTTGGCATTGACATTTAATGAAAAATCTGACTACGAAAAAATTCAAGAAGATGATAGCGTGGATGTAATTGGGTTAACCAATTTTGCACCTGGTAACCCATTAACACTGGTTTTCAATCATGCAGATGGATCAAGTGATACTGTTGTTGCAAATCATACTTATAATGAACAACAGATTGAATGGTTTAAAGCAGGAGCTGCTTTGAATATTATTCGCAAACAAGTTGCTGGAGCATAAAACAGTAACTAACATATACCTAAAAGGCCCTGATTATGGCCTTTTTATTGGAAGAGTTATAAAATTATTTTTCTAACCGGCCATTCATCCAACCTACAACGGCACCTGTTATTACGCCCATGCAAGTTGCGGCACACAAGTCAATGATCGTGCCTTTAAGGGTATATAAGTTGGTATTTCCATACATGGTAAAATCATAGCCTGCTGCAATTAAAAAACTAATGAAAGCGCCATCCGAAGCCCCGTCAAATAGGTTGTTGACTTTTGACCATTTATTAAAAATATAGGATAAGATCAAAGACATAAATAGACTACCCAAAATTAAGGACCACCAAATCATTTGATCTGGATTTTTGGCAACACCAGTAGCAGTTCCCGCATTATTTGCCAAGACTTGGGCAAATAAAATGCCATAAATAAGATAGCCACCAAAAAAAGAGGCAATGCCACCTACTAATCCGGAAATGTAAAATTTTTTCCTATTCATAGCAATCGTTTTAGGAGATTATATAAAACAAGTTAAATTTTAATCCTTAATTCCACAACAGCTTTTTTAAACAAGCCTTTAGCCTTTGGTATTATTGATGCTATTTGTCTGCTTGATGGCTTTTTAGTAATTTAACCCCATGAGAAAAATAGTCTTGATCCAACTAATGTTACTAATTTTTGGCGGTCTAATGGCCCAGCAAAAACCTGCCTATATCCTTTACAATAGCAAAGGAAAAAAAATTTCTTATCAAAAAATGATCAAGCAATTGGTAGAAAATGACGTGGTCTTGTTTGGGGAATACCATAATAACCCCATTGCGCATTGGCTCCAGTTAAGCGTAACCAAAGATTGTTATAGTAAGAAAGGTTTGGTATTAGGTGCTGAAATGTTTGAACAGGACAATCAAGCAGCTTTGAATAATTATCTAAACGGAAGCATAAGTGCTAAGGGCTTGGATTCGTCTGCTAGATTATGGAAAAACTATCCAACAGACTATGCGCCACTGGTCAATTTTGCAAAGGAAAATAAGCTCAGCTTTGCTGCCACTAATATTCCTAGAAAATACGCTTCCATGGTGGCTAAAGGAGGGTTCCAAATATTGGATACCATATCCAGTAACGAAAAATCATGGATAGCACCTTTACCTATTGCTTACGACGCAGAATTACCTGGTTACAAAAACATGATTGCTATGATGGGTGGACATGGTGGGGAAAATCTACCTAAGGCTCAGGCCATTAAGGATGCTACCATGGCACATTTTATTTTAGCCAATTCCAAACCCGGTAGCTTATTCATACATTATAATGGATCCTACCATAGTGAAAACTATGAAGGCATTAATTGGTATCTTAAAAAACAAAGTCCAAACATTAAAATTGCAACCATCACCACTGTTTCACAAAAAGATATTAAGTCCTTGTTAGCAGAGAACAAGGGTAAGGCAGATTATATTATTTGTGTGGATGAAGACATGACCAATACTTATTGATAAAAATTAAAAACATCGTTCATAAAAATACCCACTTGGGGGTATTATAGCAATTCAATCTTGTACTAAATTTGCATTGTGAATAAAAATTCACACTCCGGGGGGAGTTAGGCTTTTAGCCTAAAAAGTTGCGGCATAGAATCTGTGCCGCACTTTTTTTTAAGGGGTTTGACTAATTTAATTTACTGAATTTTATTATCTTACTAGCGTAAATCCCTGAACATGGAGCAATCCCTAATTGACAGTTCTGTGTCACGCTGATCTTTTATAAGAAAACTAATTTTTAGAATCAGTGCCCTTTACTTTTTGTTTCTTTTTGAGCCATGGAGTTATCTACAACAAATTCCTGGCAGCAATTTTCTTTTGCAATATTGGAATCAGCTATTAGAAGCTGTAGTTCAATGGTTGAACAGACATTTATTTCACCTTAAAGAAGTGTTGATTTATCCAAACGGAAGTGGTGATACTTCATTTGGATGGGCCCAACAATATAGCATCATCCTAGTTGCGCTTTTTATTGGTTTGGTTTAGTCCGTTTTAGATAGAAAATCAACCAGCTTTGAAAAATGGGAATATTGGTTACGTCTCCTGGTTAGGTATAGTTTGGCCATGATTGCCATGTCTTATGGCGTAATAAATGTCTTTCCCTTACAAATGCCCTATCCGCTTTTGAGTCAAATGGCTACACCGTTGGGTGATTTTTTACCCATGCGTTTTTCTTGGATGTTTATTGGCTATTCTCGTCCCTATGAAACTTTCTCTGGAATACTAGAAATATCAACAGCACTTTTTTTGTTCAACAGAAAGACGGTTAACATAGGCATTTTCATGGCATGTGGCAGTATTATTGTAGTGGTAATGAACCAAAGCAACGATTCCATCCCCTATCATATGGGTATTGGTAACAAAGCTGTGGCTTATACCAGCCAACCTCATTCTATACAAACTTTAGTAGTGGAATAGGATGATTCTATCATCAGCTTTTGCAAGTATATTTGAGAAAACAAGTTTTTCATGACAAGTATTCGAACCGCCATTCTTTCTTTTGGCATGTCTGGCCGCGTTTTTCACGCTCCTTTTATTGCTTTGAATCCCCAATTTGAATTAGTAGGCATATGGGAAAGAACCAGCGCTGCTTCTTTAGAATTATATCCAGGCATTCATATTTATCGTTCCTTAGAAGAGGTATTGGGAGATGCCAGTATTGATTTAGTCATTGTGAATACGCCTACTTATACTCATTATGAGTACTGCAAGAAAACCTTACTTGCTGGCAAACATGCAGTTGTAGAAAAAGCGTTTACTACCACTGTAGCTGAAGCAAGGGAGCTAGAAAAAATTGCCAATGAAAAGGGGGTAAAATTATCCGTTTTTCAAAACAGGAGATGGGACTCCGATTTCAAAACTGTTAAACAAGTCATTGACCGGGGTTTGCTGGGCAAAATTGTGGAAGCTGAAATTCATTTTGATCGGTTTAAAGAAGAACTCAGCCCCAAGTTGCACAAGGAAACTCCTGGACCTGGCGCCGGCGTTTTATATGACCTTGGACCTCATTTAATTGACCAATCCTTGGTGCTTTTTGGAATGCCTGAGGCAGTTTTTGCTGACTTAAGAATTACCAGAACAGGCTCATTGGTTGATGACTATTTTGAAATTTTATTATACTATCCAACCTTAAGAGTGCGTTTAAAATCTGGCTATCATGTACGAGAGCCATTCCCTGCTTATATTATTCATGGAAGTTTGGGCTCCTTTCATAAATCAAGGGCAGATGTACAAGAAATTGACTTAGTGGCCAATGAAAAGCCCAATCGTATAGATTGGGGTACAGAACCAATTGCAGAACAAGGTTTGATACATACGGAAAAAGAAGGTATCTGTATTCGTGAAAGAATCCCTACCCTTACTGGAAATTACGCTGCCTATTATCAGGCAGTAGGAGAAGCCATTTTACAAAACAGAGAAATGCCGGTGACCGCAACTCAAGGTATTCAGGTTATGCAAATCATTACTGGAGCAGCCATTAGCCATCAAACAAGAGCCGTTGTATCCTTATAAATTAAATCACTTACAACCCATCAACATGAAACCATTCCATTGTTTGCTGCTGTTGTCTTTATTCCATTTTGGCTGTGCTTCAAAACAGTCTAAAACAACCTTCAAAACTACTCGCGTGACCTATCCTATTACTCAAAAAGACAGTACCATTGACCATTATTTT
>Ga0209189_1002501_pt1 | contig 12858 bp, 10 predicted proteins | sample C_130820_EF_Meta_FD_187308 | JGI IMG/M metagenome (GOLD analysis project Ga0209189, IMG submission 187308) | Freshwater microbial communities from Lake Croche, Canada to study carbon cycling - C_130820_EF_MetaG (SPAdes) (version 3) | ecosystem: Environmental > Aquatic > Freshwater > Lake... | reverse complement strand
GCCACATCGGCCTGCCCAATATGAACAAGCATCTGCACCGCACCGAGGAATAGACCCGAGGGATTCGCCAGGTTCTGACCCGCTCGCCGTGGGGCCGATCCGTGGATTGCCTCAAACATCGCACACCCATCCCCAATGTTGGCCGATCCCGCCAACCCTACCGACCCCGCAATCTGAGCCGCGACATCGGAAAGAATGTCCCCGTACAAATTCGGCATCACGATGACATCAAACGCTACGGGAGTATCGGCCAACTTCGCCGCCCCGATATCCACAATCCAGTGCTCCTTTTCAATATCCGCATATTCCGCCCCGATTTCGTCAAACACCTTATGAAAGAGACCATCAGTCATCTTCATGATGTTGTCCTTAATGAAGCAGGTGACCTTCTTCCGCCCGTAAGCCCGGGCATATTCAAACGCATAACGGACAATCTTCTCGCAACCCGGACGGCTGATCAGTTTTAGACACTGCATCACATCGTGCGTCTGCCGGTGCTCGATTCCCGAATAGGTGTCTTCCTCATTTTCTCGAACAATGACCACATCCATCCCCGGATGTTTCGTGCGAATATAAGGCGCATAGGCGATGCAGGGCCGAATATTGGCATAAAGACCGAAAGCCTTTCGCGTGGTCACATTCAAACTCTTGTATCCACCACCTTGAGGGGTGGTAATCGGCGCTTTTAAAAACACTTTCGTCCTGCGCAAAGAGTCCCAGGCCGAAGGTTCAATTCCGGCCGTGTTCCCCCTCAAATAAACCTTCTCCCCAATCTCGATCTCCTCGATATCCAGTCGGGCTCCTCCCCCCTTCAAGATCGCCAACGTGGCCTCCATAATTTCCGGTCCGATGCCGTCCCCTCGGGCGACTGTGATAGGTGTGCTTTTCGACATAAGATGGAAAGAATTGCGGTTCAGTATCCTGCGGTCAACGCCAAACCCCCCGCTTGAGCCTGCCCCAAAGAAAAGTAGCATGACCAGATGCGACTTCTGCCGATCTTATGCGGGTTAAGCCTGTTGAGCCTCCCCTTGCAGGCAAACGATGTTGTCCTGATTTCCGGCGGTCCTGCCCTTCGCTCTTTTGAAAAATACAAGAAGGCCTCCCATGACAAATACTGGGGCAACTTCATCGATTCAGCTCTCACGCGTGGTGAAGAACTCAAAAAGGATCTCAAGTCTGGGGACAACATTGTATGGCTGGTCTTCCGCCCCAGCTACACCAGACGGACCTCCGAGGATCAGACGGACTATCTCAAGACGATCGAGGAGCGCGGCGGAAAACTCGGTCTCACTCCCACCTATTTTGACAACAAGACCCAGCTTTTCACCCTCCTCCGCCGGGACGGATCCAAGGAAAAGCCTAAGATTTCCAGGCTCGAATACTTTGGCCACTCGAACAAGAAGTGCTGGATGTTTGATTACAGCAATCGGGTGGACGGCGGGGCCCTCGAACCCCTCGTGGTTCATGTCGATGATCTCGAGAAGATTTCCGGTTCAAGCTTCACCCGGGATGCGGAATGCGTCAGCTACGGCTGCCATTCAGGCGAGGAGTTTTCGCAGCGGTGGAGGATGATCGTGGGAAGACCTATGGTTGGGGCGGTCGGTAAAACCGATTATAGTGACGGCGGCATGCCGAAACTTTCCAACGGCAAGGATGGTTCATGGGTCTACTGATTTTATTCTTCGTGTGGATCGCGATTCCGGCCATCTGTCTGGCTCCCCCGCTTCCTACTCGTCTTTCCCCAGTATCGACCGAGACCAATTCCGAAACTGCTGCACCCGCCCCCCACGAGAACACACTGGAACCGCAAGAAGAAGAGATAAGGAAACCAGTTGAGGAAAAAGTCGCCCGAGCAACACTTCCTGCTGCACACACCCCCGCCAAACATGGGGAAACAACTGGAGAGTCATGGGTTGCCCAAAGAACCATGGTTGAGGACTACTGCGGTTGGGGCTGGGTCAAAAAAGACAAAGAGTCTTGGCGGCAGGCGCGTTGGGTCGCATTAGAAGGCACCCCAGGAACCTGCCCCTTGCCCCATACCTTCCTCCCGCGTCCCGAGGATGACAAAAACTGCCAATACCGATTCTTCGGAACATTTGCCCCCTACCGTGCCTATGAACCCCAGGCGGACGTCTGGGTGGATGTCTTCATCCTGAAGGGGTTTATGAGTCTAGGACCGGCTAAGGATGAGATCCGTCGCCCCCCGCCCGCACAGGCCAGCTCCGGGGTGAATCGGTTTGCCGAACGGGGTGCCAACGTCCGCTAGCCTTGACCTAAACACCTTCCTCAGGCATAACTTCTTTATGCGCGAACAGATCATCTTCGAATGCACGGAAGCACGGGCCGAGGGAAAACCCCCCTCTCGTTATTTCGGCACGAAGAACAAAAAGCTCCAAAAAGACCGTATTGAACTGAAAAAGTTCAATCCCTTCCTCAAGCGCTATACTCTCCACCGCGAGAAAAAATAGTCTGCCCTACGGGCTTTCGGTTGGCCCTTTCTTTGTTCCCACGGGAACCAGAACTGCCTCTTCCATTCCATGGATCAACTTCTTGTCGGTTGGGCATAACGTAGCCAAAGCTCCCTTTAACTCCACCCTTTCACCCGTGACCAAATAGTAAGGACAAAGCCTCAATCTCCATTTCCCTTCGATCATCTCGCCCGTCTCCTCACTCCAAAAAGGGTGAGTCACCCCTGAAGGATGAGAATATTTCTGCAAAAGATGCGGTTGCTGCGACCATTCACCCAACGCCCGCCTGACCTCCTGAGTCCATTTCTCCTTCGGATGATCACTGCCAAGAAAGACACCCCTGGATCCCCAAGCTCGGGGAGAGAAACCACTGATCTTAACGACCAACTCCCTCGCTTTTTGACTAAACCCTTCCAACTCACTCCACGATTGGATTCCCAGTTCAGGCAAGACTCCCTCCGGCGGAAGTTCCATCGGTCGCAAGGGCCAGGCTCTAGGAACCAGCCCCCTTAACTCCTTAAAGTATCCCTCCCCTAACTCCTTCCGCCACCACTCGTCCAACGGCTTCATCCAAAAGAGCGCCCACCACAACTTCTCCTCCAGATACGCCTTGAGCGGCGCCTCCCATTTCACTCCTTCCTGTTCGAAACTGCGAATCTCCTCCAATCCCATCCAGTCGAACATTTCGAAAAACCGATAAGCAGTCCCTTCTTTAGGTCGATACGACTCAGCATTCTTCACACGCTCCTTGCCGACGAACCATTCCCATTCGGGTCGGTAATCCCCCGCCTCCTCCGATATCACTACTTCCCCTTTTTCACCCAGAATCTCTTTCCCGATCGACCTCATTCCATCCGGCCCACCCAAGATCGAAAACCCCATTTTCGAATACTCCTCCTGAAGCCACGCTGTTAAGCCAACTCCACCCGGAACGGAATCGATTTCGGTCAAAGCCCAACCGCTCTCCGTTCGAATCAGGTCAGGTCGAATCACCCGCGGAAGAACACCCCTCGCCTCGCACCCTAACCGAATCACCTCTTCCGGTTTACCAAGATCCAGCCACTCCGACACCCATCTTGGCTGATTCCCCAGCACACTTTCGCGATAAAGCTTGTCCGCCGCCCTTTGAAACACTGCGAGTTTTTTCCCCAATGTTTCCAGCCACCGAACTTCTTCAGCATCCATCGTCCAAGGTTGATCCGACCACTTCCAACTCTTCCCTCGAAACAACCCATTCGCTGGGATTGATCGTTTCAGCTGCTCAATCGCAACCTGCCCTCTGACCTCCTTCACTTCTTTTTCACCAACCGTCTGGCCAAATGAACCGCTGCAAGAAAACTATCCGGGCGAGCCTTCCCTTTGCCTGCCAAAGTAAATGCGGTCCCATGATCTGGGGAACATCGAACCACCGGCAATCCAGCCGTCACATTCACCGTTTCATCAAAATCTAATAACTTAGCCGGGATAAGGCCCTGATCGTGATACAAAGCCACTACTCCATCAAACTCTCCCTTCCAGGCTCTCCGAAACACCGCATCCGGACTCTCAGGGCCAAAGATCCGAAAACCGGTTTTTCTCCTCAGTTCCCGTATCGCTGGTTGCACGACTCTTTTCTCTTCATTGCCAAACTTTCCATTCTCTCCTGCATGAGGATTCAATCCGCATACTGCGATTCTCGGCCTTGCCACACCCAACTTCTTTAAGGTCTCCCCCAGATGCCTCCCCGCTCTCACAATCTGCTTAGACCGAAGACCCAGTACCGCTTGCCGCAACGAAAGGTGCGTACTCGCCAATCCGATCCGAAGACGAGGCCCAATCATCATCATGGTCACGTCATCCGACTTCACTCCGAACGCTTGGGCGTAAAACTCGGTTTGCCCTGGAAACCGAAAGCCCACTTTTCCCAGCCACTCTTTGGAAACAGGCCCGTTCACTACAGCACAGATCTCCCCCGCCCGCAAAGATCTCACACTTTCTTCCAGCGCTTGCTTGGCTAGCTGAGCACCCTTCAAACTCGGCTTTCCCGGTCGAATCCCACTCGTTATACCGATCAACCGAAGAGGGATTTTTCTGCTCAGACTTCTTCCAACATATCGAACAAGTTCCGGACCGATTCCTGCCGGATCCCCCATTGTAATCCCAATCACCCGTTTAGCCGGATAGATTCTTCCGCCAGTTTTCAAAGGAATTTCTCGATATAGGCATCCCGTTTGAGTCGATCGATCCAGTCTTTCTGAACTTTTTCGCTCTCTGCAGCAACCAACGTACTCTCAATCGCATCCCGAATGCTCGAAAGGGGTGTCACCGTGGCTTTCTTCACTTCTTCAACCTGGAGAATATAAAAGGCTTTGGCCCCTTGGGCCGTGCTCAAGGAAATGATCCCACTCGCCTGACCCGGGCGAAGCTGAAACGCCGCCTCTGCCAATTCACTTTTCAAACCATCTCTCTCAACCCATCCGTTATTTTCCTGAAACAAACCCCCGCCTGCACGATTATAGTCAGAGTACTTCCTCGCGACCTGCGAGAAATCCGAACCCGACTCCAGTTGCGAAAGGACTTCCTTGGCCGTGGCCTCAACCTCCGGACTACTTTCGGGAGCCAAATAAATCATCCTCAACTTAACGCGGTCTGGCTGGAGAAAGTCCCGTACATGGTTCTGATAATACTCCTCCACCATATGAGGCGAGATGGTGATAAACCGCTTGGCATTGATCTGACGCATCTGCTGAACAATGAAAGTTTCCCGAATGTTTTTTTTCCAGTCGGCCAGAGTAATACCACGATCCTCTAGGGTCTTAACCAAAGCCTGACGATCCCCACCAAACTGATCACGGATTCTCTGTCTTTCCTCCCGGTCAAAATAGTAGTCAGGAAAGTTATACCCTTTCTTTTTATAGTCCTGAATAATCAGTCGGGTATCGATTAGGGAGTCCAGAACCGTTTTTCGGCGGTCCTTGATTCTTTGCTTACGCTCGTCATCCGTAATTTTGCCGGCTTGTTGCTGGGCGCGAAGATCGTCTTCCTCCATCTGGGTTTGCGCTAAAACATCCCGAAACGTGATGGCCTCGCTATTCACAACCGCAGCCACCCCGTTGTTGATCGTATTCTGGGCCATGCCTGAGGAAGCCACGCCAAGAGCAAAAAGCCCCAGCATCCATGAAAGATTTTTTCTCATCTTAGCCATGCCTCAAGTTGGGAAAGCTTATCGGGTGCCGTCTGACCGGTCAAACGAGGCAACTTTGTCCCGACCATCTCCAGTTCCAACCCCTTCCAAGCCCGGATTTTTTCTCCTTCTGTCTCCAGACGGGTGACCCCCGCGAGTCCTGCTACGATTCGAACTCGGTGATATCCCAGAAGCAGGGAAACTTCCACCGGCCAAGGTCCGTAACGGTCCCGCCAATGGATTCCTATGCTGGCTAGTTCCTTCAAGCTCCCGGATTCAGCCACCCTTCGATAAGCTTCGATCCTTTCCCTGACCTCCGGAATATATCCGGCTGGCACATAGGCCCCGGCCATTCCATTCCCCGCCTCTGCCCCTCGTAAAGTCAGGAAATCCAAACGAAGTTGCACAACGGGCGGAGGACGCCACTCCCCCTTTTTCATCCTGGAAACGGCGGACCGCAACAAACGACAATAAAGTTCAAACCCGATCACCGCCACATGACCGCTCTGCTCCGTGCCCAATAGATTTCCGGCCCCACGAATCTCAAGATCACGCATGGCAATTCGATAGCCTGCACCCAATCCCCCATGCATTTGTAGTGCCTCGACGCGTTCTCCCGCATCTCCCTGCCGCTTTTCTCGCGGCACCAAAAGGAGGGCATACGCTCGGTGCTGGGCTCGCCCCACCCTTCCCCGCAATTGATACAGATCGGCAAGACCGAATCGATCCGCCCGATCGAGGATAATGGTGTTCGCATTTGGAATATCGAGCCCGCTCTCAACAATCGTCGTACAAAGCAAGACATCCGCTTTTCCAGTGACAAATTTCTCCATTGAATCCTCCAGTTCCGACTCCCCCATCTGCCCGTGGGCCGTAGCCACCCGCAATCCGGGAATCAGTAACTTAAGTTTTGACGCCAAGGCCGGCAACGCCGCCACCCGGTTATGCAGATAATAAACCTGCCCGCCCCGACCAACCTCCCTCCGGATCCAGTCCCGGATCAGTCTTTCGTCATACTCGGCCACCACGGTCTCAATTGGATGCCTGCCGGGAGGTGGAGTTTCGATCTGACTTAGATCCCGGGCTCCCAACATCGCCAAATACAATGTTCGTGGAATCGGCGTCGCGGAAAGGGTCAAAACATCCACTCGGCGAAACCTTTCCTTAAGTTTTTCTTTTTGCTTCACTCCAAACCGTTGTTCCTCGTCGATCACGACCAATCCCAGATCATGAAATTGAATATCCGGGGAAAGAAGGCGGTGGGTCCCCACAACGACATCGACGGAACCATCCCCCACACCTCGTATGACCTTCTTTTGCTCCCCTATCGAACGGAAGCGGCTCAATTCCTCCACAGAGATGGGCCATTCCGAGAATCTTTCCCGTAAGGTTCGCGCATGTTGCTGCGCTAAAACCGTCGTTGGCGCCAGCAATACCACCTGCTTCCCGGCCATCGCCGCCTTAAAGGCCGCCCGAATCGCCACCTCGGTTTTCCCGTAACCGACGTCCCCGCAAATCAACCGATCCATCGGCCGCGTTCTCTCCATATCGGCCTTGGTCTCTGAGATGGCCCTCTCTTGATCTCCAGTGGGTGTGTATACAAATTCCGACTCAAATTTGCCCTGCCATTCATGATCCGGTGGAAACGCCGTTCCGGGCATGGCTTCCCGCTCAGCAGCTGTTCTCAATAGAGTCGCTGCAAAGTCCTCCACAGCTTTCTCAGCACGAGCCCTGGTCCGCTCCCACCTCCCTCCACCCAAGGTATCCAGCATCGGACGTTTTTTGCCTACCCCCACATATCGGGAAACCAAGTAGGACTCCTCCACCGGCACATACAACCGGGCCCCCTCGGAATACTTCAGCAACAAACACTGCCCCTTCCCTCCCGGCTTGTCCCCAAGCCCCTCATAAATCCCCACCCCGTGCTGCAAATGAACGGCATAATCTCCCAGTTTCAACTCCCCCGGATTAAATACGGGCTTTCGCCATCCATCCGACATCTGCCTCGCACTTTTCCGGAATCCCCGGCCCGTTTCCGTCCTCCCCAATAACTCGGCACCTGTGACCACAACCCACCGACCGCTCGGACAAGCAAATCCCTTTCCAAGTCCAGAAACAACAAATTCCAGTTTTTGGATTTCTCCGGAAACAAGATCACACTCCTTCAACCATTCTTCCAGCCGATCGACCTCTCCCGGATTGATTCCCGAAACGATGACCCGCCAACCCTGCCCCAACCAAGACCGTATCTCGGCCCCCACTCTTCTCCTTCTCGCTTCGGCCAAACTCGAATCACGAACCGGTTGCTCTATGAATCCATGCCGGACAAACAATCCTTCCAATATTTCGCCCTCACCCTCTCCTCCACAGATCAATCGTCCCCAGTCGCCGCCAAGAAAGTCCGTAAGGGATGTCTGGCACGGCAGTCCCTGCGCTTTTCCCCGGAATATTCCGGCTTCTCCAACTTCCCCGGTTCCAATCTGCTCATGAAGATCAATTTCCCGTATGGACTCGATCCTCTCCCCGCTCCACTCCATCCGTACAGGGATGGTTGCTTGGCTCGCAAAAACATCCACAATCCCCCCTCTTCGGGCGACTTCCCCGCGTTCGGCAATGGTCCCCACTTTTTTGTATCCGGCTTCCACAAGATTTTCGACAAGCTGGAGCGGGTCTAGAGTGTCCCCTGTCTTCACCTGAATCATCCCTTTCCGGATTTCCTCCGGAGCGGGATGTTTTTCCTGTAGCACACGTTCCGTAACAAGAACACATCTTGGCTTTGTCCCCTGAACCAGACGAGCCAACGAGCCCAGCCATTCGGCCTCAAGATCCGGATCGGGTCGCACTCGTTCTTCCCCACGATGAGCCTCCGGAATGATCAAGACTTCCCCTCCCCAAGCTTCGATCTCGGAGGCCAGTTCCTCCTGTTCCCTCACGCTGCCAGCCACCACCAGCCAACTCCGGCCTTTTTTATCTTGGGAAATGATGGTCGCCGCCAAGGCCTGAGCTGATGCCGGCCAAGACAACATGGAATACACCCCTCCCGCACCCCGCTCGGAAATCAACTGGCTCACGCCCAGCGTTCCAAGGAGTCCCTTCAGATCCCTTTGCGATTTATTCTGACCCGACAAAACAATCTTCCCGACCCGCTCTCCCACTGCCACACCGTCCCGTCCGCCACTTTTGGCGGGCAAAGCTTAGAAATTTAGATTCCGACTGCCTGAGCAGCCGCAGCTCTCTCGTCCTCGAGTTCGGCCACTGTAGCCGCGAGTTTTTTCTGCCCAAAATCATCCAGTTTGAGCCCTTGAACGATCTCCCATTTCCCTTTTCCATGGGCTTTGACTGGGAAGGAACACATCAACCCCTTCGGAACTCCATAACTACCATCTGAACAGACTGCCACACTGGTCCAATCCCCCTCTGGAGTTCCCGCATGTAGGGTTCGCACGGTATCGATGGCGGCATTGGCGGCGCTGGCAGCGCTGGAAAGCCCCCTGGCCTTGAGAACCTCTGCCCCTCGTTGTTGAACTGACTTCAAAAAGTCTCCTTCGAGCCAACTACGGTCTGGGATCACCTCCATGGCAGGTTTTCCTCCAATCCTCGCATTCGTGAAATCCGGATACATCGTGGGCGAATGATTTCCCCACACCGCCAAACGATCCACCTGATGAACACCCACTCCAGCCCTCTCGGCCAAACGGGCCTTGGCGCGGTTTTCATCCAGTCGCGTCATGGCGAACCAGCGGTCAGACGGCAGAGAGTGACCCGACTGCATGGCAATCCATGCGTTGGTGTTGCAGGGATTTCCCACCACCAGCACCTTGGCCGTCCGAGAAGCCACTTCCGCCAAGACTTTCCCCTGCTGAACAAAGATTTTCCCGTTCAGGCCAAGAAGTTCAGAACGCTCCATGCCGGGTTTCCGCGGAATACTCCCGACGCAAAGGGTCCAATCCGCGCCTTCAAATGCCTGGGCAGGCTCGCTGGTGGCCACAATCCCATCCAAAAGAGGAAAGGCCCCATCCCTGAGTTCCATGACCACCCCTTGAAGGGCATTCTCGGCCTGGGGCACCTCAAGGAGCTGCAGACGGACCTTCTGGTCAGGCCCGAACAAACCCCCCGAGGCAATACGGAAAACCAGGGCATAGCCGATCTGTCCGGCCGCTCCTGTGACAGCCACCCGCACAGGTGTGGTCATGGTTTCCTCATGGCCTCGGTGCTCCGAATCGGCCTCTTAGCCTCTCCCGGAACAGGCCGGTTGGTGGGGTAGGGCTGAAATTTAAAAATGACCTCTCCGGGACGAGCCACGCTCAAGGTGTCCCTCGACATCCTCTCAACGGTAAAAGGGTCGTCTTTCAGACGCCCGGATTCGTCCTGCAATTCAGCGAGCTCCTCCTTCTTGGCCTGAATCTCGTTTTGCAGAACCTCCGCCTTGCTCTTCATATTTTGGCCCTTTCTCCAAGCAGGATAAAAAAGAGCGAGAACAATGGCCACGATAAGAATCCCGACAACCGAATAAGCCCAAGGCTGCAAAACACGCCAATAATGGCCACGGGCTTGGGTTTGTCCGAACCCACTGGGATCAAACAGTCGTGAGTTGCCCGCCATAGATCGCCTTGGATCCTAACTCCTCTTCGATACGGAGCAAACGATTGTATTTAGCCAGCCGGTCAGACCGGGAAAATGATCCGGTTTTGATCTGGCCAGCATTGGTCGCCACTGCGAGATCTGCGATGGTGGAATCTTCCGTTTCTCCGCTACGGTGACTGATCACCGCCGTGTATTTGGCCGAGCGGGCCAGCTCAATGGCGTCCAAAGTCTCACTCAGACTTCCGATCTGATTTACTTTCACCAAAATCGAGTTCGCGACCTTCTCGCGGATTCCCTTCTTCAAAAACTCCACATTCGTGACAAAAAGATCATCCCCCACCAATTGAGTCTTTGCCCCCATTTTGTCGGTCAGAATCTTCCACCCATCCCAATCCTCTTCCGCTGTACCGTCTTCGATCGAGATAATCGGATATTTTTTCTGGAGTTGGGAATAAAACTCAACCAGCTCTGCGGCCTTTAGGCGTCTCTGATCCGATTTCTTGAAAACATACTCCTTTGTTTTTGCATCGAAGAACTCACTACTGGCGACATCCAAGGCAAAGAAGACCTGTTTTCCTAGCAAATAGCCGGCCTTTTCCACGGCTTCGGCGATCACTCCCAGAGCCGCTTCGGTGGATTCCAGTTTAGGGGCAAAACCTCCCTCATCCCCGACAGCTGTTCCCAGTTTTCGATCATGCAAAATTTTCTTCAGGGCAGCAAAGATCTCTGCACCACACCGGATCGCCTCCCGGAAAGTGGGTAGACCCTTCGGCACGATCATGAATTCTTGGAAATCAATCGGAGCATCAGAGTGGGCACCACCATTGATGATGTTCGCCATCGGCACGGGAAGTACATTCGCCTTCTCACCACCCAGCCAACGATAGAGCGGTTGCCCGTGCGCCGCCGCGGCCGCCCTGGCTGCTGCAAGAGACACCCCCAAAATTGCATTCGCACCAAGGGACTTTTTGTTCGGGGTTCCATCGAGTTCCAGCATCACCCGATCGATGGCCCGGGTATCCGATGCATCTTTTCCTTTAAGGGCAGGGGCAATCTTGTCTTTCACATTGGCCACCGCCTGCAACACCCCTTTGCCCCCAAAACGTTTCACGTCTCCATCCCGGAGTTCCAAAGCCTCATGAATGCCCGTACTGGCTCCACTCGGAACCATGGCAGAGCCCACGGCTCCCCCTTCGAGAACCACATCTGCTTCTAGGGTGGGATTTCCACGGGAATCAATCACTTCACGCGCGCTAATGGTGCGAATGGCTGATTTCATAAAACTTCAGGCAGAAGCAGACGAAACCTAGCTCCGGTAGGCGCGGATGGCTTGGATCACAATCTTGAAACGTGATCCGCTCTCGCTCGGGAGTTCGGCAGAATCACCAATCTTACGCTGCAACAAGGCCTGCGCGACCGCGGTTTGATAGGAAAGAATCCCCTTTTCAGGATCACTGTCCCAAGCCCCCAAAATAGTCACCGTCTTCTTCTGCCCGCCCTCCGCATGCACATATTCCACCACCGTTCCAATCGCGACCTCATCTCCCTTAACCCCGCTGAAATCGGTTCCTTGGGCTGCCACGATCATCGCCTCCAACTCGGCCTTTCGCCTCATCAACACAGCCTGCATTTCCTTGGCTGCTTTAAACTCGTGGTTCTCTTTCAGATCCCCATAGGAACGAGCGATGCCAATTTCTTTGCTGTTGGCCGGGATTTTTTTAGTAGTGATCTCTTCCAGCTCGGCCTTCCGCTTCTCGAGGCTTTCCCAGCTGACGATCGGAGCTTCGACCACAGTCGTCCTATTTTCGCCCGCAACCATCGAACCGACCTGAGGGTAAAGCTTCACCAAAGCACCAATCAACGACCGCTTATCCAATTCCTCAAAGGCGGTCGAGGCAAGGGCGGAACGAGTCACATCGCGAACTTCCTCCGGCGACGAGGGGGCCAAAAGATCCCGAATGAGTTCTTTGTCTTCCAAAAGCAGATCCCGGAGTCGCGACCCCCGGCTGGATTCCGAGAGCTGTTCTTTTTCCAAAACATTCAAAGCGGTCAGGAAAAGGGATGGGCCGGCAAGCTTGGAGAGCTCCCCTGTCCGGTTCCGGCAAAGCCATACAATCAGGTCAGGATGGGTGAGCCGTTCCCTCAAGAGTCGATCCAAAGCTCCTTCCAGTTCCGCCAGACGGGTCGCTTTTTTGAAACGGGCTGTGATCGCATCCATCAGCCTCCCCGAGGCCCGGGGGAGAAGAGAGAAAAGAAGTTCAGTCCAACGTTCACCCAGCTGATTCCCGGCAAGCTCGGCAAAACGAGCTTGCTTGCCTGCAGGCAGAGCCTCGATGACTGCGGCCATACGATTTGGCTCTACGGGGAGAATCCCCTTTAAAACGGGACCAATTTCCGGAGGCAGCCCGGCCACAACGGAAAACTCCGCCCGAGCCAAAGCTAGTTCCGCCACTTGGCTCACTTGACTCTTGGGAATCTTTTGGGCTGATGCATCCACCAACTTGAAAGCTTCTTCTGCGAACTGCTTCAACTCCGTGGGGGTTTTGGCTTTTTGCAACTTCTCCAAGGCCTCCATCACCCGCTTCGCACCTACGGCCTCTTGTAATTCCTCCAGCCCGCCGGCCTTGGTATCCGGGGCTGACT
>Ga0209189_1002500_pt1 | contig 12858 bp, 9 predicted proteins | sample C_130820_EF_Meta_FD_187308 | JGI IMG/M metagenome (GOLD analysis project Ga0209189, IMG submission 187308) | Freshwater microbial communities from Lake Croche, Canada to study carbon cycling - C_130820_EF_MetaG (SPAdes) (version 3) | ecosystem: Environmental > Aquatic > Freshwater > Lake | place... | reverse complement strand
CTTCAAAAGCCCCAAGTCCATCGTCGCCATCCGCTTCGTCGCCGCCGAGCCGCGCACCAGCTGGAACAAGGCGGCCAGCAGCGAGTACGGCTTTTATTCCAACGTCAATCCCACGGTCGACCACCCGCGCTGGAGCCAGGCCACCGAGCGGCGCATCGGCGAAGACGGGCTGTTCAAGAAAAAGCGCCCCACCCTGATGTTCAACGGCTACGAGCCGCAAGTCGGCCAGCTCTACGCAGGCATGGACCTGAAAAAGGTCTTCTGAGCCCTTCGCACATGCTGCGGCATCCGGGGGCCAAACCGCTGCTGTTCGTGCTGTGCCTGCTGCCCGCGGCCTGGTTGTTCTACGGCGCATGGTCCGACACGCTGGGTGCCAATCCGGCCGAAGCGCTGATCCGCGCCACCGGTGACTGGACGCTGCGCTTGTTGTGCATCACCTTGGCCATCACGCCGTTGCGGCAAGCGTTCAACGCGACGAGTCTGGCGCGCTTTCGCCGCATGCTGGGGCTGTTCACCTTCTTCTACGGCGTGCTGCACTTCCTGAGTTACAGCTGGCTCGACCAGGGCTTCGACGTTGACGCCATCGTGCGCGACATCGCCAAGCGCCCGTTCATCCTGGTGGGCACCGCGACGCTGCTGCTGATGCTGCCGCTGGCGGCCACCTCGTTCAATCGCGCGATCAAGGCGCTGGGCGCTGCGCGCTGGCAGCGGCTGCACCGCGCCGTCTACGCCGCTGCGCTGCTCGCGCTGCTGCATTTTTTCTGGATGCGCGCGGCCAAGCACAACTTCGCCGAGTGGAGCGTGTACGCCGTGGTCATCGGCGCGCTGCTGGGCTGGCGGCTGTGGCGGGGTATCACGAGCCGGCGTGCTTCAGCGCAGATCAAGGCGACCACTCGCCCATAAATCGATCAAAGCAATTTGTACTTGTTTAGTACACTTTAGTCCGCTTTTTTTCGTTTCGTACACTTAATCACGCAATCGAATACTGCACATCAGTCGGTTCTTGCCGAGACATGAGCGGGTGGAGCACAGTCGGCGTTGTCTGAAAAAGTCAGACGTTTCTGGAAGTAATTCGTGCCTTACATCGGAATCGTTGACGACAACCCCACCGTCTTGCTGCACATGCGCATCTTGCTGGAGCGAGCCGGATTCGCCGACGTCCGAACCCACACCGACTCGCGCGCCTCGCTGGCTGCCTTCAAGCTCGAGCCGCCCAGCGTGCTGCTGGTCGACTACCTCATGCCTGGCCTCGACGGCATCGAACTGCTGGGGCAGCTTCAGGATTCCGGTGCCACGCTGCACACACCGGTGGCCATGGTCTCCGGGGCTGAGGATCTCGAGTCGATACGGCTTTGCGCCTACCGCGCCGGTGCCATCGAGGTGCTGGCCAAACCGGTCAACCCGCAGGAGTTCACGCTCAAGGTTCGCAACCTCGCGCGCCTGTCCACCGTGCCGCTTCATGGGCGCTTCCAGGCCGATTTCTCGCCTCTCGTCGTGCCGCGCAGCAGCGGCGTGCCCAACCCCAAAACCAGCCCCAAGAGCAGCTCGCAGCGCGATGACCTACCCATGCTGCGCATGCTCGAAAAGGTCGCCGCTTTTCGCGACGACCACACCGGCAAGCACACCACGCGCATGGCGTTTTACGCGGCGGCCATCGCGCACGCCTACGGGCTGAGCATTGCGCAGCAGGACCAGCTGATGGAGGCCGCGCCGCTGCACGACATCGGCAATATCGGCTGTCGAGATGACGTGCTGCGCAAGGTCCCGGGCGAGCAACTCGATGAGGCGGCTCGTCTGGCCATGCAGCAGCACACCACGACCGGCTATGAGTTGCTGCGTGAATCGCCTTCGACGACGATGCAGCTGGCCGCCGAGATCGCGCTGACCCACCACGAGTGCTGGGACGGTAGCGGCTACCCGCTGGGCTTGTCGGGCGAGCACATCGCGCTGTCAGGGCGCATCGTGGCGGTGGCTGATGTGTTTGACGCGCTCACCACCGTGCGCCCCTACGAGCCCGGGTGGCTGGCCGAGCGCGCGCGCCGGGTCATCAAGGGCGAGAGCGGCTCGAAGTTCGATCCGGCCGTGGTTGAAGCCTTCGATTCAGCGTTCGACAGCCTGCTTCGCATCAAGCGCCACTTCGATGGCGACGAAGTCTTCGCGCCCCACACTGCTGCCGCACATTGAGCGTTTCCATGATTGACCTGATCGGTGCAGTCGCTTCCGAGCCACAGCCTGTGGACTGGCGATTTGGCGCGAAGGAGCGCCGGTTTTTTGGCCTGACGCTGTTGCAGACCTGCCTGCTGATGCTGTCGATCAGCATAGGCATCTTTTATGGGGTCAGCTACTCTTACCTAAAGACGATCGACTTGGATTCGGCTGCGTCGCGAGCCTTGATCGCCGCTGACGACTGTCAGGACGCGGTCGTCGCCTTGCGGGGCCAATCGAGCGACCAGGCTGATTTCATCGAGCGGCTCAAGCAGTTCAAGCCGCCGCCGGCCATCAAGGCCGTGCGGGTTTTTCGCAAGGCCGACGGCCTGCAGATCTTCAGCCTTGGCGAGGTTTTGGCCGGCCAGTCGCTGACACCTTCGGCACAGGATCTGAGCAGCTCGGGGCACAGAGTCGACTTGCATTCGCAGCGGGTGATGCACTGGACGCCCATGGGCCAGACACCGGAAGCGGTCTCCATCGAAGCCGCGACCTCAGATTTCATGGCGAGCGGGCGTGAGAACCGGCACCTTTCGGATGAGGCCTTGATAGGCTTGCCCGTGCTGCTTTTCCTGGCCATCTTCTTCACTGTCTGGCGGCTCAACGTCGCCCAACTGCGCAAACTGAGCGACGACCCGGCCGCGAGCGTTGAGCGCGACCCGCCTTGGTGGGCCTGCACCGAATTGATACTCGCCCAGCGTGCGTCTGTGCATATGGTCGCCATGGCGCACAACAGTCTGGACCAGAAAAAGCGCTTGATCATGGTGATGCAAGGGGTTCTGGACAAGGCTGCCGAGGCGGTGATCGCCTGTGACATGGACGGCGGCGTGCTCGTCAGCAACCGCCTCGCCAACCAGCTGTGGTCACCCAAGGGACAGTCGCTGGTCGGCGAATGCTTGCCCCGGCAGCTGATGCAGCTCGTGGAGACCGATCTGGCAGCCGGCAAGGGTGCAGTTTTGGCAGCAACCGAACAGCCGCTCAGCAGCCGAGTCTTCCATGCCGAAGTGACTTCGCCCCAGGGTGCACGCATCCCGATGCGGATGAGCTGCCACATGGCCATCGTCGGTGAGGCGCACTGGCTGGTGATTCAGGGCTTGGACGTGAGTGGCGAGCTGGTTGCTCGCAAGGCAATTGCGGATTCCATTGGCAAGGTCGAGCAGGCCAACCGAGCAAAGGGCCGCTTTCTGGCCACCGTCAGCCACGAGATTCGCACCCCGCTCAACGGGCTGTTCGGCATGCTCGACCTGCTGTCTCGCTCAGAGCTCGACGACGAGCAGCAGGAGTTGCTCAAGACTGCGCGCATCTCAGGGCGGCAGTTGCGCGCCTTGCTCGACGACGTGCTCGACCTGTCCAAGATCGAAGCCGGCAAGCTGCAGTTCGAACGGGTACCTTTCGACGTGCGCGAGCAGCTTGGCCGCGCGGTCCAGGTCTTCCTCCCGAGAGCGCAGCTCAGTGGGGTAACGCTCAGCGTTCAGTGGGACACGCCACAGCGCATGCTGCTGGGGGATGTTTTTCGCATCAGCCAGGTGCTCAACAACCTCATCGACAACGCGCTGAAGTTCACCGAAGAGGGTTTCATTTCCGTCGAGATACGCACAACGCAACCCGACCCGAACGATGACTTGTGCGAGCTGTGGGTCACCGTGGAAGACTCGGGCAAAGGCATCCGGCGAGAGCGCATGGCTCAGATTTTTGAGCCGTTCGCGCAAGCCGATGAATCGGTCAGCCGCGCATTTGGCGGCAGCGGTCTGGGCCTGTCGCTGTGCCGCGAGCTGTGTCAGGGCATGGGCGGCCACATTCACGCGGCGGCGCGCCCGGGCGGCGGCACCATCTTCACGTTCATGGTGGCCTGCGAGGTGGCTAACGGCATGTCGCCGTTTATCGACACGCAGCCTTCTGAAGACGCGCAACTGGCCATGCTGCACGGCGCGCGCGTGCTGTGTGTCGATGACAACCGGGTCAACCAGACGCTGCTGCAGGGCTGGCTGAAGTCGGTCGGCGCGGCAGTCACGCAGGCGTTCGACGGCGAGGCCGCCGTGGCCGCCATCGTCGCTCAGCCCTTTGACATCATCCTGATGGACATCTCGATGCCAGTGATGAACGGTCTGGACGCCACCCGCGCCATACGCTCGCTGGCAGCCTTGAAAGGGGCCGACTCGCTGCGTTTTGCGACCGTGCCCGTGCTCGGCGTGTCGGCCCATGCGATGTCGGGTGACCGCGAAGCGTGCCTGGCAGCCGGCATGAGCGGCTACGTCACCAAGCCGATCAAGCGCGATGTGCTGTTCGAGCGCATGGTGCGAGCCATGTCCGACTTGCCACCCGGCCCCACCCCGCGCCACACTGACAGCTTGACGCCACATGAATGAGTTCAATGCCACCACCGCTGAATCCGCTGTCATGGTGATCGACAGGCAGCAAGTCATCGAAGACCTGCAGATCGACGAGGCGGGCTACCTTGAACTCGTCGCGGTGTTCCTCGACGAGGTCCCGACGATTCGCGAGTCCATCGCCCGCGCTGTGGAACATGGGCGTGAGCCTTTCACCCGCGCAAGCCATGAGCTCGGCACCACGCTGGGCGTGGTGGGCGCGGCCCGGGGAATGCGGCTGGCGCGAGGCATTGAGCGCGCCCTTCGCTCTGACGAGGCGGTCGACCTGCCCATGGCGGCGGCCACGCTGCTGCGCGAGCTCGAGGTGGTGGCCCAGATCCTGGGGTCGGGGCCGACCTCGACGGGCTGATGAACCAGCCGGCAGCCAGCGGCGATCCCAACCCCGACCCTGGAGGTCAGGTGCTCGATCCCGCATTGGCTGCCCAAGAGGCGAAATCGCTGCTGAGCAGCGTGCGCAGCTTTCTCGCCGACTCGGAGCAGCAGAACTCGCGAATCCGACTTGCGGTGACGATCCCGACCGGCTTGATGGCCTTCTTGAGCTGGCTGATCGTCACGATTTTCGGCTCGGTTTTCATGGGGGGAGCGACCCATCCTGAAATCATGCTGGTCACCAGCGCCGTCTTGCTGCTGATCGGGCTGCATGCATGGCTCTATCCCGGGACCCACAGGATCACCACGGCCATTCTGGCAACGGTCATCACAGCGATTTATGGCGTAGCCGTCAGCGTGAATGGCTTTCTGCCCACCGTCTTCATGAGTGCGGTCATCGTTGCGCTGCATTCGGTGACCACCCCGCGGGTGGCTCTGTGGCTGAGTTTGATGGCCCTCGCATTGACGCCGCCCTTGGTGTGGTTCGCGTCGGCAGGACAGATCAACTACCCGTATTTGTTCCGGTCCATGTTGGCCGGGATCATGGCCGCCACGTTCTTGCAGCTTTTGTGCCGCGCCAACGTCAGGTTCAAGATTGAAGCGCTCAGGGTGGCGCGGGGGCTGGAGGCCATCACCTCACATCTGGGTGCCAGCCTGGAGCAAGCCCTGTTCGAGCGCGGCCGAGCCGAAGACGCGCTGGCGGCCATGCAGGCCGCCGAGGAGCGGCTGCTGACGATCAAGACCCAGCTTGAAGATGCCGTGGGCTCCATGTCGCAAGGCCTGGTGATGCTCGATGCCCAGGGGCGTGTCGTGCTGCGCAACCCTCAGTCACGACGCATCCTCGATCTGCCGCCAGACACGCCGGATCCGCACGCCCTGTTTGACGATCTGCTCGAATTGCAGACCGAGCGTGGCGAACTCGAAGACAACGCGCAGGCACCCTCCGCCGCCTTGATGTTGGAGCCTGTCGACTCGACCAGCCGCACTGTGAGCACAAGCCACGGCCGACACGTCGAGATGAACTCCCGGCGCATGCAATCGGGCTACACCGTGCACACCTACACCGACGTCACCAGCTATGTGCACAGCAATGAACAACTGCGCGTGGCCATGCAGGGCATGACGCTGGCACAGGCGCGGCTGGACGCCGAGATGCAGCGCGCGCGGACCGAGTCAGACATAAAACTGAGGTTCGTCACGTCGGTCAGCCACGAGATACGCACCCCCCTCAACGGCATCGTGGGCATGGTCGATGTCATCGAGCGCAGCGGCCTGAGCCAACGCCAGTCCGAGTTGATCGCCGACATGAAGACCAGCACCGCACAGTTGCGCCAGTTGACCGATGACATCCTTGACCTGTCCGCGCTGCAGGAAGCGAAGTTCTCGCTGGCGCTAGCGCCGTTCAACTTGAGCGCGCTGGTGACCAAGGTCGTGCGCGCCGCTCAGGGTGCGGCGCAGGCTTCAGGCCTCGCGCTTGAACTGCTGATGCGTGACGAGACCTGCAACGTGATCGGTGATTCCCAGCGTGTGCAGCAGATCCTGAACAACCTCATCTACAACGCGATCAAGTTCACGCCCCAGGGCTGGGTGCGTGTCCATGCCGATTGGCAAACTCCAGATTCCGCCGGCAATGTGGGGGTGGTCGTTTCCATCGCGGACAGCGGGCGTGGCATCGCCGCGGAATCGTTGGGCAGCATCTTTCAGCCCTTCCACCAAGGTGACGAGTCGATCAACCGAGACTTCGGCGGCACCGGTCTCGGACTGGCGCTGTGCCGGGAACTGTGCGAATCCATGGCCGGGAGCATCCGCGTGACCAGCGTGCTGGGCCAAGGCTCAGTGTTCACCGTGGGCATCATGCTGCAGAGCGCCCAAGGCCCCGCGCTCGCGGTCGATGTGCCAGCCGAACCCGACCGAGACACCAACTTGCGTCTCGAAGGCCGGCGCATCCTGGTGGTGGACGACAACCGCATCAACCGCAAGCTGCTGTCGATCTGGCTGAGCGAAGCCGGTGCTGAGGTTCACGTCGCCAACGATGGTGCAGAAGGCCTGCACGCGGCCACGCTCGAGACCTTCGATGCCGTGTTGATGGACGTGTCAATGCCGGTGATGAACGGCCTGGAAGCCACGCGGGCCATCCGGCTGCTGGCGCTGTCGGCCGACGAGGCGCAACGACTGCGCTCGTCGGTGCCGGTCATCGGCGTGACCGCCATGGCCCGGACCGAAGACCTCAGGCGATGCAACGAAGCCGGCATGGACCTGTACCTGAGCAAGCCCTTGTCGCGCGGCAAGCTGCTGCGCATGCTGACCGAGATGATCGGCGCGCACTCCTGGCTGCGCCATAGCGGCTGGCCGAAGTGATGGGCGCGCCGGCAGTCATGCCCTTCGCCTCAACGGCTTCCACCCCGATCTCTTGACACGTACCGCCGTGAACAAAGAATCCGCGCCCCATTGGCAGCTGGCCCTGGCCGATACCGATCCACAGCGCATGCGCGAGTTGATTCTGGGCATGCAAACCGTGCTTGACCAGACAGGCGCCTACATCTTCACCAAGGACGTGTCGGGCAAATACCTGTACGTCAACGAGCAGGTGCGCCAGCTTTTTGGTGTGCCCTTCGAGAAGATCATCGGCCGCAACGACAGCTACTTCTTCGATCTGGATCAATCGGATGAGCTGATCGCCAACGACCGCCGCGTGCTGAGCGAGGGCTGCACGCTGCAAAAGGAAGAGCGCAGCATCCACGCGGCGACCGGTGAGGAACTGATCTACTGGACGGTGAAAAGCCCCGTGCGCAACGAGGCCGGCGAGATCGTGGGGCTGTGCGGCATTTCAACCGACATCACCCATCGCAAGCGCCTTGAAAAAGACCTGCTCAGCGCCAGCGCTGCCGCTGAAAGAAACGCCATGGCGCTCGCCGAGGCGAGCGCAGCGCGCATGGCGTTGATCGAAGCGCAGCTCGACGATGCGGTCAGCTCCATGTCGCAAGGCCTGGTGATGGTCGATGCCGGTGGCTGCGTGGTTCTGTTCAACGCGCAGGCCCGAAGCATCCTGGATTTGCCCGAGGGGTTGCTAGTTACTCAGCAACCGTTTGCGCAGGTGGTTGAATTCGAGGAGCGGCGCGGCGATACCGAACTGAACTGGAGCGATCTCGAGGTCACACCGCACGACGATGTGAAGACCCGTGGCGCCAGCCAGACCGAGGTGCAGCGCGTCGTGAAGCTGTGCGCCGGGCGGCATGTGGAAATCAATTCGCGGCCGCTGCGCTCGGGCCACACCGTGCACACCTACTCTGATGTGAGCGACTACGTGCGCGCCAACGATCAACTGCGCGCCGCCATGCTGGAGCTGTCAATGGCCAAGGAGCAACTGAGCGCCGAGATGCAACGCTCGCGGCAGGATTCCGACATGAAATTGCGCTTCGTGGCTGCGGTCAGCCACGAGATTCGCACACCGCTCAACGGCATCATGGGCATGGTCGATGTGCTTGCGCGCAGCGGCCTGACCGCTCAGCAGGCCGATCTGATCGCCGATGTGGAAACCAGCACCCGCCAGCTGCGTGAGCTGACCGACGACATCCTCGATCTGTCCCACCTGAAGCACGCGACGTTCTCGCTGGGGGTGCTGCCGTTTGATCTGACGTCGTTCGTGGACAAGGTCGTGCGGGCCGCCCGCGGTGCTGCCCAAGCCAAGGGACTGCATTTGGAGTTGCACAGGCTCGATGCGCCATGCATGGTGGTCGGCGACGCTCAGCGGCTGCAGCAGATCCTGAACAACCTCATCTACAACGCCATCAAGTTCACGGCCGAGGGCTGGGTGCGCGTTCACGTCGAGTGCACGCCAATAGACGACGGCGCCGGCAATCTGGAGGTGGTGATCGCAGTGGCCGACAGCGGCCGTGGCATTGCCCCGGATGCATTGAACAGCATCTTCGAGCCCTTCCGTCAGGGTGATGAATCGATCAACCGTGACTTCGGCGGCACCGGTCTGGGCCTGACCTTGTGCCGCGAGTTGTGCGAGGCCATGGGCGGCAGCATCCGTGTGAAGAGCCGGCTGGGCAAGGGCTCGGTGTTCACGGTCGTGGTCATCATGAAGCGGCACGCGGGCAACGGCGAGCCGTCCAAAGACAAGGTAGGTGCAACACCCGGCGAAACGGCGACGTCGCTGGCGGGGCGACGCATCCTGGTGGTCGACGACAACCGCATCAACCAGAAGCTGCTGGCCTTGTGGCTGAAGGAAGCCGGCGCCGGCGTCCACCAGGCCTTCGACGGCGCCGAAGGGCTGCGCGCGGCGTCTGCCGAGCGGTTCGATGCGATCTTGATGGACGTGTCGATGCCGGTGATGAACGGCGTGACCGCGACCCAGGCCCTGCGTGCGCTGGGCCAGTCAGACGATGAGCGACTGGAAGGACTCTCGGCGGTGCCCGTCATCGGCGTGACGGCCATGGCCAGGCCTGAAGACATGCGGATGTGCCTGGAAGCCGGCATGGACGCCCACCTGTGCAAGCCCCTTGATCGTGTGAATTTGCTGCGCACGCTCAAAGACGTGATGGAAGCGCACCACTGGCTGAGCAACGCCGGCACGTGAACGCCTGATCAAGGCCAGCCCGCAGCCTGAAGCCGGCGGCGCCGGATCGCCTGACGCAACTCAGGCACCACGCGCAGGGCCGAAAACGCGGCTTTTTCAGGGGTTTCGTTGCAGTGCAACGCGAAATTCGGCCACGCCGATCTCTCGCTGGAATTGAATTCTTCAGATCGGCGCTAAACGACTGACGCTCACCACCCGTCAATGTCCACGTGGCCGCTTGAATAGTCAGGTGTCTGCGGTAAATCAAACTTCTAGGAGCTTCAAATGGCATCAGTCATTGCAACAAACAACGCATCAGTCATTGCGCAAAGCAACCTGTCCGGCGCACAAAACGCGCTGGCAACGTCGGTCCAGCGTCTGTCGTCTGGCCTGCGCATCAACAGCGCCAAGGACGACGCTGCTGGTCTGGGCATCGCCCAGCGCCTGCAAGCTCAGATCACCGGCGGCACCGTTGCTGCACGCAACGCCAACGACGCCATCTCGATGGTGCAAACCGCTGAAGGCGGCATGCAAGAAGTCTCGTCGATGCTGCAGCGCATGCGCGAGCTGGCCACGCAAGGCAACAACGACTCGCTCAGCGACACCCAGCGCGGCTACATCGGCGCTGAAGTCAAGGCCCTGGGCGAGGAAATCAACAAGGTCTCCAGCCGCACCACCTTCAACGGCAAGACGCTGCTTGACGGTTCCATGGCCGAAGGCACCGGCACCTTCCAGGTTGGTGTGTCCACCACCGACACCATCGACGTCAAGGACCTGATGAAGAGCGTGAACCTCGAAGGCGAAGGCCTGGCTGGTTTGGGCGAGGCCATCGCAGCCCTCGAAGAGCCAACGTCGGAGAACATGTCCCTCTTGGTCGACGCCGTCGACTCGGCCATCGACACCATCGCTGGCTACCGTTCTGACCTGGGTTCGATGAACAACCGCCTTGAGCACAACATCGCCAACCTGCAAGCGCAGACCCAGGCGCTGACCGCTTCCAAGAGCCGCATCACCGACACCGACTACGCTTCTGAGACCGCCCAGCTGTCGAAGAACCAGGTGATGTCGCAGGCTGCCACGGCCATGCTGTCGCAAGCCAACCAGATGCCTAACGCAGTGCTGTCGCTGCTGAAGTGATGAGCCGCCGGCTGGCTTGCTTGTTTAGCCCGCGCAGGGATGGACAGGTGAGTCTGGCTGGCTTCATCGGGTGATGGGGGCGGCTTTTGCCGCCCCTCTTGCATTGAGTCTCGCTCCGGCTTGGTGCTGACATTTGAAATGGAGCGATCTCACCAGGAGCTAACCCATGTACCCTAATAACAATACTGCAGCGTCCACGTTGCAATCCTTGAGCACGCTGCCCCAGCGGCAGTTGCCGCAGTTACCGCAGGTGCCCGGCGCTTTGACTTCCTTGCCGGTGGCTACGACTGCGCCTGCCAAGACCGTATCAGCCGAAGAGGTGGCCAAGCCCACGCGAGAGGCAGTAGAGCAAGCCGCCAAGCACATCGAATCGTTCGTGAAGTCGGTGGGCCGATCGCTGGATTTCAGCGTGGACGCCAGCACTGGCCAAAGCGTGCTGCGGGTGGTCAATCCTGACAGCGGCGAGGTCGTTCGCCAGTTGCCGGCCGAAGAAACCCTGCGCGTGGCTGCTGCCATCGACTACATGCAGAGCATCCTCGTCAACCAGCGCGCCTGACGCACCGGGTTCGTCGCAGCCGTCCGCCCTGCCCTGGGCACCGAAACACGCAACAGCTGCTTTGTTGCTGATGCGTGTTTCAGTTCGCGACCCGCCAACCCCGCAAGCGCCGAGCTTGCGGGGTTGGACGCCGTTGCGCTCATGCCCTTGCTCTGTGCATCTCCGACGCCGCCCCCACTTCACAAGGAAGCCCGTGGTCACACTCCACCCGACCCAGACCGTGCAGACCTTGCAGCCCCGCTATGTCAGCCGCTTCGCCTGCATCGGGTCTGCCTGCGAGGACAACTGCTGCACCGGTTGGAGCGTCTCGATCGACAAGAAGACGTTCAACGTCTACCGACAAAGCAAGCACCCGGGTTTGGCCGAGCGGCTGACCCAGGACGTGAAACGGCTGCGCACCAAGGGCAGCGACCGCGATTACGCCCGCATTCAGCTTCGCCCTGACACGGCAGCGTGCCCCTTCCTGGAAGACAAGCTGTGCGGCGTCCAGCGTGAGCTGGGCGAGGACAAGCTGTCGAACACCTGTGCCACCTACCCGCGCACCATCCGGCAGGTCGGCCACCGCCATGAGCAGGCGCTGAGCTTGTCCTGCCCGGAAGCAGCCCGCCTGGCGCTGCTGGACGGCGACGCGATGGATTTCGCCGACGGCGCCAAGGCGCTTGTTCGAAGCGACGCGGTGACGGCCGGTCCGCTTGTGAAAGGTCTGTCCCATGAGCTGATGAGCGAGCTGCGCTTTTTCGCGATACAGCTGATGAAGACCGAGACGCTTGCGTTGTGGATCCGCCTGGCGACGCTGGGCCTGTTTTGCCACGAACTGACGCAACGCCTTCAGACGGGCAAGCTCGAGCGCGTTGCGTCGCTGCCGCAGCAGTTCACCGCCATGATTGCCAGCGGCGAAGCAGCCCAGGCGCTGGACGGGCTTCAGCCCGATCACGTGGCGCAGTCGGTCACCTTCGCCAGCCTGTGGCTGCTGAAAAGCGTTTCAGGCCGATCGGCAGCGCAGCTGGCCGTGCAGGATGCGGTGGCCAGCGGGCTGGGTGTCGACGTGGCAACCGAGACGCTGTCGGCGGACTTGTTGATTGCCCGCTACCGCAGCGGGGTCGCCCGGCTGCCCGAGGCCCTGAAGGACGTGCCTTGGCTGCTGGACCACTACCTGCTCAATGAGATGTTCCTGGAGGCCTTTCCCTTTGGCGACAGCGGACCGTATGAACACTTCCTGAAACTGGTCACCCGGTTGGGTGTGGTGCGGTTCATGCTGGCAGCGCAGTGCAACGCGCCGGACTTGCCCGACGCAGCGCAACTGGTGCGCACCATTCAGGTCTTCTGCCGCGACTACCAGCACAACTCCACTTTTGCGTCGGTGGTCAACACCTCGCTGAAAAACGCCGGCTGGGATGGGCTGGACAGGATCTACCGCTTTTTGAAGACCTGACGGGGCCGGCCAGCGCGGCCCGATGCACTAAACACTTTTTGCCCCAGTGCCGTCAATGAAGACATGGGGTGCAGCAGGGGGCTGACACCTCAAAACCCAAATCTACGGAGCTTCAAATGGCATCAGTCATTGCAACAAACAACGCATCAGTCATTGCGCAAAGCAACCTGTCCGGCGCACAAAACGCGCTGGCAACGTCGGTCCAGCGTCT
>Ga0209189_1002496_pt1 | contig 12868 bp, 11 predicted proteins | sample C_130820_EF_Meta_FD_187308 | JGI IMG/M metagenome (GOLD analysis project Ga0209189, IMG submission 187308) | Freshwater microbial communities from Lake Croche, Canada to study carbon cycling - C_130820_EF_MetaG (SPAdes) (version 3) | ecosystem: Environmental > Aquatic > Freshwater > Lake... | reverse complement strand
TTGCATCTGGAAATTCTGTAAATTTCTCGATATTGAAATGCAGTGCATTTTCAAAAGTCCCATACTCAACTTCAAAAGCATTACGTGTGTCCACCATGACTACTGGGCGTCCTAAATCATCTGTACCGCGATCAAGCCACTCTTGTAATTTTTTTGGTGTGATGAAGTTTGCGCGACCCTCTTCTGGACGAATCGCTGGGTGATTCATTCGAATGATTTCATTCTTAATTTTGACCAGCATCTTCTTGAAGGGCTGCGTTTCGGACCAGCTATCTTTGGTTTGAAGGGGTGCAAAGCGCGGATCCTGGCGCAAGTAATTTAGAAAGCCACGTAATTTGGGTTCGCTGCCAGCTAAGAACATATTGATACCCTCACCAGTCAAGAGAATGGTGCCCTTTAACTCGCTAGAATTACACTCATCTAGGATCTTGGCGCGTAGCTCAATTAAATTGTCAAGACTGACAAATAAGTAGGCGGCCACGTTCAAAATTGGTTTCATAGGTAATCTCATCTTGCTCCGACATCTATTATCAAACAAGCGGCGAGGATGGGTGGTAATCTTGCAGTCTTAATAGAGGGAGATGATGCATGCCGATTTACTTGAAAATAACTAAAAAAGCCCTTTTATTTGGCTTATTTATGATGTTCGCTGCTTCTTTTGCTAGCGCTCAAACTGCGGGTGTAGGCGCTTGGCCTACCCAAAAACCGATTCGCCTGATTGCTGTTTTCCCGCCAGGTGGCTCTGTGGATCAAGTGGCGCGTACCTTGGCTCCGGCTTTGCAGGCAGAATTGAAGCAAAACGTGATTGTTGAAAATATTGGCGGGGCATCTGGTGTGATCGGCACTGCTGCGATGACTAGGTCAGATCCTGATGGTTACACCTTCGCAGTGGTTTTTGACACGCACGGTGTCAATCCAATCCTTAAAGATAAGCTCCCGTACGACACGATTAAAGATATTGCGCCTGTGACCTTAATTGGTACTTCACCGATGGTATTGGTCGCGAGTAAGAATTCTGGGATCACCAGCTTTAAGCAGTTGGTAGACCAGTCTAAGGCTGGCAAACAATTTAGCTATGGATCTATTGGCATTGGTAGTTTGGGTCATTTAGCTATGGCGCGTTTGGCTAAGCAAGCAGGCTTTGATTGGAATCACGTTCCATACCGTGGTGGAGGCCCATTGATGCAAGATGTTCTGGGTGGCCAAGTTCAATTAGCTGTTGGTTCAGAATTCCTAGTCAAGCCCCATGTTGATAGTGGCGGTGTTATTCCCTTAGTCATCACTACCGCTAAAAGATCCCCTGAGTTACCGAATGTGCCAACGATTGCTGAAAGTGGTTTCCCTGGATTTAATGCGCCAGCATGGTGGGCAGTATTGGCCCCAGGCAAAACCCCACCAGCAATTGTGAATGCCATGAATACAGCTGTTACCAAAGCATTAAAAACACCTGCCGTATCAGAGAAACTCAAGTCTCAAGGGATTCAAATTGTGGCAGGCAACCCAGAAACTTTACGTGACTTTATCGGCAAGCAAATTGCGGTATGGGGCAAGTTTGTGATTGAAAACAATATTAAAGAAACACAATAAGGAATGGATATGAGTGAACGTTTAATTCCTTATCAGCCGATGGACTTGGCTGAGCCTGCTGAGTTGGTGGCAGCTATTCGTAAAAGACGTGGTGGTCAGTTCATTAATTTGGATCGTATGCTTTTACATAGCACCCCTATCGCCGAGGGATGGAATCATTTTGTGGGCGAGATCCGTAATAACCTTTCCTTAGATCCGAAGCTGCGTGAGCTTGCGATGTGCGGGGTGGCTGTTCTCAATGGCGCTGAATATGAGTTTTTTCACCATGCCCCGCCGTTTATTCAGGCAGGTGGTACTGAAGAGCAAGTTCAAGCACTGCGTTTAATTGGCCAGCCAAGTTTTCCTAGCACCTTATTCTCTGCTGTAGAGAATGATGCTGTAGCACTCACGTTTCAGATGACGCGCAATATTCAGGTGGATAGCGATCTGATGAAGCGTTTGCAGGCTACTTTGGGTAATACCGATACTGTTGAGCTTGTCACTGTAGTGGCAGCTTACAACATGGTCTCTCGGTTTTTGATCGCCTTAGATGTCAATCCCGAGGAACACCCTCCTGAGTAATTCATGAACCAGGGCGGCTCCATTCACTGGGAAGAGGGTGGCCAGAACTGTAAAGCAGTTTGGCATTCTGAAAATGGCATCGCAGCACATAAAAAAGTGGTGACTGCCGACGATACATTAACGGCGGATGATGCCTATCATTTGGCATGTGAAGGTACAGCTATTCTCTGGAAGGGTGATTTTCAAAATGCCCGACAGCTATTGCAGGCCTTAGTTCGACGTATAGATAAACCATCAAAAAAATCAAAGCGTGCCGGCAAGAGGGTGGATAAGTCTACTGATGCCACTCCCAAGAAAACAGCAAAAGATATTTTTAATCAACACCGCCTGATTCAATCTCAGCGTGCCCGAATATTGGGGATGTTGTTAATTCAATGCAATGCGGATCACACTATCCCCTTACGTCGTGCGCCCGATATCACGCAAGCATGTGTAGAGGCATATGGCATCGTTGATCAGTCTTATGTAGTTTCTTTACGTGAACTTTTAGGCGTGATTAGCGCTTATGAGTGGCGCAAGAATGGATTGCCTATTCTGGCTGATGAAAATGGCGAGCCAATTTACGTTCACCCGCATTATGGCGTTTTCTCACCCGTTCGCGGCGAGTACATTGAGTTAGTTTGTAGCGCCCCTTTGCCCAAATCCCTTGATGGGGCGTCCACAGCTTTTGACATTGGCGTAGGTACTGGCGTGCTATCGATTATTTTGGCCATGCGAGATGTCCAAAAAATTGTTGCCACCGATCAAGATGAGCGAGCGCTTATATGTGCCAAAGAAAATATTGCACTCTTGGACTTGGGTTCTCAAATAGACATTGTGAAGGCCAATTTATTTCCAGCAGGAAAGGCTTCATTAATTGTCTGTAACCCGCCATGGGTGCCTGCAAGGCCCAGCTCCTTATTAGAGCATGCGGTCTATGATCCAGAAAGTCAGATGCTCAAAGGATTTTTAGCGGGATTGAAAGATCATTTGCTACCCCAAGGTGAGGGCTGGTTGATTCTGTCTGATTTAGCTGAACATCTTGAGCTCAGATCCCGACAAGAGTTGCTCTCTTGGATTGAAGATGCCGGATTAGTTGTTCTTGAACGCATTGACACCAAACCAAAACATCCGAAGGCATTTGATGAATCGGACTCTCTTCATTTTGCAAGAGCAGCTGAAATCACTTCACTCTGGCGCTTACAAATTCATCAGAAGTATTAGCTTCAACTATTGAACTCCCTGAATGCCCTTTAAGCCTGCGGGCCTTTTAATTTAATGGGGTTGTTGGCCGGCAGAACATCTAATAAAATAAATGAGAATGATTATCATCATTTATTATTGAGTTGATGTATGTAAGGGCTTTGTTTCTTGATAGGAAAAAAATTAAAGATTAGTGCGTCTAAGCTCATCCCTCTTTGGGTAATTGGGGTGCATATTTCTATTATTTTTGGGGTGGGAATATTTCAACAGAAGACTTCGCAGACTTTTGCACCAGAAAGGCTCCCTCTCAGTTTGAGGGACTCGCTTGATCATCGCGCTGTATCCAAAGTATCAAAACAAACTCAGGACATCAATACTACTCATAGTTATCTTGCATCAACGATTGCGAAGGACCAAAGTAATCATGAGTCGAGAATATCGTCTCCAGCAGTGAAAACCTTTCGTGATAGAGACATATTTTTAAATCCAAAACCGATTTACCCCCTCTTAAGCAGGCGTATGCGTGAGCAAGGGGCCGTTCACCTCAAGTTATGTATTGATGAGCGAGGGGATGTGGAAAGTGTTCAGTTAGCTAAAAGTTCTGGCTATGAAAAACTCGATAGATCCGCCATGGACGGTGTTAGACAGTGGAAATTTTCTGCTCTAGAGTCTCAGGATCAGACCATATCTCACTGCTACCATCTCCCGATCCACTTCAGGCTAGAGACTTAAATTGAAACCAGAGTTAAATGTCTCGACAGCAGATTTTGTAAATCCTCAATTGAGCTTAGATAAGGTGATTGCCAGTACGACTTTGTTTGGCAAAGAGAAAACCGTTGTCATCATCCATGATGGCGAAAGATATGTTTTAAGAATTACTAAATTAAAGAAGCTCATTTTGACTAAATAACAACGTACTAATTTATTAGCCAGCAAAAGTATTTTGATATGCGATTAGCCAGCGATTTGATGTTTTTATCACTGGAGATTGCATATGAAGCAAAAAAAATTAGTCTGGGCTTTACGCTTGGCCTTGATTTGTGGGTGTTCCTTGAGCCCGTGTATTCAGGCTAAGGAAATAGATTTACCAAGAATGGATATTGTCGGCAGCGAGGAAAATGCGCGTTCGAAAATTCCGGGTACAGTCGACGTAATTAATCAAAAGCAGCTGGAGTTACTTCAGCCCTTATCCATTCAGGATGCCCTAAAAACTATTCCGGGTATCAATATCCGGGGTGATGAAGGTGGCTTAGGCTCTATTCCTAATATTGGGATTCGTGGGCTAAATCCTAGTCGCAGTCAGAAGGTATTGTTGCTGGAGGATGGTGCACCTATTCATCCTAGCCTATTTATTTCTAGCGCTTCTTATTACAGCCCGCCCGTTGATCGTATGAGTGGCATTGAAGTTTTAAAGGGGGCATCAGGCTTGCAGTATGGCCCGTCTAATATTGGTGGGGTTATTAATTACCTCACCAAGACTCCAGAGGAGGGCTTTAAGCTCTCTGGAAAAGCGGGTAACTATGGTTACCAATTTGCTCAAATTGAGGCCGGCGGTAAGTCGGAAAGTAATGGAGCTATCGCAGGCATTAATATCATTAAGTCAGAGAGTGATGGATACCAAGGTAATGGTTTCAGGATGTACGACATTCTCTTCAAGGGTGGGGTGGCCATTGATCAAAACCAATGGCTAAGCCTCAAATATACCCACTATGACAACAATATCAATACCTCATATGTTGGCTTGAGACCAAATCAATATGACGCTCGATTTTCAGGAAACCCTGCTCCTAATGATTACTTTGTTACGCAGAGAAATGCTGTAGATCTGAATCACTCTTGGGAGCTTGGTACTGGAACAAAAATGAACACCTTGCTGTATTGGAGTCGCCTGGACCGAGATTACTGGCGTCAAGCCATCAGTGGTCGCACTGCGGATAAAACTAGTTTTACTCTTTGCAATGGTAGCAATGATTGTATGTTTGGGCGTAATCGTGAATTTCAAATGCTCGGAGTGGATTCACGAGTGACTCATGCTTATGAGGCAATGGGCATAGGTAACGAATTTGAATTCGGACTGCGCTTGCATACTGAGACGCAATCAAACCAGCTTGTGGCATCCCAAAGCCTGGCTAAGTCTGGCAGAGTATCCAGTCATGAGGAAAATAAAGCCAATTCAGTGGCCCTGTTTGCACAAAATAGATTTTTGCTATCAAAAGACTTTGCAGTTACTCCGGGGTTGCGCATTGAAAGTTATAACCAGTCTCGAAATAATGTCCTGACTGAAATCTCAGGTAGCGCAAAGAATTTAGAAACTGTGCCGCAAATTGGAGCAAGCTGGCAACTGATTCCAGAATTACAGCTTTATTCAAGCGTATATAAAGGATTTGCGCCCGCTCAATTAGCAACTGCCATTAGTGAAAAAGGCGTGGATCAGCAATTGGATCCTGAGAGATCAACTAACTTCGAGTTCGGTCTACGGGGTGTCAATAATGGGTTCAGCTATGATGCGGCAATATTTAGCATGAACTTTAGCAATCAAATCGTCAATCAAAGTCTAGCTGCGGGTATTACCAAAGCAAACGGTGGCAAGAGCTTACATCAGGGTATGGAATTATCTTTAGCTTATGCACTTCAATCCGGATGGGGTCTGAATGGGAATCTGACTTACATTCCTGTCGCTAAATTTGTTGGTAATTCATCTATGGGAAAAGATGGAAACCGTATCCCATACACATCAGAGTTGGTATCGAATTTAGGTGTCAGCTATCAGAAAAATGGCCTCAACACTTTAGTTAGTCTGAATTACTTATCGTCTCAATTTGCTGATTCGGCAAATACTGCTTTACCAAACTCCATTGGGACTCTGGGGGAAATTCCTGCCATCACCACTGTTAATTGGAGTGCGAATTATGCAATCAATAAAAGTTTGAAAGTATTTGGTGTGGTGAATAACCTGTTAAACAAGCGCTATATTTCCAGTAGAAGTCCTGATGGGATTTTTGCTGGCGCACCCATCAATTTTCAGGCGGGTATGAGTTACCAGTTTTTCTGATGCGGTAAATAGCTTGTAGTCAGTTTTTCTATCTCGGCCAATTATTTAGCAAATAGCTGGCTGGGATCCTCAAATGCCTTGAACTCCAAAGCATTACCAGCGGGATCGAGAAAGAACATGGTGGCTTGCTCGCCCACTTTTCCTTTAAAGCGAATCTGCGGCTCAATGATGAACTTCATGCCGCTGCTACTTAATTTATCGGCTAATGCATGCCAATCTGGCATCGTCAGTACCACTCCAAAGTGTTTTACGGGAACTTGATGTCCGTCAACCTCATTTGAGGCTGCATGACTGCATTCTTCAGGTGCTAGGTGGGCAACTAATTGGTGTCCAAAGAAATCAAAATCAATCCATTCATCGGAGCTACGACCTTCTGCGCAGCCTAAGGTGCTGCCGTAAAAAGTACGAGCTGCTTCCAGGTTGTCTACAGGAAAAGCCAGGTGAAAAGGTTGAATGTTTGACATAACGGTCCTTGGCAAGATGTGGAATTGAGCTCAGCTAGCTTAAATGGATGTGATTGTGAAGTTTAGTATATTGAGAGCATAAATATAAAACTGTGACTTGGAGACAAAAATGATCACTTTTCGATTGAGTAAGCTTTGCCGTTCTATCGCCCAGGCAACCCTCATCCTGAGCTTTTCTGGTTTGGTGCATGCCGCTTATCCGGACAGGCCAATCAAACTCATCGTGCCCTATCCTCCTGGTGGGGCTACCGATGTCATTGGACGAATTCTAGCCAAGAATTTAGGCGACTCTTTGGGTCAGCAAGTGTTGGTTGAGAATCGCAGTGGAGCTGGTGGCAATATCGGTGCCGAAGCGGTGGCTAAAGCAAATCCAGATGGCTACACCTTATTGATGGGCGCAGTCACCTCACATTCCACTATGGCAACGCTTGAAAAGGGCAAGTTACGTTACGATCTTCTGAAGGATTTCACTCCAGTCATGATTGTGGGTTCTGTGCCTTTGGTGGTGGTAGTGAACCCCAATGTTCCTGTAAGAACCTTAAAGGGTTTAGTGGATTACGCAAAAGCCAATCCAGACAAATTAAATTACGCCTCTTCAGGCGCGGGTGCACCACAGAGAATGGGTGCGGAAATTTTCCAAAAAGAAGCGGGTCTCAAAATCACGCACGTGCCATACAAGGGTAGTGGCCCAGCCATGACCGATTTGGTTGCAGGACAAGTCAACATGATGGTAGAAACGGTTCCTGCTGCATTGCCGTTTATCAACGCTGGGCAATTACGTCCTTTAGCGGTGACAACGGCAAAACGTATTTCGATGTTGCCTGATGTTCCTACGACTGCTGAATCTGGTATGCCCACTCTGGAAGTGAGTTCTACCTTTGGTGTTCTAGCGCCAGTCAGTACACCCATACCTATCGTTGATCAGTTGAATAGTGCTATCGCTAAACTATTACTCAATCCTGAGGTGAAGGAAGCATTTCTGAAGCAAGGTGTTTATGCTGCAGCGCCAACCAAGCCCAAGAAATCAGCTGAATTGCTAGCTACTGAAGTGAAGCGTTGGGAAAAAGTCATTAGAGAAGCTGATATCAAAGCTGAGTAAGCACCATTTATTTTTAAGTTAAAGAATGATTTATGACAAGCAATGTAGATAAAGAAAAAAAGCAGCCCATAGAGAGTGGTTTGCGTAAGGGCTTAACCAGCTATGGCGATAAAGGCTTCTCCTTGTTTTTGCGTAAAGCATTTATCAAGGGTGCTGGCTATACCAATAGCGCTCTGGATCGTCCCGTCATTGGCATTATTAATACTGGGAGTGCTTACAACCCCTGTCATGGCAACATGCCGCAACTGATTGAGGCTGTAAAGCGGGGCGTGATGTTGGCTGGTGGCTTGCCGATGGATTTCCCCACTATCTCGATTCATGAAAGCTTTGCTGCTCCTACTAGCATGTACTTGCGTAACCTGATGTCAATGGATACGGAAGAGATGTTGCGAGCTCAGCCGATGGATGCGGTAGTAATGATTGGTGGTTGCGATAAAACTGTACCTGCGCAAATGATGGGCGCTGCTTCCGCCGGTCTTCCGGCAATTCAGTTGATTACCGGTTCTATGCTGACAGGTTCCCATCGAAGTGAGCGTGTGGGTGCATGTACCGACTGTCGTCGCTATTGGGGAAAATTCCGCGCTGGTGAAATTGACGAAGCTGAAAAAGATGAAGTGAATGACCAACTAGTAGCTAGTGTAGGTACCTGCTCAGTCATGGGTACTGCCAGTACGATGGCTTGTATTTCTGAAGCCCTTGGTATGACTGTGCCTGGTGGCGCAACACCGCCTGCAGTCACTGCCGATCGAATTCGGATTGCAGAGGAGACGGGTACTCGCGCTGTACAAATGGCAAAAGACGGCTTAACAATTGATAAGGTATTAACAGCAGACGCTTTTGAAAACGCGATGCGTGTTTTATTGGCAATTGGTGGCTCGACTAACGGCATCGTACATTTAGCCGCTATCGCTGGTCGTATGGGTCTAGAGATTGACTTGGATGCACTCGATAAGATGGGTGATGAGACGCCAGTATTGGTAGATTTGAAGCCCTCTGGTGACCATTACATGGAAAACTTTCATGATGCGGGTGGTATGACTACGCTGCTACGTGAGCTTAAACCTTTATTAAAACTCGATGCGATGACAGTAACGGGTCGTACTTTAGGTGAAGAGATTGATGCTGCTCCCCTAAGCTTTAGGCAAGATGTAGTGCGCAAGTTTGATAACCCGATTTATCCACGTGGCAGCATTGCAGTTCTGCATGGCAACTTAGCGCCCGGTGCCGCCATCATTAAACAATCAGCAGCAAATGAAAAACTCATGGAGCATGAGGGTCGCGCTGTTGTGTTTGAAAACAGTGAAGACCTAGCCAATCGGATTGATGGACCAGATCTAGATGTGACGGCAGATGATATTTTGGTGCTCAAGAACATTGGCCCCAAAGGCGCACCCGGCATGCCAGAGGCGGGATATATTCCGATTCCAATGAAGTTAGCTCGTACTGGCGTAAAAGATATTGTGCGAATTTCTGATGGGCGCATGAGTGGTACGGCGTTCGGAACCATTGTGTTGCACGTGACTCCAGAGGCTGCAGTAGGTGGGCCACTGGCGTTTGTACATAATGGTGACCGCATCCGCTTGAGCGTGAAGAATCGTGAGATTAGTTTGTTGGTCTCCGATGAAGAGTTGGCTAAGCGTGCAAAAGAGAATCCAGTAATAGAGCCCACTGCAGAGCGTGGCTACCTCAAACTATTCTTAGATACTGTTACTCAAGCAGACAAAGGCGTTGACTTTGATTTCTTGAGAGCGGTGAAGATAGTGGGTAAGACACCAAAGCGTTGATGCAATCAATGGGAAGAAAAAATAGCAGCTAAGAAAAACGCCACCCTGGTGGGTGGCGTTGGACTGTTACATACTTCAAAATGGTGGAGTCGGCGGGAATCGAACCCGCGTCCGCAAATCCTCTACAACAAGTTCTACATACTTAGTCATATCATTTAATTTAGCTAGCTAGTCACAGACTGACATGTTCCACGCTGGCGATTCACTAAGTTTTCGAACCATTCCCCGTGACATGAAATGATCTTATCTCTTGTAAATGACCCTGATCTAGCTTTCGCTAGCTGACCCAAGAGAGAATCAGTTCAGGGGCAACCGCAATTAAGCGGCTAGTGCGAAACGTTCGTCGTTTGCAGTTATTACATTCCCATTGATTTACGAGATAACGGGTCCTCGGTATGCCCTTGATGCTTTGTAATCCACGTCGAAACCATGTCGACCCCAGAGTTCATGCATAAGAAACCCTATTTTAAGGCCGTAGACCTTAAATTGCTCAATATCTTTTGGCTTATTCCCTGTTGGGAAAGATGATTTGCAATAACTCGAGGGGCTGATTGACGATGTAATCAGCTCCCCAGGCCTCTGGAGGCTCTTTACAGCCACAGTAGCCATAGGCTGCTGCAACTGTCTTCATTCCAGCTGCTTTGCCTGCGAGAACGTCTCTAATGTCGTCTCCTACATAAAGCGATTTTGTAGGGTCGACCTTTGCCGCTCTGGCAGCGTGCAAGATAGGTTCAGGATGTGGTTTTGAGTATGGCGTGGTGTCGCCCGATACTGTGGATATGGCTCTTTGGCGTAAACCCATTAATTCAGTAAGGGGGTTGGTAAAGCGTTCGCTTTTATTGGTAACTATTCCCCAAGGCAGCTTAGCTTCATCCATTTGATCCAGTAAATGGCTCATATCATCAAATAATTTACTCTCGACCAGCAAGGCTTTTTCATAATTACTGTAAAACTCATCACGTAATGGGATGAAATCTGCATGATCAGGTGCGATACCAAAAGCACCCTCGAGTAACCCACGCGCTCCAGCTGAAGCATAAGGGCGTAACAACGCATAAGGCTTGGGTGCAAGATTGCGCGCAACCAGCAATTGATTGGTGGCCGCCACCAAATCGGGTGCGGTATCAGCCAATGTGCCATCTAAATCAAAAAAGATGCCTGCGAAAGGACTCGAAAGATGACCCACGTTTGAAATCACTTCCGGACAGCAATCATGTAGTTCACATCTACATCATCACTTAGGCTGTACACCTGAGTGAATGGGTTGTAACTTAAACCTTTCATACCCAGCATCTCTAGACCAGCGTGGCGAGTAAAGCTCACTAGCTCAGAAGGTTTGATGAGTTTAGCGTACTCGTGAGTGCCCTTGGGGAGCAATTTAAGAATGTATTCAGCGCCAATGATGGCAAATAAGTAGGATTTCGGACTGCGATTCAAGGTGCTAAAAAATAAAGTGCCACCGGGTTTACAGAGTTTGGCGCAGGCGCGAACTACTGATGCTGGGTCGGGCACATGCTCTAACATCTCCATGCACGTCACCACGTCAAATTGTTCGGGTTGCTCATCAGCTAGTGCTTCTGCTGAGATGGAGCGATAGGTAAGATTTGCACCCACTTCGAGTGCATGCAGCTCAGCAACCTTCAGTGCTTTTTCAGATAAATCAATGCCCGTAGTGTCTGCGCCGGATTGGGCAATGGATTCAGCCAGGATGCCACCACCACAACCAATGTCAACAACCTTCTTTCCTTCTAAATTCACAAAGGATTTGATCCAATCCAGGCGCAAAGGATTAATAGCATGTAAAGGCTTGAATTCGCTATTGGGATCCCACCAGCGATGGGCTAGAGCACTAAATTTGGCGATTTCGGACTGGTCGACGTTCATATGAGTTGGATAATTGTGAAGCGATTGAATAAGTTTATGAATATAGCGGAAATAAAAAAGCCCGCTAGAAGCGGGCTTTTTTACAGGTAAAGTGAATTACTTAGCTGCTGTACCAACAACTTCGATGTCAGTACGGCGGTTCTTAGCGCGGCCTTCAGCAGTTGCATTTGATGCAACTGGATTGCTCTTGCCTTTAGATTCTGTGTAGATACGGCTACCGTCAACACCTTTGCTTGTCAGGTAAGTCTTAACTGACTGAGCACGACGTTGACCGAGGGCCATGTTGTATGCATCTGTACCAACGCTGTCAGTGTTACCAACGGCGATGATTACTTCTAACTTGATCTTGCTTAAGTCAGCAGCGATCTTGTCTAAAGTAGCTTTACCTTCTGGCTTCAAGTCAGACTTGTTGAAGTCATAAAGTGTGTCAGCTTGCAAAGTGATTTTGCTCTGGCTAACGCCAGCAGGAGCAGGTGCAGCGGGTACTAAAGCACCATCACAACCCTTAGCTGCAGTTGCAGGTGTCCAGTTGTTATCGCGCCAGCACAATGTGCCATCGCCATTTTTCCAGTTCAGGGTACCGTCACCGTTTTGCCAGTTATCAGAAGCCATTGCTGCAGATGCAGAAACAGTAATAACGGAAGCGAGCAACACTCTTAGGGTTTTGTTCATTTTTAGTCCTCAAAAATCTCTTTTTTAATTAAAGTCAAACTTAAATGTAATTCGCCCTACCTTGATGCAAAAACTGCAAAGCGACACATCTCAATTTCGTACAAACTGACAGAATCTTAGCATAGGGCCTACCTGTCATCAAAATGATATTATTTCTAGATGGAACAAGCCGCTAAAGAAACACTACCAATATCCCTCGAAGACGAAATGCGGCGGTCCTATTTGGACTACGCAATGAGCGTCATCGTCGGCAGAGCCCTGCCAGACGTGCGTGACGGCCTCAAACCGGTTCATCGCCGGGTCTTATTTGCGATGTATGAATTAAACAACGATTGGAACCGAGCTTACAAAAAATCTGCCCGTATAGTTGGCGATGTAATCGGTAAATACCACCCCCACGGCGATTCTGCGGTGTATGACACGATCGTTCGAATGGCCCAGGATTTCTCTCTGCGCTATATGTTGATTGACGGCCAGGGTAACTTTGGCTCCGTAGATGGCGATAACGCTGCTGCAATGCGGTATACCGAGATCCGCCTGCGCAAGATTGCCCATGAGCTTTTGGCTGATTTGGACAAGGAAA
>Ga0209189_1002494_pt1 | contig 12870 bp, 11 predicted proteins | sample C_130820_EF_Meta_FD_187308 | JGI IMG/M metagenome (GOLD analysis project Ga0209189, IMG submission 187308) | Freshwater microbial communities from Lake Croche, Canada to study carbon cycling - C_130820_EF_MetaG (SPAdes) (version 3) | ecosystem: Environmental > Aquatic > Freshwater > Lake... | reverse complement strand
GACCGATACCATGTGATAGGAGTTTCAATATGTTTCTGGTTACGATAAAGGTCCAATCTGAACGTGTGACCATCGGTTTGAGCCTTCCTTCCAGTGATACAGGATACTTTTGGCTGTTTCCTGGATAGATTGATCGAGTTGTATACCGAAGGAGAAATCCACGTTGTTCCCCATACGTACTGCCGAGCATTTGGGCAGGCTTTCAAGATTTCGTCATCGTGTGTAAGTATCACGTCGAAGTTTTTGTGGTTGTCAATGAACAGTTGGCGATGATGAAGAATCGCATTGGGTTCGGCTTGGATACCGATTAATATCACATTCTGACTCGTACCTTTATCTATGAAGGGTGCATCAACGGCAAGGTATATATTTTTCGACGTCGCTGGAAAATTTGATAGAGTTAACCATGAATTTTGATCGTATGGCATTTAATGATTATCTATAATTGATATAACAAACGGGCCATGACAACGTGCATAGTCTCTGCGTACTTTAAAATTCCAAGTAAGCAGTCGCATGAGTGGTATATCCCCAATGTTGTTCGTTTCTTTCGGGGGGTGAGGGGAAACGCTGTGTTCTTTACGACGCCCGATGTTATCGATGAAGTACAGAAATACACAAGGACTGACCATGTTAAAATTATTTACATGCGGTTCGACGAGACTCACGCATTTAGCTCGGTATGGGGAAGGGAGTTCTGGGAAAGACAGTATAGTCGGGACCCAGAAAGGTACCATTCTCCAGAACTCGGAGCAATCTGGTATGAAAAACGTGAGTTTGTCAAGAAGGCCATGGATGTGGTGGAGTCTGACGTGTACATTTGGTGCGATGCAGGGTGTGTACGCGACAGCCTATCCGAAACGGGTCTCTCCTCTCTCGGACAGCGGAAGACATTCAATACAAACGATGGGCGTATCCACCTACAGCAGGTAAACGAGGTGAGTCATATCAAGTTTTATGTGTTCCCCAACGCGTTTATAGGATGTTCAATTATATGCGGGAACAAACCAGCATGGACATCCTATCGTAGTGTCTATGATGACATGCTTAAAAAATACGACAAAAATGAGATATGCGGTATATCCGACCAGTATCTTACACAGTCGTGTATCGAGAAAGAGCCGGACTTATTTGTACTCCACAGTGAAAGTACGGTAGGCGACACATGGTTTAAGTTTTTACACCTTCTTTGACATCATCTTGTAGAGCTCGTAGATATGTTTGACACGTGTATCCCATGAAAAGTGCTCAATCCCGTACGTCCGTATCTCGGCACGAGACGATAGTGATACCTCTCGGTTCTCCCGTATCTTCTGTGAAACGTAGTCCAGATCGTCTAGTTTGTCGTCGGGGATCACTGTAATCCAGGGCTTTGATACATCGAGATTTGCAGCTGCAACTCTACTGACAACAACGCCCAGACCGCAAACGAGAGCTTCGCAGGTCACAAGGGGGTGGGCTTCTCCGTCGCTCAACAGGACTAGGTTCGCATAGTCCGTGAGTGAATCATAAAGCATCGGCTTTGTCCACTCTCCGAGGTACCGAGGATTTGATGTCGCAAACTTGGGGCATATAATGTTTCCGGCAAAGTAGAGAGAATCGATCCACTGGTACTTATACTGCTTTTTCCGCTCTTCAATCTTTGCCAGGTAGATCGAGCGATCCGGATACTTGGGTTTCTCTGTGTAACGGAAAAGCTTATCATTTGCTCCGTTTGGAGCTACGTATATACGGTTCGGACTACATCCACCGCTCATGTAGCGTTGACGGATACCATCGGACAGTGCACAGATAACAAACTTTCCATCCACAAACCCCCTAAAAATACGCTGATAGTACCCATCCTTGAAGTTGGGGTGTTCGAGGTACCCGTAGTGTGAAGTTGCGATTTTGTTTGGGCATGTGATCTGACCCATGATGTGATAGAGTTCATCATATTGCAGGTGAACGATATCGGGATTGAGTGCGTTCACCTGCTGAACGATATCGGAAGGATTTGGAGTATTCACAATGTGAACATCAACCCCCATAGATTTTAGGGTTTCGGAAATATCCCAAATGAGACTCTCAACTGCTCCCCATCCGCGAGGGGGGATAGGCATAATTCCTGGACCAACTAGAACAACTCGCATTTAGATAATAATCACTTTACTATCTAAATACGAATGACGACACTAGGTGCATTCTTCCAGTGTCATAAAAATCCATACGCAACCTATGAGAGCCTGCGAACATTTCGTCAGTTCTATCCCACAGAGCCTATCCTTTTATTGAGCGACAACGGGTACGATTACACCGAGATGGCAAGGCACTTCAACTGTACGTACCTACACGAAACTACCGGCTGTAGACTTAGCTTACCTATACGCGATGGATACCAGTCAACTGTTGAGCGTCTTCGTAAGGTGTTCTCGATGATTTCAACTGAGTATTTCATGCTGCTGGAAGATGACGTACACGTATTCGCAAGGTATTCTGAGCAGTTCAGAGGAGACATCAACGGAAACTGCATCAATACACTCCGATCAAGTGTTCTGAACAACATTCCATTTAGTGTTGTCAAAAATGAAGATAAATATTATAGTGGTCACGGAGGATCAGTTTACAAGAAGGAGGCAATATTACGACTTCTAGACAATAAGGATCAAGTCAACTGGCTGCTTGATCACTGGGAAAAAGTTGGACTTGGTCCGGGGGTGGACGTTGACATCTTTTTGTCCCTTCTTGTCGTTGTGAATGGTGGTAGAATACACCACCTTTCAGAACACAAGGATTTGTTAACAAACCGTGTAACAGACACGGTTGGGATAGCAGCTCTTCATCAGGTAAAGTATTTCTACGGAAAGGACCTTCCAGATAATATAAAGTACCTAGTTAAATGAAGAAAGCAGTTTTCATAGGAAACTGCCAAATGAGTGGTATTCGCGAGGTTCTTCGTTATACACCGTTTTACGAAAATTATATGGTAGAACAGTTTGCGAACTGGCAAATGATTGAATCTAACTCTGCACCGCCAACACGGTCACTTTCCACCGCCGATCTGGTGATCTACCAGCCTCTCAGTGATGTACATGGATGTTTCAGTACAAATCCGGAGAATCCAAATAGTATGCTAAAGAACTGTAAACCAGACGTAGTAACTATCTCGATACCAAGGATACATAATAACAGTCTATGGCCCCTGTTTAGAAAAAACCGAGATCGCCAGGATTATTATGGAGGCGAGTATTTGAAGCACTGTCGTCCCCTGTCTCTGGACGACTTATTGTACAGATACGATACCGGACAACTTAATTTTGACTTTGAATCGAGGTATGCAAGAAACAGGGACATATCGCTTGTGAAGGAACAGTCAACCGATGTTAAAGTCGCAGAGTACATACATCATAACCTGCGGAAGAAGCGGCTATTTTTAACACATGATCATCCTACTACCGATGTTTTTATACACTGTACTCGTCAGGTTTGCGATATACTTGACATTGAATTTCCTCCTATCCCCGAACTCGGCGATAACATAAGTGGATTACAGGATTCAGTATATAGTAATTCGTCGTGTAGGTATCCGGGAAGCACGTATGCCAATCAATACTTTGCGTTCGAGTGGGACACATGTGTTGACAATATATTTTATCGTGACGTACTTATCGAGCATCAAAAAACCTTGTAAAAATACTAAATGGGATGCTTGGGATTGTATCCACAAATTCCATCGAAGGGACAGACTGACTTACCAACGCAAGTGCAATCTGTTCGTTATCCAACCGAGTTTTTGCCATCATTTCGTCCTTCCAAATACGCATGACTTCAATGTTAACCTTCTTCAAGGCATTGGGGCTCGTGACCCACATACCACCTGCTAGGATCCGTTCGGATGTTCCGATGTAGTTATCGGGTGTAAGATCTGGGATTAAACGCTTTGTGGAATCTGCTTGGATAAAAAACTTATCGACCACCGGCTTTCCGAAAGAATACACTTTTTGTGTGTCGTAAAATCGAGAAAGTCCAGCGTCGATCCATGCGAACATATGCGAACCAAACACGTTTTTACTCACAGCGTTCTCAAGCCAGCCAAACTTGCTATACTGTATCACGCAGTACTCCGGAAGAATATTGGAAATATCCTTTGGATACTTGACTGTGTGAGGAGTATCTTGAATAGTTTTTATTTGATCTCGGTATGACCACATGGGCACATCTGTTAGCGATGTCTCATAAATCTGTATGGGTCCCACAGGTGAACGGGCTTCGAGAATCTTCTTCTTGAGGTTGAGAGACTTATCAAGATAAAGTACGAATGGGTCTCGCACTGTACGAAGAGTTAACGAAAGATACCGAGCGTACTCTGGAATAGACCGTCCGTCCACTGATTCTCGTCCAATATCGTATAGAGCAGTCACACATGTTACGTTCGATGTCTTCATCTTAACTGCACGAGCAAGATCACGAGCCCTCTGAAGGAAGGTATGGTTCTCGGAAACATACTTCATACACTCCTGACGCCACGCAATGTCCTTCTCCCGGCGTCGAACGATTGGTATAACCTCAGCAGGGTCTGACGTATACTCAACATACTCGCCTAGAAGTTCTTTGACACGCGGGGAATTTGTAATTCCTGTCTGGCCGTAACTGATTGCTTTGAACACGCGGCAGGGGATGTAACCTATATCCAGATGGTTTGTTCCGTTCATCCGACCGTGCTTTTGAACCTGAGCCCCATCTCCGTGGCTACGAAAGTCGGGGGCACAATATGACTCCTTCATGATCCGAATGTTCTCTTCAAACGATACCGGTCGTGCCCAGGGGTCTATATGATATACTTTAATACCATTTTGCTCAGCACTCTGCTTGAAAGAATTGAACGGGTGGTCATGTCCTATCGTGCCGATGTATCCCATTACTGGATTACGGATAAGTTCGGCATCAGATAGTTTGACCTCATTTGGAAGAAGGTCTGTTGCCCAGTACATATACACAACCTCATATGGAGTATTGTTGACTGATCGACCTCGCTTGCTGGCAACAGCCGAATCATCGGGAACCACTTCGTAAAGCGTATCCCGGCTTAGATAGACCGGTTCAGACGGAAGAACATAGTCATAGTTAAAATCGTGAATCTCCTTCACGTTGTAGCGTATCTCAATTAGGCGTGCACCCTTGGAGAGGTACCGACCAGGATCCTTGGCGATATGAACAAAATAAGTTGATGAATCATTGATGGGAATATTGTCATCTGCCCACCCTTCTGTAATGAAACATGTGTTCGTGTAATCAAATCTGGTTGGGTATTCCTTGTCGTGAAACCAATGAACAGTCAACCCAAGGCTCTTAAAGACCTTCACCCACGCACCATGAATATACGAATGAGTATGTGTGTGGAGAGGAAATCCCCACACGATTACCTGTCGGAATGATTTGAATATGTCAAGTTCTGGGTATGACATTTATACTTATAAATATATATCACGTAAATGCCCTGTAGCTTTCTAGAATATCTGTAGTATTCAGATGAGGAAGTTGGTTGTAGTAACTATAGTGTGCTACAGTGCAGCTTCCATATAGAATATTCGGTTTCTTATTCAGCAGGGGGTAAAAGAATCCAATCCAACCTTCTTCGTCTAGGTTTGGAATACCAGTCATGTCTTCACCCCTCCACGAAATAGCTTGGATTGATATGCATTCAAAGTTTGAGAGTTCAGTGTTTGGTATGTACATGCTAGGTATGGTTTGAGATTTTATGTTCTCGATGAAACTCCGATGAAGAAATTCACAGAATTGTGTATCGCCCCAGTATAGAGGGTCAAGAAAAGATGAACCGGGGAAGTAATGGTGCATACGAATGGTCGATACATCACGAGACCGAATGTCTTCAACATTGACTTGGGAAAGAATGTTCTTCCACCGTTCAAGAATATCAGAGGATTGCGGATACCGAAGTACACCGTTCTTCTGAAGGAATGCTGACGTAAAGATGTTGTTTATGATGAGCGGGTAAACCATGAAGTGGGTTGTATCTGCAATTCGAAACTGAATAAACCGCTTGAAGCCATCAATATCGATATACACGATATCGTCGTCCAGCCGTACGTAAACAGTATAAGGATCATTGCAATAGCTGAAAAAACGACTTATGACGGAAGCTGTACCAAACCCCGGCTCCTCCTTGTCAAACAGGCGAATGATCTTTGTATAGTCGTTCTCTAGCGAGAGAACATACTCGCGGTCATCATCATTCTTCACATTGAACCAAAGATGCCATTCGTTGATAACACCTAACGTATAGAGCTTATCCATATACGTCTTCAAAATAGATAGCGTCGCCCGACGCCCTGCTGGTGTTACGCAAACAACTTTCATTGTTTATACGTTTCATAAACGTTTAAACCCGTGCAAGTAAGGTATAAACAGATGAATTCTTTGATTACAAATAATTTTTTCACAGAGTCTCATCGCCGAATGGAACTGCAGTCTACAATAATGGCGATGCCACTTGGAGGAGAACATCGAAACGTGGACGCACAGATAAAGTGGGTCGGTATCATGGAAGCTTATGAGCTACTTGGTTTAAAAGGAGAATCGCTTATTGATGTTGGGTGTGGAACCGGTCCTCTAGCTGAATATTTTGCGAAGATTATTCCCCGTGTCTATGCGATAGATAAGTTTGTAGACTGTGAACGTTATCCCCATATGCGTGATCGGATAAAGGCTGGAGTCAACTTTATATGCGATGACTTTACAGTGAATACCACATTGCCAGAAAATACATTTGACGTCATTACAGATGCGTGTGCCGTTGCGTGTAGTATGGATATCGATAAGTCAGTCGAAAAAATATCGAAACTATTAAAGACAGGGGGTCATTTTATTATGGTTGGGGATACAAATCTAAGCAGGGTGTCGGGAAACGTTATGAATCCGTCCGCATGGATAACTACGTGTAAACAGCATGGTTTGAACCTTGTCGGTAATTACACAGAGGTATCTACCAACCTGTTTGTTGTGAATGAAAATTATAAGAATTATGGAAGACTAAACGTCGTTCGCCTGTGTTTCCAAAAAACGCATTAATTTCGTAAGAGAGTTAGACCAATATTCAATGGTCTCTTAGGTATCTTATACAAGGACATCAAATCACGAAGCATGTGTTCGGCAAGACCTCCACACGTAGTTGATGGCTCAACTGTATTTGGAAGTCGTTCTGATTGTCTGTAAAACTGAAACGTATTGAGGTACTCCATCATTAAGTAGAGAGACGCATAGACGTTCATGATAGCATTACTACCAAAGTTGATCCAGTCTGAAATAAGATTATCCCCCTGTCCAATTTCCTGATAATAGATGAAGTTTGGATCATATTGTGAACATACAAGGGGTGCACGGGGTAGAGAATCAAAACGGAGACGAATCACATAATCGTAAACAACCCTGTTCTCATTTCCATAGAGTTCCTTGAGTTCATTGCATTTATAGATTGAGTAGTACATACTTGTCATTTGCTTGATCATGTGTTCCTTATGTTGCTGTCTGGTCCAATCCTTGTGTTTGTTCATCTCTATAAAATTATTTAGGCGTGTTTCAGAAACATTGAGAAGAGGTCGAGAGAAATTGCGAGGAGGTTCAACCAAATATCGAACCGGATTATATGCTTGAAGAACACGCATGTCTATATCTGGTTCGAGAGCACAGTGACCATTATCTGCGTGTGATTTTTCCATGTATAGAGCATTCTTATCGAAATGCATATGGATAAATACATCCGCGTCGTTGGGTTCAATGATGAACTTCTTAATGTATGGAAACGTCTCAAGAGCACGCCTAGGTTGACCAGATATGCAGACTGCAACTTTCATTGTGTAGTTACACGAAGGTATCTTTAATCCATTTCCACACCCCCTGTTTTGCATCTTGACTCTCTATGAACGGTAGAGTTCCAACGACGAGTGCAAATGTGACCGATCGGAGATCTTCAATTGATATATGTCTCTTATGAACATGCTGTATGAAATGATCTAACAGTTCCCTGTGATTCATTGGGAGGTTATCTCCATTCAGAACACTATCATATCCTAGAAAGGACTGATAGAGTTTTCCATAGTCGTAGAGTCTATCACCCCCCGTTGTCAGAACGCCGTCAACAACTCCCTTCATATCAATAACTTTTATCATCCCAGTTGAGAACTCTTCAATCATATTGCTGAACCAGAGATCACCGTGTATAAACGAAACAATTTGAAGATCGTCGGAAAGGTATCTCTCCAGTTTTTCTAGGCATGCCGATTGAACCGCTGCTGCGTCTTCAAACGGGTAATCCTCCGTGCGTTCAAACCGTTTCTTCAGTTTGACAACATAGTTTCTATATACATGATCACGTGTGATGTTCGTGGTTCCTCCTCGGTTGTGCAGGAGGTCCATAAAGTCAAATATTTTATCGACCCTTTCCGTTGAAAGCAGTCCTGACTTATACAGCGTATAGACTGGAACACCTGAAATGTGATCTATCCGTAGACACCCCCCTTCATAACTGACAAACCCCGGAAAGTATGAAGATATACTTGAACATCTGGGAATAGACTGATAATAGAATGCCTCACCACGCAGGAATTCATGCAATCCCCGTTTTGTAACCACCGTTCCTTCTACGGTCAGTGTATTGTGTTTATTTGGCGATAGAGAATTCATAGGTGGATTAGGAGTAACCGGACCTACATACCCCATGCTGGAGATATCCTGCCTGTAAGGATTTACAGCTCTGTCATCGATATAGATGTCAGCGTACGGCTTTCCAAAAATCAGTTCATCGTAGGGTATTTCAAATTTTTCTAGTGTATCAAAGGTGATCTTCCCTATGTCCCGACAGACCGCTCCAACGTTGTACGCATGGGTCTTCATACGTCGAGCAGTGTGGATAATTATGGTATGTCCTTGCGACTTCATTTTCCTTGCGAGGTCAATCATTGGCTGTATAGGAAGAACAGTCGTATAGTCCCCAGATACATGCGGGTATGTTACCAATGTATTGTCAAGGTCGAAGCATACTCGCATGCATGGCTTCGGAATGTAGGCCCAAGTATCACGCAGTTCTTTCAAGGATCCGATATGACGAATCTCACCTGGAAACTCAACCCCATAAATGGGGTCGCCAGACTGTAACATCGACTGAAACGCCATAGACATATACAGTTCCTTCTCCCCGCTTCTTGATAGAATGTTCGTAGCAACTTTTCGAAACTGTTCTACTGATTTGAACCCGTAGACTCCACAACAGAACATGTCGGAGATCCTCTGTTTCTCCTTAAAAGACGTCACCCGTGATTCCTTATCAATCGTCAAAAAACTAAAGGCCTCGGATGTAGATGTGTCACGTGCATATCCTAGGAACGCATGGTCCTTACGATCGAATAGTCCAGCTGGAAAATTATAAAGGACATCGTTGTCGAGAAAAACAATATTTTCGGATGAATCATGGAAGTCCCGAGTTCCAAGGAAAGCTGATTCAATAGGACCACGAGTGAAATACGGAAGATAACTGAAGGTGCACGTCTTCGTCTTCAACTCGTTGATTACAATCTCTTCAAAATTGTATTTGCGGAGATGTGGAGCAACAATAAAATGAAGCCTATCCACTTGAATCGACGCAAGGGCGAACGAAATAGATGGCTTGCCATATATCATATTCAGTGGTTTTGGAAGTGAATAGTCTTCGAGGCGGGTTCCAGATCCACCAGAGAGTATAACAACTTTCATTATTATACTATGTGATTCTTGACGTAAACTGTGTTCAGCGTTGAATGGGAGAGCATGTTTCACCAGGCATTACAAACCCCTTGTCAAATCTGTAAAGTCCATTCATTCCGGGTCCCCAGTTAGAAGGCCAATCGTAATACTGAATAGGTATGTTGTGAGAGCGAATATATGTACCTAAGAAAAATTCAGTATTGTGAAAGTGCATATCTCGTTTACAGTGTTTCACATATAATAGCGGAGCAGCATCATAGAATCCTGCAATAACATCAATAAATTCATTAGAACCCACTAACAACTGATCACATACTTTATAATAGTCCCATAACCTACATATTATAACATTTAACTTTTCTGGAAATTTCATAGGAGCACGAAGGTCAAAATCTAGACGAGTTTGTATGGCGTTGTCATACTTAAACCCATGTTCTTCTTCATATTTCTTTTTGAGTTCTATCACACGCTTCCGAGTGTATGCTTGACTCCTGGCAATGGAATACCCCTTAGGATTTCCACCTTCCAGTGTATAGTTTTCACGTTGTAGAATAGACACAACCGTTTTCATGTTCTCATCTTCGTGAGATATCTGATATTCAAACATGCTGGCTACCGGTTTAAAAATATCAAAAAGTACCTGTGGTGGTTGTATATTGATCCCCCTGTTTTTACAATAATCAAGTGCAACTTGTTTATCTTCTCCAGTAAGAGTGTCAAGGTAGTCGGGTGGGTATATATACCCGTGTATGAAAACATCAGCATTGTTTGGAACTACTATATTGTCATATAACTGTTTCCAAACCGAAGGACAACCACGTATCTCTCCGTAAATCAAGACTGCTGTTTTCATTATTATAACTTATACATATATTCAATACACTTCGTATAAACGCTTTGTATTGAATCCCGTTTTCGGGACCCGTTATTTATTTTTTAGTTCACATCACCATCACACACCACCAAACAGTACCACCACCGTGTAACTGTTTAGTTGGAGTACGCGAGGCCGCCCATGCCGGACATGACGCGGAGCACGTTGTAGTTGACGGCGTAGATGCGGACCTTCGCCGTACGCTGCTGCTGGACCGTGTTGACGGACAGCGTGAGGTTGAGCGTGGCCTTGTCGATACGCGAGAAGTTGCACGTGCCGCTGGGCTGGTGCTCCTCGGGCTTGAGGGCGAAGGAGTACACGTTGATGCCCACCGACGGCGTGCGGGTGTGGTGCTGCCACGGCTGCACCTTGTCGAAGTAGCGGCCCTCACGCTCGTCGAAGCGGTCCTGGCCGTTGAGCTGCACCTTGGCGACCTCCACGGGGTTCTTGCCCTCGCACTTGACGTTCGAGGCGAGGATGACCTTGGCCAGCAGGTAGTTGGTCGTGCCCTCGAAGAAGTTCGCGTCCTCGGCCAGGCCAGCAGCATCGTAGATCTGCGAGCCCGTCGACAGGCCGGCACCCGACGCGGCACCGAGGCCAGGCAGGTAAGGGGCGTTCATGCCACCGAACGCACCAGAAGGAGCACCGGCTCCCGAGGAGAGATTCCATGTGGGGACACCCGGGGCACCCGAAGTGACGGTCGAGCCGTTGGTGGCAAGCGAGCCACGGCCGAGGACCGCCGTGACGATGCCCTCCGTCGACCAGTCGTCGGAGTAGTTGAAGGGCTGCTGGCCCAGGGCCTCCTGAATCCACGGGGTCGGGGGGGCGTTGCAGTCGACGAACGAGTCACGCTGGACAATCCACACCAGCTCCTTGACGGGGTGGTTGAAGTTCATCTGGATCTTGTTCGAGGAGGCCGTGACCGTCTCGTCGCCCGTGAACTGGAGCTGGTCAATCAGGTACTCGTGCGACTGCTGGGCGAAGCGGCGGCGCTCCTCCGTGTCCAGGTAGACGTAGTCAATGTAGAGCGAGGCGGCAACCAGCTGGAGCTGGGAGACGGCCGTGACACCGTTGCCCAGGTTGATCGTGCCCGTGACCGTCGGCTGGACCGACGAGGGCAGCAGCGACGCAACCTCGGCGTAGCAGCAGTTGTAGTTCTGCTCGAACTCGACGTTGATGCGCACCTCGTGGTACTGGAGGGCGATCAGCGGGATGGCCAGGCCGGGGTTGCGGCAGTACCAGAACTGGAGCGGGATGTACAGCGTCTTGAGCGGGCAGCCGGCACGGGAGAGGCACGAGTTGGTGGCCTCCGAGGCGGCGCACGTGGCGTCCAGAGCAACACCGGCGGCGTCCTTCAGCAGCACGAGGTCGGCGGAGTTGCCAACCATGTCGTCGAACGACACCTGGGTGCCGACGGGCTGCGTCAGCTGCGTCCAGATCTGCATCCAGTCGCCGTACTGGCGGTCAATGCGCGAGCCGCCGATCTCGATCTCGACCTGCTTGATCAGGCGGTGGCCGACGTAGTTGAGCCAGCGGAAGCGGGTGTTGTTGACCGTCAGCGCAATCTGCGGCAGCGTCACCTGGATGTACGTGCGGTACATCAGGTCAGCGTTGCGGCTGATGACAGCCGTGACACGGCGGCCGAAGTCGGCCTGGCCGTTGAACGTCACCTCAATCGCCTCCATGGCGAAGTTGGTGTGGCGCTTGTAGAGCACCTTCCAGAAGGTGATCTGCGGGTTGCCGGAGATGTAGATATCCTGGGCACCGTACGAGACGAGCTGCATTAGACCACCTCCCATTGTTGTTTATGCTCCTAACTGACATTATTTTTTTCTTACGGACAGCGGCACGGCGGGTTTCCCCTGCCGAGTGCGTTCGCCCCTCTTATATTTTTTTCTTTGCTAGACTGAAATGGACATTTTCTTCGTCCCAACTTCGAATGTGCTGATCAACACATTCCTGCGTTCGATTGTCGTTATTGCAGTGATGATTCTAGGATTCGAGAGGTCGTGGTATGAAGCGTATTGGGGAGCCGTTATCCACGATGCCATCTCACTACTTCTCGTGAAGTCCTACGTCTAATTCTCCGTGTCCAGTATAATGAGCGGAGCCACCGTCGAGTATTCACTGAATCTACAGACGGCTCTAAACGGCGACAAGATTTCAGCCATGTGTATAGCTCCATCATCGTTTGGGTTTGGGTATTACTGGAACAACTTCTATTTCGGAACATCCAACGGTCGTGTCTACAAATATAACGA
>Ga0209189_1002491_pt1 | contig 12885 bp, 10 predicted proteins | sample C_130820_EF_Meta_FD_187308 | JGI IMG/M metagenome (GOLD analysis project Ga0209189, IMG submission 187308) | Freshwater microbial communities from Lake Croche, Canada to study carbon cycling - C_130820_EF_MetaG (SPAdes) (version 3) | ecosystem: Environmental > Aquatic > Freshwater > Lake... | reverse complement strand
GACCGTAGCGATAAGTCGCAAAAAAAGAGAGCCAAACCAAGGCAGCTAAGATTCCCGTTTGCGTTTTGCCGCTAAAACGGCGTACAGCTAAAAATAAGAAAAATGCAGTAAGGCCTGTATATAAAACACTAGGCCAACGTAAATTGGTTAAAGTCCATTCGCTTGCCCAGTGGGTACTCGCAATACCCTGCCAAAAAATCAGCGGTGGCTTAGTATTTTTAATGCCTTCCATCTCCGATTGGAGTGGTAACCAGTGACCTGAGTCAGCCGTCATCCGCACAATATGCATATACGGGTACTCATCACCGTTTTTAGGGGCAAATCGACTATCTAAGCCATAAAGATAGGTAAATACACCTAAAAGCAGTACCAATATGGCAGAACGGTAAGAAAATGAAACTTGCATACCGATAGTTTAAAGGGCTTATCAGAAATTCTAATAAAACGGATACCCCTGATATTTTCGAATGAGCATATAAAAAATGAATCTGAAGTGCACGTCACTTTTTAGGCGCTTCTTGATTAAGATACTAACAATGCAATTTATAGCTAATTACCCAGATATATCCCGAATGGAGATTAACCCTATGCGAGCAAAGTATTTAAAACCCGCAATTCTAGTATCACTTTATTTAGCCATTAGCCACTGGAGTGGTACTACCCTTGCGCAAAACGCTGATGCCACCAATTTATACAAACGCGGTCTTGCTGCTACTTGCGCAAACTGTCACGGAACTGATGGTAAGGGTGTAGTTGATGGCGGTATGCCTTTAATTAACACTCTTACTAGTGAACAAATGCTTACCCAACTCAAAGCATTTAAATCTGGTGCACGTGAAGGCACCATCATGCCCCAGCTAGCAAAGGGCTACTCTGACGAGCAACTCGAAATCATCGCTAATCAACTTGGCAAGAAACAATAAGGAAGCACATCATGGATCGTCGACACTTTATTGGGAACAGCGCAGCTGCTCTCGGCTTACTGGCAGGCCTCTCGGGTCAAGCTCGAGCCAATTTACAAAAGGCAGAAATTCTGGTTATTGGTGGTGGATATGGTGGTGCAACTGCCGCGAAATATCTACGCTTGTTTTCTAATAACACTGCAAAGGTAACGCTGATCGAGCCTAACACCGCTTTTATTTCTTGCCCAATGTCTAACTTAGTCATTGGTGGCTCGCGCACCTTAGCTGAAATTACTTCGCCTTACGACACACTCAGCAAACGTCATGGCATCAAGATTATTCAAGATAGCGTCAGCAGTATTGATCCAGACAAGAAGATTGTGAAGCTCTCATCCGGCAAAACCTTGCGTTACGACAAGGCCGTTGTATCTCCTGGGGTATCGCTCAACTTTCAGAGTATTGAAGGTCTTGCCCAAGCCAATAAAGATGGCGTGACCCTTCAAGCCTGGAAAGCTGGACCAGAGACCATCGCGCTACATAAGCAAATTGCTGCCATGCGTGAAGGCGGGACTTTTGCAATCAGTATTCCGGAAGCGCCCTATCGCTGCCCTCCTGGCCCATACGAACGTGCCTGCCAAGTAGCTAACTATCTGAAACAACATAATCCTAAAGGTAAGGTGCTCATTTTGGATGCGAACCAAGATGTCACATCCAAAGGCGCTTTGTTTAAGAAGGTTTGGGCCGAGCAGTACCCAGGAATAATTGAGTACCGACCAAAAAGTAATGTTGTTGGCGTTGATGCTAAAACCAAAACAATCAAGCTTGAAGTTGAGGATGATGTGAAGGCAGACGTATTGAATATCTTGCCACAAATGGCTGCTGGTGAAATCGCCATTAAAACGGGGCTAGCCAATTCCAATGGTCGCTGGGTGAACGTCAACTTTCTTAATTTTGAATCTACTGCAAGCAAGGATATTTACGTGCTGGGTGACGCCATTCAAATTGCACCAGCAATGCCCAAGTCTGGACATATGGCCAATCAACATGCCAAAGTTGCTGCTGCAGCTATCGTGGCAGAACTGAGCGGTTGGGAAGTAAATCCAGCACCAGTCTTAACCAATACTTGCTATAGCTTTGTAAATACCAAGGAAGTGGTTCACGTTGCCAGCGTTCATCAATATAACGCTGCTGAGAAAACCTTTAAAACGGCTCCTGGATCTGGTGGTCTATCCCCTGCTCCATCAACCCTAGAGGGGGTCTATGCATGGGGCTGGGCTCACAATATTTGGGCTGACAGCCTGGGTTAATTTTTGCCACATCCACAAAGAGACCTACGGGTCTCTTTTTTTATCTATTCGCTAATTTCTTTTGCCGACGACGCCTGAGTTTAATGGTCGCTATAAATGTGATGGCAATAATGGGGGCTGCAATTGCAGCAATAATCTCAGGATGAATGCCCAGTCCAGCCTCTTTGCCACCCTTCGCAATATAGGCCAATAAACTCACTGCATAATAGGTTAGTACCAATACCGACAAACCTTCAACGGTTTCTTGCAGCCTAAGTTGCAATCTAGCGCGTTGATCCATGCTGGCAAGTAATTTTTGGGTTTGCTCTTCATTGACATATTCAATGCGCGTTCTTAATGTTTGCGTGGTTCGAGAAATGCGGTCAGATAATTCGCGTAAACGGCGTTGCGTCCAAATACAAGTTCCCATGGCAGGCTGAAAACGTCGATCCATAAATTCAGATAAAGTTTGCACACCTGGAATAGATGACTCGCTGAGCTCTAATAGATTCTTTGAAAGCAGCTGGCTATATGCCTCGGAAGCAGTGAAGCGAAGGCCATATCCTGAGATCCATTGTTCAATCCGCGAAGCCAAGCGAGAGAGCTCCTCTAAAAATATTCCATCTTTTTCGGTATTAACGCCGGACTCTGTCTGCAGCTGAGATATTCTTTCAGATAAACTGGCTAATTCAGACTCTGCCTCTCTTAACGGCAGCGAAAGGCTTTTGGCAACCGGGAATGAGATCATAGCGACCATGCGATAAGTCTCAGCCTCAGCAAGTGCCCTAGCAACCCGTCCCGCTTGTCTTGACCCCAAAACATCATGTGGAATGAAAAAAGAGATAAACCCATCTTGATCTAAGCGTAGGTCAGTCCATAACTGCGCTTTTTTACTTGAAAAAATATAGCTGCCCAGCACAGTATTGCCATTAAATATTTCCGACACTTCTTGCGCCTCAGAGAATAAGGGGCGATGCTCAAAAACCAAATCCAAAGCAGAAATTCTTTGCCCCCCAGCCTCAGAGATTGTTGGACAACCTAAGTTTTTAAAAAGCAAATCCAACTCGCTCTCAATGGCTAATCTGGATTTGAGCAAGGGTTCGCTGGTTTTAATTTTGTTATGGACTATGAGCGCTATAGTGGCAAATTCACCATGCAGCTCCCACTTCAGTAAAACTCTCTCTGGCTCAGGCGCTAAATTCAGGGTAATAAATGAGTGATCAGTTGAGCTTAAAGAACCTCCCAGTGCAGCACTTAATTTTTGCACCCACTCAATTTGTTGCTGTCGTGTATTTGCATCCAATAAAAAGGATTGCGAAATCACTCTTTCATTTGGCCATAAGGGCACAGGGGGGCGAGCGTGGACCTCATCATGTAAGGCTGCTCTGGAGGGGTGGTCGTAAGGTCTCATATAGTGAATGAATCTTTAAGATGTTTTGATCATATACCCGAGCTACTGTCATGCGAAATAAATGCTGCAACTATAGGTTTAGATCGATATCCTTTGATAGGTTTGGATCTATATCCTCTACATATTGATAAGGATGAGAGCCTCTATTTAAGCAATTACGCACATAGTCAATGCTAGTTCGCAAGGAATAGTAATCTTTTGAGAGATTTCTTGAAATATTAATTTTTAAAGCCTGATACTCCAGTAAATCTAAACGCTTAAGATACTCGTCACGCTGAACTGAGTCAAAACCATTCAACAACTCTTGCTCCAATAATTTCAAGGAGCCATATAAGCTATTAATCTTATTTTGCATACGCCGAGCACGGAAGCTTGGCAGCGTTTTCAGGATTGGATAACCGAGCACACAAAATGGCAGTATTATTAAGACAAGCCTGTTAATCAATTCCGCTAGCCAAAAAGGTACGTAATTTGATAAGAGTGGGTAACGGTTCTGCTCATAGTGAAGTGCTACAGGACTTTCATGCAACATTGAATCCTTGAATGATGGGAACTCTCCTCGCTCAGAGAAGAAGGTTTCTTTTCCATTAATCTCTCTAGCAGCCTCAAGAAATAAAAATTGAATAGCCGGATGCATGCGGTCATTAATCAATAGATTGGTTGTAGTAGCCAGCAACTTCATATCCCGTGGCGGATTATTTCGCTCCAAATTAAAAGAGCCTTGAGGCACATCAAGAATATGAAGATAAGGAATTACTTTAGTGAAGGCTCTTGCAAGATTAAAGGTCACTAAATGTAAGTTTGGATCATTTAGCAAGGCCTGTACATTAGGAGCCTCATAAGCGTCCACGATAAAAGCTCCATCAATCTCGCCTGCTTGTAGTGCCTTGACGGAATCACGCACACCAAGACTAAAAAACTGAAATCTTTTTTCGTGACCCGCTGCCTTTAGTATTTTCATTGCTTGCGAACGCGTACCACTGCCTTCAATACCAATAGCAATCTTTTTATTCAAAAAATATTTAATACTGCCATCTACAGATTCATAATCAGTTGTTTTTATTTCGGGACCACGATAAAAAAACCAGATTGGAGCATAAGCAATCGCACCAAGGGATTCAATACCCTTTACATCTTTCGCATGCACCACACCAGCCTGAACAAAGGCAGCTTGAACCGAATCACTTCGGCCTACTAGGCGATCAATATTTTCTTGGGCACCCTTAGTATCCAGAAGCTCTAGAGTAACGCCCTTCTTTTTAAAATATTCAGCATATTTCTTACCAAGCACCTCATAAGAGCTTCCGACAGGTCCAGTAGCCAGTTGGACGCGGTTGGGAGGTGGTGGATCGGCATACCACCATACCCCCATGAGGATTAGCAATAAGAGGATTAATAGTGGCCAAGTTTCTTGCAAAAATTGAGTGAAGTCGTTCCACTTCTCCCGAGCAGTCTCTGAAAGACCTAGGAATGTTTCATCAAAATCTTGTTTAAAGCTGCCCATGAGCTACCGATCTGCAAATTTTGTCAAAGCTTATGATAATGGGCTTATTCTGATTCTTTCAACCGATTCTTAGGTAGCCTTGAAACCATGATAATTCTCAGAAAATCCCAAGATCGAGGCTATGCCGACCACGGCTGGCTCAAGAGCTTTCACTCCTTTTCATTCGCTAGCTACCAAGACCCTCACTTTATGGGTTGGGGGAACCTTCGCGTCATTAATGAGGATCGTGTTGCTGCAGGAATGGGTTTTGGTAAACATAGCCATCGCAATATGGAGATTATTAGCTACGTCCTATCAGGAGAGTTGGCGCACGAAGATAGCATGGGAAATATCAAAGGCATTCCGCCAGGTGATGTTCAGCGCATGAGTGCAGGTAGCGGAGTAAGTCATAGTGAGTTCAATCACGCTAAAGATCAAACAACCCATTTTTTACAAATTTGGATTGAGCCCAATGTTTTGGAAATTGAGCCAAGCTACGAGCAACAAACAATCCCGGCAATCGATAAAGAAGGAATGCTACGCCTGATTGCCTCCCCTACCGGAGAAAATAACTCGGTCAAAATACACGCTGATGCTAAGGTATATGCGGGACTTTTTAGTGGTCATCAATCAGCCAAACTAGAGCTCGATCCAAAGCGAAAAACCTATGTGCACCTCGTCCGCGGAGCTCTGGTCATTAACGATCAAAAGTTGACTAGCGGAGATGCTCTTTTAATTGAGAACGAATCCTCTCTTGAAATTAGCACTGGTATGGATGCAGAAGTGCTGGTTTTTGACTTGAGTCATTAAATTTTGCTTCTCTTGGTCATACGATCAGACATTCCCCTGAAAACCAAAATATCATGATTGAAACCTCTGAAAAGAAACTCGCTGGCCCGATTATTCGACTGCATCCCAACGATAATATTGTCGTTGCCAGGGTAGATATTGGGATTGGGATTGAAGTCCCTAGCGAAAATTTCACAAGTCGCAGTCAAGTGCCTGCAGGTTACAAGATTGCAGCTCAGAAAATTCTAAATGGTGAGCCCATTCTGAAATACAACGTCACGGTAGGTTTTGCTAATACCGATATTGAAGCCGGCACCATGGTTCACAGTCACAACACGGAGTTTCGGGAGTTTGATCGTGACTACGCATATGCAAGTGAATATCAGCCAACCCAACTCTTACCAGAATCAGAGCGAGCCACTTTTCAAGGCTATGTTAGGTCTAATGGCAAAGTAGGAACACGTAATTTTATTGGCATCCTCTCTACTGTGAATTGTTCAGCAACCGTTGTGAATAAAATTGCGGATTGGTTTACGCCAGAGCGCCTCAAAGAATTTCCCAATGTCGATGGTGTAGTGGCATTTAGTCATGACATTGGCTGTGGCATGGAAATGAGTGGTGAGCCCATGGAGCTTCTGCGCCGCACGATGGCAGGCTATGCGCGCCACCCGAACCTCGCAGCAGCTCTGATCGTGGGATTAGGCTGCGAACGCAATCAACTCAAAGGATTGATGGAGCAAGAAGATCTTGTTGCAGGCACTAATCTGCATACCTTCATCATGCAAGAGTCAGGCGGAACACGTAAAACCATTGAAGCTGGCATTGAAGCAGTGAAAGCATTACTTCCAAAAGCCAATAAAGCAACGCGTGAAACCGTCTCTGCAAGTCACTTATGTGTTGGCTTGCAATGCGGTGGTTCTGATGGCTTTTCTTCCATTACTGCCAACCCTGCTTTAGGAGCAGCGATTGATATTTTGTCTCAGCATGGTGGCACAGGCATTCTGTCGGAAACACCTGAGATCTATGGTGTTGAACACACCCTCACCCGCCGCGCTGTGAGCAAAGCTGTTGGTGAAAAACTCATTCGACGGATTCGTTGGTGGAAAGATGAATACTCCGTTGGTAGGGATGTGCAAATTAATGGCCAAGTCAGTCCCGGAAATCAAATTGGTGGTCTAGCCAATATTTTTGAAAAATCCCTCGGGTCCTCCATGAAGGGCGGTACAGGCCCCCTGATGGAAGTCTATAAATACGCTGAGCCAGTCAGCACCAAAGGCTTTGTATTTATGGATACCCCAGGATTTGACCCTGTTTCTGCGACAGGGCAGATTGCAGGAGGCGCCAATCTCATCGCCTTTACCACTGGCCGTGGATCGATGTTTGGCTCAAAGCCTGCCCCCTGCATCAAGCTAGCCACCAATACGCCGATGTATCAGCGTCTTAATGAGGATATGGACATCAATTGCGGAGAGATATTAGATGGCACAGTCTCTGTTCAGGAGATGGGACAGCGGATATTTGAGTTATTTCTGCGTACCGCCTCTGGCGAGTCCTCCAAAAGCGAACTCCTGGGTCTAGGCGACTATGAATTTGTTCCTTGGCAAATTGGGGTAATGAGCTAAGAGAACTGTAGAATTCATCCTATTAGCTCAACCAGATAAAAACCAAACTGAAATAGGCTTATGAAATTCAAGGATTATTACGAAATACTCGGTGTTGCTCGCGGCGCTACTGAAGCAGAAATCAAATCAGCCTATCGCAAGCTGGCTCGCAAATACCATCCAGACGTTAATAAAGAAGCTGGTGCTGAAGAGCAGTTCAAGCAACTCGGTGAAGCTTATGCTGTTTTAAAAGACACTGAGAAACGTGCTGCCTATGATCGCTTTGGCGAAAACTGGAAGAACGGCCAAGACTTTACCCCTCCCCCAAATTGGAATGAAGGTTTTGAATATTCCGATGGCGGCTTTGGCGGTGGTCACCCAGGTTATGGTGGTGGTTTTGAAGGCGATCAAAGTGAATTCTTTGAATCGCTTTTTGGCAGAGGCAGGCATCGCCAAGGCGGACGTAGCGGTAATACCCGTCAGGGCATGAACTTTAAAGGCCAAGATCATCACGCCAAAATTTTGATTGATTTGGCTGATGCGTACAATGGAGCTAAACGGACGATTGCGCTGCATATGCCAACGCAAGATGCCAATGGTCACGTGAGCACACAAGAACGAAAGTTAGATGTCAGCATCCCCAAAGGTATAAAAGCAGGACAAAATCTTCGCCTCTCTGGTCAAGGCGGACCTGGTGTTGGCGAAGGTCCTGCGGGAGATCTCTACCTCGAGATTGATTTTCATCCAAATCCTATTTACCGCGTTGAAGGCAAGGACGTCTTTATTGACATTCCTTTGGCACCTTGGGAAGCCGCCTTGGGAACAAGCGTCAATGTACCCACTCCCGCAGGCAGCACATTAGAACTCAAGATCCCGGCAGGAACAGTTGCAGGTCGGAAAATGCGACTCAAGGGTAAAGGTATCCCGAGTGCAGAACCCGGCGATCTCTACGTAGTACCCTCTATCGCCCTGCCGCCGGCTGAAACAGATGCCCATAAAGAGGCCTATCAAACCTTTGAAAAAGCCTTTGATTTCAATCCTAGAACCCACCTGAAGGGATGATCGACATGACACAGACAAATATCACTTGGATTGAAGGCACGGTTGTGGAGAATGAAGTTCACATGACAATTGTGGAACTGTCACATGCCTCGCGCACACCAGAAGATCTCATCATGACTTGGGTTTCTGAAGGAGTACTCAGTCCAGTAGGGTCATCACCAGAAGATTGGCGCTTTAGTGGGGATTCTTTGAGAAGAGCCAGAACAGCTGCGCATCTCACGCACGATCTAGAGTTAAACGTGCCTGGTGTTGCATTGGCACTAGACCTACTGGATGAAATTACCCAACTGCGCGCTCGCTTAAAGTAATTCAGTTCACCATGGATTAAGACTCTGAGCGACTCAATAGCTGCTCCCAGCGTTGCAGCTTTTGATCTAACTCAGCAGTAATTTGACTCAGGCGTGCTTGCATACTTGCAGCTAACTCAGGTTCATTTTTATATAAATCTGGGTTGCTCATCGCAATACCGATATCTGCCTGCTCAGTTTCCAACACCTCAATCTGCACAGGCAATGCTTCTAATTCTTGACGTTCTTTGCCATTGAGCTTTTGGATGCCGCTTTTAGCGATGGGCTTGGCTTCTGCTTTAGCCTCAGTCTTGACTTCTTGCTTAGCTTCAGCTTTAGCCTCTACCCTGTCTGCAGATTTTGCATTGGCAGCGCGAATCTTGTCTGAACGGGCCTTCTGGATTTTCCAATCCTCATAGCCACCCTCATACTCACGCCAGAAACCATCACCCTCGTTTGCAATGATGCTGGTAACGACGTTATCTAAGAAGTAACGATCATGACTTACCAAGAAGACTGTGCCCTTGTAATCCTGCAAGAGCTGCTCTAGTAAATCTAGGGTGTCAATATCTAAGTCATTAGTTGGCTCATCCAAAACCAAGACGTTGGCTGGGCGAGCAAATAGACGGGCCAATAACAAACGATTGCGTTCCCCGCCTGACAAAGTACTTACAGGAGAATTGGTTCTCTCAGGCGCAAATAAGAAATCACTCAAATAACTCTTGACATGCTTTTTGTTGCCATTGATTTCGATCCATTCGCTACCGGGGCTAATGTAATCTTCCAATGAGGCGTTAAGATCTAAGCCTTCACGCATTTGATCAAAGTACGCCACTTCAATTCGCGTACCCATAGTTGCAGTACCGGAGTCTGGTGCAATCGTTCCTAGAATTAACTTTAGCAAGGTTGTCTTACCGGCGCCATTAGGCCCTAATAGACCGACCTTATCACCTCGCAAAATTGTCGCTGTGAAATCTTTCACAATCGGACGATCGTAGGTTTTGCTGACATTTTGCAAATCCGCCACAATCTTGCCGCTACGATCACCAGCGGAAACCGCTAGCTTCACCTGCCCCATGGCATCTCTGCGTTCGGCGCGGCTACTGCGCAACTTTTCTAAGCGAGCAATTCTGGCAACGCTACGAGTACGGCGGGCCTCAACTCCTTTACGAATCCACACCTCCTCTTGCGCCAGTAATTTATCTGCACGGGCATTGGCTAAAGACTCAGAGTTCAGTTCTTGTTCTTTTAAAACTTCATACTGAGTAAAGTTACCAGGATAGCTACGCAAAATACCGCGATCAAGCTCCACAATCTGTGTACAGACGTTATCTAAGAAGGCTCGATCATGGGTAATCAGGATGACTGAGCCTTGATACTCTTTCAACAGCTCTTCCAACCACGCAATTGAATCTAAATCTAAATGGTTAGTGGGCTCATCTAACAACAAAACATCCGGCATTTCGACTAAAGCGCGTGCTAGAGCAACCCGTTTTTTGGTACCGCCAGATAGCGTATTAATCTTAAGGTCAGCCTCTAGATGCAATCGATCTAAAGTTTCATGAACCCGTTGCTCCCAGTTCCAACCGCTCAGCGCCTCTAGTTGAGACTGCACTTCATCTAAGCGGTGGTGAGAGGCATCATCCCATTCGCCCACACTCAGAGCCTCGTATTCTTCACGCAAGGCTTTAGCCTGAGCTACCCCTTTTGAAACCGCTTCGAAAACAGTTTCTTCCGCTTCGAAGATAGGCTCCTGGGGAACATAGGCAATGCGCAAGCCTTGCTGATATTGCAGCAGGCCATCATCCATTTTTTCTATGCCAGCCAATATCTTCAATAAAGAAGATTTGCCAGTGCCATTGCGGCCAATTAAGCCAACACGCTCACCCGATTCGAGTGAAAAAGCAGTGTTTGCAAGGAGGTCAACGTGGCCAAAAGCCAGTTTTGCATCAGTGAGTACGATTAAAGCCATGGCGACATTATCGTCACTTCCTCAAAAGAGGAGATATTTCTATTGTTTTCTGCCAGACTAGTGCCATATGGTTTGCAAGCTTAGCCCCTCCGCGCCCCGCCTTATTCTATTTGCTGGTCATGCTGGCACTGGGAAGTCGACTCTTGCCAAAAAGGCTTTGCCTTTCATGATTGAAAGAACTGGGGAGGATTTTTTCTTCCTAGACAAAGACACCGTATATGGTGCATTTAGCGCCCATGTGATGGAACTCACTACCCAAAACCCAAATGACCGAGATAGCCCCTTCTACCTAGAAAATCTGCGAGATTGGGAATACCAAGGCTTGATTGATATCGCCAGGGAGAATCTACTGCTAGGGGTCAATGTCATCTTAGTTGGACCATTCTCAAAAGAAATTCAGAGTGGGCGGATGTTTAAGGCGCAAGAGTTAGGCGTGCCCCCACAAACTTCTATTCAGATTGCCTGGATTGATCTAGAAGAATCTGAGGCTAAAAAACGAATGGAGGAGCGCGCTGATCCTAGAGATGCATGGAAGCTTACTCATTGGGATCAGTACACTAAACGCAGAACAGAACCGCCATCCAACCCTTTACTACATCAATTTAATAATCTCCACTTTAATGAGGCAGATTTTGAGAAACTCATTACAAAATTGATTGCATAAAAACTTTAGTCGGATAGTTTTGACATATAGTCGAGTGCTACTGCCTCTGCTACCTTAATCCCATCCACACCTGCTGACAAGATTCCGCCAGCATAGCCAGCACCCTCACCCGCTGGATACAGTCCTTTGATATTCAGACTTTGGTAATTGTCACCCCGAGTAATCCGCAATGGAGAGGATGTACGTGTCTCTACACCTGTTAATACGGCATCCCTCATCGAGAAACCTTTAATTTGCTTCTCAAAGGCTGGGATTGCCTCCCGAATTGCGTCAATGGCATATGCCGGCAAGCTATCTGCCAGATCGGTTAAATGCACACCAGGCTTATATGAGGGTAAAACACTACCGAACTCAGTAGATGGCTTTCCTTCTAAAAAATCACCGATCAGTTGACCTGGCGCCTCGTAAGTTCTACCCCCTAGCTCAAATGCTTTGGATTCTATTGCTCGCTGAAACTCGATACCGGCCAGTGGGCCACCGGGGTAATCCTCTGGAGTAATACCAACCACAATGCCAGCGTTGGCATTGCGCTCATTGCGAGAGTATTGGCTCATGCCATTAGTTACGACACGATTGGGTTCAGAGCTTGCGGCGACGACTGTTCCACCCGGACACATGCAAAAGCTATACACCGAGCGGCCATTTTTGGCGTGATGAACCAACTTGTAATCTGCTGCACCAATGAGTTCATTGCCAGCATGCGGACCAAGGCGCGCCCTATCAATTAATGACTGCGGATGCTCAATCCGAAAGCCTACCGAAAAAGGCTTCGCCTCCATAAAGACACCTGCGTGATGCAATGCTTCAAAAGTATCGCGCGCACTATGCCCAAGCGCTAGGATCACATGGCTAGCAGGCAGGTCGGGCTGCCCCTCTACTTTGACCCCAGTGATGTGCTCATTCTCGATATCAAAGCCGATGACTTTTTGTGAGAACCGAATCTCACCACCAAGGTCGATGATTTCTTGGCGCATCTTCTCAACTACACCTACCAAGCGGAAGGTCCCGATATGCGGTTTGGCTACATAGGTAATTTCTTCTGGTGCGCCCGCTTTGACGAACTCATGAATGACTTTACGCCCATAAAATTTCGGATCTTTAATTTGGCTATACAACTTACCATCGGAAAACGTACCAGCACCACCTTCGCCAAATTGCACATTGGATTCTGGGTTCAGTACATTTTTACGCCACAAGCCCCAAGTATCTTGAGTGCGTTCGCGTACTTTTTTGCCACGCTCAAGCACAATGGGTTTAAAGCCCATTTGCGCCAAGATCAACGCAGCAAAAATTCCACAGGGTCCAAACCCCACTACAACTGGACGCAGTAACTTGCCATGAGCGATGGATTCTGGGGCTTGAGCGACAAAATGGTAACTGGTGTCTGGAGATGGTCTGATATGAACATCGCCAGAAAATTGCTTCAGC
>Ga0209189_1002489_pt1 | contig 12892 bp, 7 predicted proteins | sample C_130820_EF_Meta_FD_187308 | JGI IMG/M metagenome (GOLD analysis project Ga0209189, IMG submission 187308) | Freshwater microbial communities from Lake Croche, Canada to study carbon cycling - C_130820_EF_MetaG (SPAdes) (version 3) | ecosystem: Environmental > Aquatic > Freshwater > Lake | place... | reverse complement strand
GTGTTAGTTACATCCCCGTCTTCGTTATGGGAGCTGCCTTGGTTCCCATCGGAATCGCCCTGCTTTATCTCCTCTGCGGAACAATCCGCCGAATTGATCTTCCGGAGTCGAGGTCCTGAGGAGTCTCTCGGGACTATCGTTGAAGGAAAACTGCGGTTGACTGCCTATTCTCTCTTTCATAGGGTTCTCAACCCAAGTTTACGCGCGGTTAGCTCAGCGGTAGAGCACTACACTGACACAGCGTCCGGGGGTTTTTGCGGTCATCACTGCTCACCCCCGTTTATACCCGCCGAAGCAGATATAATCTAGATCCACGGGCGATTGGGTGCAACGTTCACCACCGCCCAAATCAGCCCATATTTCACCCTACCGGGTCAAATGGTGGGCTAAATGGAAAGCGCGGTGTTCCAACGGCTAAAGAAAAGCCGCCCCAAACGACTTCTCTCCGCACCTCTTTCGAGGCACTCGCCCAGCGCACCAGGCTATTGCAAATTCTACGGCTTGATGGTTGATCCCTTTGCGGGATGCGACCTGATCAACTCGTCTGCTTGTCGTCTCAGACTCATTTCCATTAAGACAAGGGCATCCTCGCTCACGCGGGTGAACTTGTGTGTGCGGTCGGATGACTCTGGCACGGTCGAGCAGGTAGCGCTTGAGGGCGGCACGGTTGAGCAAGCCCCGCTATGGTCACATTTTTCTAAGAATAATCCGGAATCATCCCCTTTTTTGAAAGATTCTCTAGAGTCAGAATCATTTCTATGTTGGGAATCATGTTTCCTTCCCAACTCTCTATGAGCCATGAACCCCATTGTTGAAAATAACTCAGGCGGCTCTTTGGACTGGTTTCCAGATTTCAAAAAGTGCACTGCCATGATGAACTTCTTGCCATTCGTACTGATGTCCTTCCTCATCCCGCTCGTCGCGCTCTTTGCCGACGACTCACCGGCCATTAACGAAGCAGGAGGGTGAAAAGTGAAATTCTCATCCAATACATGTTCGCCAACGTCGCTTCAGCAAGCCGGCCTAACACTTTCGCTACTTGCACCGAATGGAGGACACTACATTCAGCAACTTGTTTGCGACTGGAATGAGTCTCTACAAATTGATTGCTGGAAAAAAGCGTGGATTTTTGTTGCCGAGCGGCACGAGGTTTTACGGGCCAGTTTCTACTGGGATGACACTAGTGAGATAACCCAACGCTTTGAGGAGACAATCACGCTCTCCTTTGAAGTAAGAAGTGATGCTTCAGCGGTTTTGGACAGAGAAAATATTTTATCGGATTTTCTTCAAGCCGACCGGACGCGTGGATTCAATCTCGTCCAAGCACCACTTTGGAGAATAAATGTGTTTATCTGGAATGGGCAGGAGTCTACGACGGTGTGGACGTTTCATCATGCCCTTTTGGATGGACGCTCTCACGCAATCGTCTGGAAGGAGGTCAATGAAGTTTATCAAGACCTACTTAAAGGAAAACACCCTGCATTACCTCCTGCAAAATCGTTCCAAGATTTTACGACTTGGCTTGCGGAGAAACCGACAGACTTGGCCGAGAGTTTTTGGCGAGAGCAGTTGCGTAATTTTCAGACTGCCACCGCGCTGCCAACACTTTGGGCGTTACCTGATTCTTGGGACGACAAAATGCCGCCCACAATGGAAACATTAGAACTTACTGCAGATATGGCTGCTCACTTGCGCGAGGCGGCAGATCGGCATGGAGTGACGCTGAATAATCTTTTCCAAGGTGCTTGGGCTTTGTTACTGGGGCGCTATCAGGCTGTGGAAGAAGTTGTTTTTGGTGTTGTGAGATCGGGACGCCATTGGACTATGGATGACCCAAACGGACGAGTCGGCATGTTCATCAACACCGTGCCGTTTCGCGTTAATGCCTCCCCCTCGCAATCGGTCGTTGATTGGTTGCAAGGTCTCCGTTCACAGCAATTTGCTATTCGCGTCGGAGAGCACGCTTCGCTCGATCAAATTCGGCGTTGGGTTGATTTGCCTAAAAATACCGCACTGTTTCACACATGTCTGATGTTCGAGAACCGCGATCCAGCGGAACTCATGACGAATTTGAGACAAGCGGTAAGATTAGTAGAAAAAACGGATTTGCCGACCCTGGCTGTATATGCGGGCAGTTCGATCACGCTAGCACTTGACTACTCGCCGCGGTGCTATCCTTCGGAACAGATACAAACAATTCTCCGTCATCTGCTGACATTATTGGAATCGCTCGCCTCGGCAACCGGCGATCTTACGCTGAGGGAGATAAATATGTTCTCAGAGGAGGATCGCCGGCTGGTACTAAACGATTGGCAAGGACCTGTTAACATCCCTGCAACTGTGCCCTTTCATCGTGCACTTGAGGCGCTAGCAGAAAAAACACCCGATGCGCCTGCCGTGGAGTTTCTAGACAAGGTTCTGACCTACTCCCAACTTAATTACCAAGCAAACCAACTAGCGCGTCGGTTACTTCAATTCTGCAGTCTAGGGGATCGCATAGCAGTAGTGTTGGATCGATCACTCGAACAGCCCGTCGTCTGGCTGGCCGCACTGAAAGCGGGTCTTGTCTATGCGCCGGTCGATCCGGCCAATCCGCGGGAGCGATTGGAATTTTATTGCGACGATCTACAGCCAGCAGTTTTGCTGACACAAACCCAGCTGCTTCCTCATCTACCGGCAGGCTCTTTTCGAGTCATTTGTCTGGACGCTTCAGAGGAGCAGGAATCTCATGCTACCTTGGATGCTGGAAATCTTGATTTTGATCCGCCGCCGGATTTACCAGCCTATATGCTTTTTACTAGCGGTTCAACTGGTCTGCCAAAAGCTACAATTAATAAAAGAAGCGGCCTAGAAAACTTTGCACTCGAACTGAAACGCACCTTTGATTTTGGGCCAAAGGACCGTGTGCTGCAGTCATCGTCGACCAGCTTTGACGCATCACTGCTCGATTTTGTTGCAGCGCTGCAATCAGGCGCGACGCTTGTGATCGTGCCTTCGACAGAGTTGCGCCCGGGTCAAAGTCTCTCGCGAATGTTAAGCGAAAAGCATATATCAGTATCCGTTCTAACGCCTACAGTCATGCGTTCGACACCTATCCCAGACCCTCCAATACTAAGAGTATTAATTTCTGGCGGGGAGCCGCTTACGGAAGATTTACTGCCACTGTGGTCTCGGGGACGCCGTGTCTTCAATGTTTACGGTCCGACAGAATGTTCCATCTATTTTACGTTTGAGGAATCAAAACCCGACGGAAAAAAGCCCAGTATTGGCAAGCTGATCGCAAACTGTCGCGGTTACATTTTAACTGAGGCGGGTCAACCGGTGCCAGTCGGCGTTCCCGGAGAACTCTATCTCGGAGGTGCTGGAGTTGGTTTAGGTTATTGGAGGCGCGAGAAACTGACACAACAAACATATCTGGAAGATCAGTTTGCAGGCAAACCAAACGCAGTTATGTATCGCACTGGAGACAGAGCCCGGTGGCTTGCTGACGGACGGATCGAATATCTGGGTCGCCTCGATTCTCAGGTTAAAGCTCACGGGATGCGTGTAGAACTGGGCGAGATTGAAAACGTTATGCGCGGTCACCCAGGGGTAGCCGACTCCGCGGTAGTATTGCACGATAACCGGTTAATTGCATGGTTTGTGTCGTGCGGTACGGAGCTATCCGATGTCTCAATGCGCTCCTGGCTTGCTGATCGCATTCCCCAAGTTCTTGCGCCTGCAGAATTTCACGCAGTTTCACAATTTCCTCGCACTCTAACGGGGAAGACAGACCGCGCTGCATTACTCACAAATCTTCTTGCCACTAAAGCTCGACAGGAGACTTCATCGCTAGCCGAGTTGACTGCCGAGGAAAGGAGCAAAGTTCTTGAAGATTGGAATGCAACCTTAAGACCTTACCCTCTCCACAATACAGTCGTGGATTTCTTTCAGGAACAGGTGAGAAAACGCCCTAATGCCACCGCTCTGAAATCAGGAAAGAAACATATAAGTTTCTCAGAACTCAACAGCCGCGCCAACCGTATAGCTCACAAGCTTCTGCGCGAGGGCTTACAACCGGAAGATATCGTGGCGCTCCGTTTCGAGCGATCCATGGCTTTCGTAGTCAGCGCACTTGCAGTACTAAAAGCAGGTGGCTCTTACCTCCCGCTCGATGCGAAGGTGCCGGTGGCCCGGCAAAAAATCATGCTGGAGGATAGCGGAGTGCGCTTCGCACTCATGGCAAAGGAATTTCTAGTCACTCTGACCGATTGGAACGGTTGGTCTATGGTCGTAGATGATGACCAGCAGACAGTAGACAATATAGGCAATCATGATCCTGACTTGCAGATTGATCCACGGCATCGCGCATACGTCATTTTCACATCCGGTTCAACTGGACGGCCAAAAGGCGTCGAGATCGAGCACCACTCTCTCACCAACCTTGTCTGCTTTTATCAAGAGCGTTTGCAACTAACGCCTGCAGATTGCTCGACGTTACTAGCAAATACCGCGTTTGACGCTTCGGTAGCTGATTTATGGCCTGTGCTTTGCACCGGCGGAATGGTCCTAATTCCCAATCAGGATATACTTAATGATCCCGATGGACTGATTCTCTGGCTTGCAGAGGAAGGGGCCACATTTTCGTTTGTGCCTACTGCGCTTGGTGAGTTGATGTTCGGTCGCCCATGGCCGGAGCATGTAGCATTACGATTCCTCTGCGTTGGAGGTGAGGCTCTTCGGGCTCGTCCATTGAAACGGCTCCCTTTTATCGTTCTCAATACATACGGCCCGACCGAAAATACCGTAGATTCAACTTGGGAAATAGTTTTAGCCGATGGAGCAGGATTGTCCGACCGTCCCGGAATTGGTCGCCCCATTGCTAATGTCCGCGCCTATGTTTTGAACGGTGAATTAAAGCCGGTGGCCGTGGGTATGGAGGGTGAATTGTTTCTTGCTGGAGAACAGGTGGCACGGGGCTACATCAACAACCCACAACTCACATCCGAACGGTTTTTAGCGGACCCTTTTGATAATCAAAATAAAGCCACCATGTACCGTACGGGCGACCGCGTACGATGGAGGTGTGATGGAAGTTTGGAGTTTCTTGGACGCAGAGATGATCAAGTTCAGGTGCGGGGTAATCGGGTTGAACTCGGTGAAATCGAAGCTGTTTTGCTTGGGCACCATCGCGTGCAAGCTGTTTGCTGTCGCCCCCTGTTTGATCCAAAAACCAAAAATCATGCCTATCCTGCGCATGGAGTAGCTGGTGTCGCAGCACATCTTGTTATGCCTGGAATTGAAGTGGAAAAGGCCACTCAGGAGTTGAAGCTATTCCTTGAGATGCTGCTCCCTGACTACATGGTACCTGCTATCTTTATTTTACATCCAGAGTTGCCTCTTACGGCTCAGGGCAAGACGGATAGACTTGCTCTAGATGCTGCAGTAACTCGATTAAATCAGCATCCCTCGGATGGCTCCTATACAGTTCCGGTTGACAGTTTAGACCGCGCCATTACAGAACTTTGGCACCGGATTTTACCGGCAGGCGTAGACTCACGCTCTGACCAAACGTTTCACGAACTCGGCGGCGATTCGCTGGGCGCGTTAAGACTTCTTCTCGGTGTTGAGGAAATCACAGGGCGACGAATGGCCCTATCGACATTTCTCCTAGAACCAACACTTGCTGGGCTTTGTCGATCCGTGGCAGCAGGAGAAGATGAATCAAAGTCATCTTTATTAGCATTCCGTCGAAAAGGAACGAGACCACCGTTATTTTGTCTCTATGGATTGGATGGGGACGTCGGCTCGTACTTCGATCTGGCCGCAGAACTCGGTGATGATCAACCAGTATTTGGCATTCGTTCCTCCTGCCTACACAATTTGGAGAATGTTCCGGATTCCATCGAAACAGCGGCACATGAGATAAGGTATTTGCTTAAGGAACTTCATCTGAAAGGGCCGTTTGCGCTGGTCGGTTTTTCATGGGCAGGACTGCTCGCCTTTGAATTAGCCCGGCAGTATGCAGAAGAAGAAGGATTTAACCCGTTTTGTGGATTGTTCGGGACATATCCCCCAGCGCGCCGGCATTCCGCGAAGTACAGGATTATTCATGCCATGCGTCACCTACCTACCTGGGTATGGGATTTGATACAGGATCGTGGTCAGCGGTGGGATCGATTGCGCAAAGCCGTCGGCTCATCACGATTTTTAGCACCTTTCCGTACCGTAAGTCTAATTATACCAGATTGGGCCTCTAGCCCTATTCAGCGCAAATTGATTCGCCTCACAGAACACTATCAGCCGTCCGTGGCTTGTCCTATTCCAATTTGTCTCTTTCGCGATTCTGATAGTTATAAAAGCAATGCGCACCCCCTTAATTCGTCATACTCCGAGCACTTAGATGACAATGGCTGGGGATACTGGGCGCATTGCCACCCTGATATTTGCTGGTTGGATGGGGAACACGCCACAATGCTTTCACAGCCTCAAGTTAAGCAAACAGCAACTCAGCTTCGTGCAGCTCTAGAGAAGGCTTTCTCTGCCGACCAGAGCCGATGTCACCCTCAGTAATGCGGTGGTAAGGGCAGTTCGTGACTGCATTGAAGCACATCCAGTTCCGGCCAAGTGGATGACAAAAAAGTAGGCCAATAGCTAAAAAAAGACCCACCGCAAGTGGTTAGGCCTTTTCCCGCCACTCCCTCAGGAGTGACTCGCAATCTCTGATCAGATTGCTCACCCAATCCCTACGGGCGGATCGTGCTTCCCTTTGCAGGATGACGGCGGATCATCTCTGAGGCCTGATTTCTCAGACTGTTTTCGAGGTGTTCCAAAGCCTCCTCGCTCACACGGGTAAACCTGTGTGTGCGAAGTGACTGGGCACGAAGCAGGATATGCCGGCGGAGGGCACTTTTGTTGATCAGGTTCATGACCTCTCTCCACTCCACGCCAAGCATTCCCGTTGATAGGGGCAACTCGAGCAGTGCAATCCCACGGAAGGCACATCATCTCCACGCTCTACCCCATCCATGTAGGATTCGATTGAGCGGAATAGACGCGTTACCTGTTTCTCCGTTGCTGGGTCATGCTTTGTGATCACCAACTTCGGATTTTTAAGCTTCACGATATGGTGCAGTTGCTGGGATTTTTCCTTCTCACCCACTGCGTCACGGTAGAGCAACGAGTATAGCGTGAGCTGGTTCTCATGTTTTTGGAACACGAGATCAGGGTCACTGCTCGGGGTTACTGCGCTGGTCTTGTAGTCTATTAAACTGCCGTCCTGGATGAGATCAATCACCCCACGGATTTTTGGGAGTCCGTGACGTGATAGATCAGCCTCGGCCATGACTTCCACGGCCTCGGGTTTCTCATCGTGAGCCAGTGGAGTGTTGGCCAAGTAGTGTTCGACTAGCCCCCACGCCTTCTGCTTTTGCGTCTCTTCCTCACCTTCGTCGAATTTGACAGGTTCATCTTGCTGTGATGACTGCCAGTGCTCATCGAAGGTTGGACGAATATCCTCTGCGGAACAGGGACGATTGAGCCAACGCCTTGTGTTCCATTCCTGAAGGCCCATGTGAACCATCCTTCCCACATGGAGAGGTGCGGTTACGGGCTTCTTGAGTTTTTCAATGTAGGTGAAAGCGAACTTCCTTCGACATTGATGGAATGTGTTGAGCCGGCTTGATGACACAGGCTCCTCAAGGATGCTACTGGTGGCCTCTTTGGCTGGAGGCTCCGTCAGGGCGATCATTTGCCCCTCCATCCTGCAGGCGTTGTTCCCCGCTTGTTCTTGCCACCATGCTCTTCGATAAGCCGATCAATCAATCCACTAGCCTGCATTTTGTGCAGTGTGTGAAGTTGCGGTGTGCCGAAGAGATCGATGCTGAGTTTTTCAACATCCTCTCTCTCCAAGTGATGATCTGCGATCAGCTTGCCGATTAGCGCCTTCTGTTTATCCGAACAGCGCCAGACAGGGGAGATTCCATTACTAGAGCCTTTGCTGTTCTGGGCTATCTGCTTGGTTGCAGGTGTATCGGTTCCGTATCCATCACCAGGAACAAAGCCCGTGTTCTGGATTTCCTGATCCACGCTTTTTTGGAGTGTGGTGTATAGACGCGATGCTTCCAGAGAAACGTCGTCTGTGTTGTTGAGTTCGGCCTCTACGCTGATGCTGAACTGGTGACTCGAGTAGCCGGGTAGTCCCAGCCTCTTCGAGTAGTTTGCGATCAATTTGATCATGTTGTTTTGGTTGTAGCGCCGGCATGAAAAAAGCCCGTCGTGTGACGGGCTGATCTTCTGCCGACTGGTTGTTGTTTTAGGAGGCTTTGCCTGCCTCCATAGACAGGATCAGAGCGGCGCCACTCCTTCCTTTAGCGCTTGCGCGACTTGCTGATTACTTCCTCAGCTATCGCTGTGGCTGCACTGGTCAGCAGAGTTACAAGCACTCGAATCCATGGCTGCATGCATATCACCTCCTCTGAGACGTAAAAATGATCTCCAGATAGATGAAGATCACGTCTCATTATGTTATACCAATGAATGACCTGTTTTGACTTGGGGGGGGCAAAAGGTTGTGAGTTTTTGGACGCCGCCAGGCGGTCCAGTGGCCCGCAGGTGCGGGCCACTTAGGCAGATAGTTGTCTCCCTGCAGAATTGAGCGCGGCCGATTTTGACTCGCTCATTGTAGGCACTGCATGCCTCCTCTCTTAGGAGGAGCCAAGCAAGTCCCGTTCGCAACTTGGCACTGTGCTTCCTCGGGATCGGGCGATAGAAGCCAGCCTTCTTCGTCGAGTCGGTCAAAACGAAGGTGGGGGTGGGAAATCAAGCGAATCCTTGAGAGTTGCTGTCTGGTGATTCCCGAGGAGTGACTTCCGAAGCGGAGGCTTCGGGAAGAGAGACTGCCGCGAAGCCAGAGGATCGCGGAGTTGCTCCAACGGGCGGTTGAGCTATCCGCGAAGACGAGACGAGTTTCTTGTAAATCTAACTCTAGTGATTTTCGGAGTTCCAGCGGGGTATCGAAGGAGTGGCATCCCCCCTCTACAATAAGGATCCCTCCATTACCTACAAGCGAGACTTCCCGTGTGAGCCCACCCTCACTTGCAAGGCGTAGAGCACCCTTTTTCAACTCCAAAGTGCCGGTGAAATCGGGGTTTTCCCCATCAATTGATAAGGTGCCGTTACCCTGCTTTATCAACCTTCCCACACCCTGCAGCTTGTTGGAAAAAGAGCAGTCAAAGCCATGGAAGTCGAGGGTTCCTCCTCCCTTGGTAACAATGATGCTGGAGGGACCCTCCATCTCAACTACGGTCTTCAGGACTCCTTTGTTAAGCAGGGTGAAGCAGTCGCTCTGCGCGTAGTTCTGTTTTTCATATGGAAGGGAGGTTTGTGGGGGCACCGATTGGTAGGTGAAGGTGATTTTCCCCTTGCCCTCATGGGCCGTCATGAAGCCGTAGGCATCAGTTACGCGCTTCCGACTGATGGAGAGTGGTGGATTCACGTATCCCGCAAGGGCCTTGAAGGTTCCGCCCGCTCCGTTGACGACATAAACAACGCCCCCCTTGTACAATCGTTCGTAATTGTGGACATGGCCCGAGAAGACGACATCGATCCCGCACCCTGCATAATCCCACTGCATATAGCTTGCCGAGGGATGGCCCCCCATGCCATTGGCGGCACTGCTGGATGTATACGGTGGGTAATGGGTGGCAACAAACTTCCAAGACGACGTGGACTTGGTAGTGGCTTTGGTGAACCACTTGCCTTGGAGTGAATGACGCTGGTTCTGTTCCCCGGGAGTTAACCCGTCCGGCAACAGTCCCCCCGGCAATGTGCTGGAATAGTAGCCGTTGGAGAGTGTTCCCAGGAGCACCTCATTGGGGTCACTGCTCAGGGCAAACCAGTGGACCCGTCCCTTGATGAGATCCCAATAACAGCAGCTTCCCGAGTTGCTGCCATCTCCCTGGTTGGCAAAGTACTCCGTGTAGCCGACCGGTTTACCGCTCGGATCGTAGAGATGATACAGGGGTTGGCTGGGTGCTATCTGCGCCGGATAGGAGGCCGTATTGAGAGGATAAGATGGCTGGTTGTGAAGTTCCGTCCGGGGCTGATGCCACCAGTCATGATCACCAAGAATAGCCAGAAAGCGCTGCGTCGAAGCCCCCATGCGGGCATAAGTGCTTTTGCTGTTCTTAGGGAAACGGATGTAGGGAGCATAGAGTTCCCCGATCGTCCGGTCATATGCCTCCACTCCGGCAACAAGCCACGTTTCGTCGTTGTACGGATACTCCGGGCTGGGCGACCCGTCATAGGGTTCATAAATCTGATCCCCCAATGACACCACATAAGCCCGGCCCTCAAGTGGCACGAACTTCCTGATACCCTCGGCAACGGCTAGGGCATTTGGATTCTGTGTATCAATCTTCTGATTGCCGAGGAAGTATCCCGCTCCAAAATCACCAACGAGGCAGAAGTCTGCTGTGCTATAAGAGGTCGAACCGGAAGCAAACATCGTAGTTTCCATGGAAAGAGCTCCCGGCCAGAAAAGTCTCCTGAGGAACGTCGCGGCGGACGAGGCGCCAATCAGTTGAGAAAACTTGCGGCGAGTAACATGTCCTGGAGAGCTGTTTCCATTCTGATTCATCGGCCTGAACGATTGATAGGACTCCAAGGATCAGATTGCCACACTCAATTCCTCCCGAAGCGGGTGATCCGCATGACGACCCGCCATCCCCGAACCCTCCACCTACGCTCTCTTCGGCATTGGAGCGGTCGGAATGCTGATGGTGGTGCGTAAGAAGAAGGCGGCTTAAGATTTGTTAAAACTGACACAGAAGACCCATCCTCTTCATCGGGGATGGGTTTTTCTTTTCTATGAAGGAACACCCTTAGTGGGCTGACAGACACTCCTCTACCAATCCTTTGAAGCCTCTGTTCTGCTTCAACTGACCGACGATCTTCTGTTCTATCCCCTTCGTACCCTCCCTCTGATGGAGTTGATGACGGGACTCGGCTTTTCGATCCAGTAGAGGTTTCTTGTGCCTAGGTTGAATGGGGGTAGGCTTGGCCTGATTTGAGAGATGCGAGTGCCCCATTGCGGATCGCTTTCCTTGGCGATTATTTGCCAAGGCTATGTGGAATCGCGACGTTCACCCATGATCTGTGCGAGTCAATCGCCTCCATTATCCCTGGTTCAGATTGCTTTGTTGGAGCGGTCAATGACCGCCCCGAGGGCTACGCCTATCCTCCACGCGTGAGCTTTGAGATCGTGGAGAAGGACCTCGGATCCTATCGGAAGGCGGCGGATTTCCTGAACTTCAACAACACTGAGGTGCTCTGCGTGCAGCATGAGTTCGGCATCTACGGAGGGGCTGCTGGCGCTCATCTACTTGCCCTGCTCAAGGAGGTTCGGATGCCGGTGGTGACGACTCTTCATACGATCCTTAGTAATCCCGATGATGCACAGCGCAGGGTGATGGATGCCTTGTTGTCGCGCAGTAGTCGTCTCGTCGTGATGTCCCGTAAAGGACGCGAGATCCTGAATGAAACCTACGGGGTCTCTGATGACAAAGTGGACATCATCCCGCACGGCATCCCTGATCTCGACTTTGTAGAATCGAAACTTTGCAAGGGGCAGTTTGGGGTGGAGGGCCGTCAGGTGCTGCTCACTTTTGGGCTGATCGGTCCAGGGAAGGGGATTGAGCATGCAATCGAGGCGCTTCCGGAGATTGTCCGCAGACATCCGAATGTCGTTTATCTGGTGCTTGGTGCAACGCATCCGCACCTCATGGCCAGCGAGGGGGAGCGCTATCGGTTGAGTCTGGAACGATTGGTTCAGGAACGGGGAGTGAAGGATCATGTAATCTTTTACAACCGGTTTGTCTCATCAGACGACCTGAAGGAGTTTGTGGGTGCGACAGATATTTACCTGACCCCCTATCTCAACGAGGCACAAGTCACGTCAGGCACTCTTTCCTACGTGATCGGAGCGGGAAAAGCTGTGGTCTCCACTCCCTATTGGCATGCACAGGAGTTGCTTGCAGGCGGGCGTGGTGTCCTGGTCCCGTTCCAAGATCCACGGGCCATTGCGGAGGGAGTTTGCGGATTGCTCGATGACCCCGCCCGCATGGAAAAGATCCGCAGGGACGCTTACGCCATGGGGCGTGAAATGATCTGGCCGACGATAGCCGAGCGCTACCTTCAAACGTTTGAAGAGGCCCGCTGCGATCGTCGCCAAGATCCGCAGGTGTCTGTTCCCTTTGATCGAAGAAGCACCCCTCGGACGGCCTTTGCAGGATGGACGCTTGCCAGTCGCCCCTTGGAACTACCACCCCTGAGACTCGACCATATCATCCGCATGAGCGACGGCACTGGAATCTTCCAGCACGCAATTTTCAATGTCCCCAACTTTCACGAAGGTTATTGCACTGATGACAATGCGCGGGCCTATATCCTCTGTAACCTGCTCGATGAGATCGGCACGCAGCCTCCTACGGAGAGCCTGGATGTCCAGTCCACCTGCTACCTTGCTTTTCTGGCTGCCGCCCTAGACCGGAAGAGTGGACTCTTCCGTAACTTTATGAGTCACGGTCGAGCGTGGCTTGAGGATGCCGGCAGTGAGGACAGCCATGGGCGTGCCCTATGGGGTCTGGGCTCAGGCGTCGGACGTTCGCGGAATGAGGGGCATCGAAGGCTCGCTGCACAGGTCTTCGAACTCGGTCTTGCCGCTGTCGAAAACTTCACTTCACCCAGGGCATGGAATTTCGCCCTCCTGGGGATTCACGAGTACCAACGCCGTTTTCCAAATGAGGAAAAGACGAGTCGCCTGCGCGGAGTGCTTGTGGAAAAACTCATCAAACTCTGGGGAGAATATTCCACGGAGGACTGGCCCTGGTTTGAGGCGAGCCTCACCTATGAC
>Ga0209189_1002488_pt1 | contig 12894 bp, 9 predicted proteins | sample C_130820_EF_Meta_FD_187308 | JGI IMG/M metagenome (GOLD analysis project Ga0209189, IMG submission 187308) | Freshwater microbial communities from Lake Croche, Canada to study carbon cycling - C_130820_EF_MetaG (SPAdes) (version 3) | ecosystem: Environmental > Aquatic > Freshwater > Lake | place... | reverse complement strand
CACAGTAATCCCGCCCGCAGAATTCCACCCTTTGACATCAAAACTCACGTCAAACGCTCCCCCGCTTAGATCCAAGGCCTTGCTTGTGATTGAGCCCACCCCTGAGCTTGAACCCAACTTCACCTCACCTCCAGCGGAGAAAGCCTTGGTGGAGATTGGGAAATTCGCTGTCAGATTGATGGTGACTTCAGTTGTAGACGGTGAGGACTCGGTTCCGGTCGTGAGCGTAGCAAAATCTTCACTCAACAAAATCGGTATAACTACAAAGTCAGTAGCACTCGTTCCCGTTCCAAAAGAATTGGTTACAGAAATCCTACCGCTCGTCGCAGTCCCCGGAACCGTGGCGGTGATCTGAGTCGCACTATTCACCGTAAAGGCGGCCGAAACTCCGTTCAACTTGACGGCATTCGCTCCTGCCATATTGCTGCCCGTCAACACGACCAAGCTACCCGGTGCACCACTGGCTGGACTGAAGGACGTGATCGAGGAAATAGCTGTGTCCGCCGGTAAAATCACGATCTGAAGACTGGCCGTTCCCGTACCGTCTGAATTGGTTGCCGAAATGGAAACATTGAATGTCCCGGAAATTGTTGGGCTCCCGGAAATCAATCCTGTGACGGAATTCAGGGTTACCCCCGCCGGCAAACCCGTGGCCGCAAAGGAAGTGGGCGTTTGGGTGGCCACGATCTGATAACTCAAATTACTGCCCACCGCCCCACGTACCGATGTACCGCTTGTGATCACCGGAGTCGTCCCGGCGACCCCTACGGCGTTCCAAGCCGCCTTAACGCTCGGCACCCAGGTAGGATTCAAATCATTGGCGGCCGAAACCCACGCATCCCTTGCCCCTTTGTAGTCCGTCGTGGTCGTACAGTAGACGGTCAGAGCCCGGTAAGCGACCAAGCGGGCATTGGTAATCCCGATTCCCGTGACGCTGTAACTCAGTCCATCATTCGTGCCGCTTCCGCCGTCAGAGAGTAGATAGTAAAAATAATTTTGTACCCCACTGTTTGAGTGAACCCCCCCACTATCTCCCGTTCCTGTATACCAGTAGGTTCCCTTGTACTTAGTGGGTTGTGCATACCCAGAGCCCACTATAGTTGTATTCGCAGGGTTCCGCATATCGCGTAGTGCTACGGAGGATATCCAACAATCTTCGCCAATTAACCAATCTGCGGTTCCAGGCGTTTCACTCGGGTACGCGCTTCGATTGTCGGATTGGGCATTAAATTCAATCGTTACTCCCATTACGTCGGAAAACGACTCGTTCAACGCCCCCGGCTCATCCTGATAGGTAAGATTGGCGCTCAATTCGGTAACACCGTGGGTCAACTCATGCCCGCAAATATCAAGCACCACCAAAGGACCAGAATCAACGTTATCCCCATCCCCAAAATACATCGCCGTCCCATCCCAAAATGCATTCGCATAATTTGAGCCGTAATGAGCCACCGCCGCCACCGCTGTTCCTACCGCCCCATTGGCCCCATTGACCCCGTTTCGATTATGAACAGTCCGATAGTACTCAAAAACTTTTGCCATGTTCACCGCGATCGACACCTCAGAGGGATCCGTTGTGCCCCAGTTTGCTGTGCTGCGGTAGGCGTAGGTACTCGGATCCGTAAAACTTTGAACGAGGGTGTTGGTTGCGATGTTCAAAGTAAGATCGTTTGTTTTCAAGTTTCCTGTTGTCTTGATCGAACCGAGGGTCGGTACTGTCGGTGCATTATTAGATGTATAGTTATTATTGTATAAAAAATAGTAGTTTGCTGGATCATACATATAATAGACATTGTTTTGGTTCCATCCTGCGAAATTAACCACCCCTCCACCTTCACCTGCACTCCGGGTCCCCGTTAAAGTTGCCGCCGTCCCCCCTGTTTTTGTGGGCGCTGCAATTTTGCAGACCGTGCTAACTGAACGAACCACAGCCCCAGTCTGTGCATCGATCCAATATTTCCATGTATTATCCGGCCGTGTCCGGATCACGATCTGATAAGCCAAAACGGGGCTGTCCCCGAGAGCATAGACCACCAGATCCGGTCCGCTCACCAGAGCAATTGCGTCCGCCACGGCTCCCTTGTTGGCGACAAAATCTGCCTTTGCCGCATCCACCGCCTGATTCGCACTGATCGAGGGCGTAACGCTTAGAGTGAGATCGGGAATGTATTTTCCGTTCACTTGGTATGGATTGTTCTGGGGATCGAAATGAACGCTCACATCTCCACCCAGCACCGGAATTCCTTGATGAACCTGCTCCAATCGTTGGTGGCGATATCCCAGATGATCCGACTCCTCGTTCTGTTTCGAGCGAAACTCCTGCTTGGCGCTTTTCAATCGGTAAAGGGGCGCCAGATTATCCATCACCGCCAAGGACCGCTGCGAGTAGGTTCCTTGAAAAACGGACTGGGCTACGAAAGCATTTGAACCCGACAGGGATTTGCTTCCGATCCCTTTCCCCCGGATGGACCTTGGCGTTCCCTCCTCCCCGTCCCAATCCAAAGAAACGCCTGCATCTTCTTTCTGCAGTCTACCGAACGCATCTGTTTGACTTCGCTCTGGCGCTTTGCGGGATTTTTGTTTCGCTGAAGAAGTAGTCGAGTTTGTTTTTTTATTTTTCCCAACATCCTCGCCCTTGAAAGCCTTAGCCTCCCAAGTCCCTCCCAGAATCAGAAACAAAATGATTAAAAAAAATTGATTCTTTTTCATTCTAAGTTTTTTTGGATAAAAATTTTAGGAAAATAAGACATGCGTGCTCTTATTACAATAAGGCTACTGCTTGTTTCTGGTTTTTCCATTGATTGTTTCATTGAAATGTTACGTTTTTGTGTCAAAATCTAGTCCTATTTCGGGATATCATATCCAAGATTATCCTAGATCTAGTTTTAGACCGGATTTTATTGGAAAAGTTCAATCTATAAATTCACTTATGTTCTTATTAATGATGTACTTGCACGAATAGTGATCCGCTTAAGGATCTCCCTGAAAAAACGGCTCCATTTTTAGGCGCTTTTTAGGTAAAAATTCAATTCACCAGACGAACTTCTCCCAACCTAAAAAATGAACGCGAAAGAAACTGAAATCACCCCTTCCCAAACGACCTCCCGGTTCTGGCAGTTCTGGGATTGGCTGATCGTTTTGGTAGCGGTGTTCCGAAGCGTGGAGGTCCCCACCGTTGTTGCCCTCAAGTTTCTTGAATCGTCCCCTTTTCTCGACTTTGGCGTCAACCTCACCACCTGCTCGGTTCTTTTGCTGGATATCCTCCTTCGATTCCGGCGACCTGTTCAGACAGTACGGGGAACCCTCCACGGGAAACCGGCCCGACTACATTATCTACGCACCTATTTTCTATTCGATCTGATCGGTTCTCTTCCTTGGGGAATCATCGCCATTCACTTTTTACCTCAAAACAACTGGTCGGTTCCGATCTCGTTCCTATGTCTGCTGCGGTTGGCACGGGTGGCGGCATTCAGCCAAAACTTTGTCCGCACCCCGTCCCGATTCTTCATCGCCCGACGACTCACCGTCTTTCTGCTTTGGATCGCCTTGGTTATCCACCTGCTCGCCTGTGGCTGGATCGCCGTCGGAGGAGTGACGCATGGCCTCACGGCCGGCCATACCTACATCCGGGCTCTCTACTGGTCGGTCACCACCGTTTCCACAACTGGGTTCGGCGATATCACCCCAAAAACCGAACCTCAGATGATTTATACCATGCTGGCGATGATCCTCGGTGCAGGTCTCTACGCCACCGTCGTGGCCAACGTGGCCTCCCTCATCGCGCGTGCCGATTCTGCTCGTGCGGCTTTTGACTCGAAAATCGAACGACTCAACACGTTCATGAAATACAAAAACATGCCGGATCCGCTCCAGAAAAAGATCCTCGGATATCATGAATACCTTTGGCAGACCGGACTGGGCCATGATCATGAAACACTTTTGGAAGATCTCTCCCCCGGTCTACGACGTTCGGTCGGTGTATTTCTTAACCGGCATATCATGGAACAGATCCCCATGCTGCAGGGCGCCGAAACCGCGGTCCTCCACCGGCTGATCAGCGGGTTGACCTCCGTCGTCTACACTCCTGGAGATACTATCATTCACCACGGGGAAACAGGTTCGACCATGTACCTCATTAATCGTGGCGAAGTCGAGGTGTTTGATCCGAAACAGGGTGTGGTGGCTACCATGGGCGAGGGAGAATATTTCGGGGAACTGGCCCTGCTGGATCCCGAGCGCCCCCGCTTGGCAGATGTCCGGGCCAAGACCTTTTGTGCCCTATCCATGATTAACCGCGAAACCTTCGCCATGGTTCTGGAACAGTTCCCCGACTTTGCCGCCCATGTCCGGAAGGTCGCTGCCTCACGGTTGGCTGAATCCGACCTCCGCGCCGCCCAAATTTAACGACTCGGAGCCGGTTCCTTCCTTCTTTCGCCTCCCTTTGTTACCAGTTAACCTCTTCCCGTATGTCCGCAAGCCCCCATCTTACCATCTACGACACCACCCTGCGTGACGGTGCCCAAGGCGAAGGTATCCACTTCTCCCTTTCCGACAAACTCCGCCTCGCCGAACGGCTCGCATCCTACGGCCTTCACTACGTGGAAGGTGGTTGGCCCGGTTCCAACGACAAGGATCGGGATTTTTTTGCCGAAGCCGGAAAACTCCGTTGGGGTTCCTGTAAACTCGCCGCCTTCGGTTCGACCCGCCGACCCAACGTCGAAACCTCCGACGATTCACAAGTCCGCCTTCTCCTCGAAGCCGAAACCCCCGTTGTCACCATCTTCGGGAAAAGCTGGCTCCTTCACGTCGAAAAAGTTCTACGTACCACCCACGTCGAAAATCTCCGCATGATCGCCGATACCGTTGCTCTGCTAAAAAAGGAGGGCCGGGAGGCCATCTACGACGCAGAACACTTCTTTGATGGCTATTTTTCCGATTCTGATTATGCCCTTCGAACCCTGGAAGCCGCCGCCGAGGCCGGAGCCGATTACCTCGTTCTCTGCGACACGAATGGAGGCCGCCTTCCATCGGAAATCGCCACCATCGTCCGCACCGTCCGAACCCGTTTTCCCCAGACCAAGGTCGGCATCCACACCCACAATGATTGCGGACTCGGCGTGGCCAATGCCGTCTCCGCAGTGGAAGAGGGCGCCCTCCAAGTCCAAGGAACGTTGAACGGCTATGGAGAACGGACCGGGAACTGCAATCTCACCACCCTCCTTCCCATTCTGGAACTCAAACTCGGGAAAAAAGTCCTGCCCGAAGGAAATCTTCGGGAACTTTCCGAGCTTTCCGGTTTTGTCGACGAATTGGCCAACCTTCATCACGACCCAAGGGCCCCCTTTGTCGGCCGCACCGCCTTTGCCCACAAGGGAGGCATGCATGTCAACGCCGTGAACAAGATTGCATCCAGCTTCGAGCACATCGATCCCTCCAGCGTGGGCAATCATCAGCGGATTCTCGTGGGAGAACTTTCAGGCGGAGCCAACGTCATGATGAAGGCTCGTGAACTCGGCCTCACGGTGGAGGAAAAATCCCCGCAAACCCGCGCTATTCTGGCCAAAATAAAAAAACTAGAAAAAGAGGGGTATGAATTCGAGGCGGCCGATGCCTCATTCGAACTTCTGGTCCGAGGATCGCTGGAAAAGATCCCCGCCCCCTTCCATATCCAATCCTATAAAGTGGAGGTCGTTCGAACAAGTCCTTCGGCTCGTGAAACCAGCCGCGCTACCGTTGCCGTCCGGATCGGTAAAAAGATCCAGAAAACTTCCGCCAAGGGAGATGGCCCCGTCAATGCCCTCGATGCCGCCCTGCGCAAGGCCCTCCTCCCCTCTTTCCCCTCCCTTCGAAAAATGAAGCTGATCGACTACAAGGTCCGCATTGTGAGTTCCCGCGGAGGCACAGCCGCACGGATCCGGGTCTTGGTTGAATCGAGTGATGGAACCCGCGAATGGGGTACCGTCGGAGTCTCCACCAATATCCTAGAGGCCAGCGCTCTCGCCCTAACGGATAGCCTCTCTTATTTCCTCTTACCTAGGGCGACTTAAACAGCTCCGGAGGCAGGGATCGAACCTGCGACCAATGCATTAACAGTGCACCGCTCTACCGCTGAGCTACTCCGGAATGAAAGTATGTTTATAAAGGGTGGGCGCCCGACGCTCAATCCTGTTTCCTGAAAGAATCTGCACCCGGCGCGGGTCGAACGCGCAACCTTCGGCTTCGGAGGCCGACACTCTATCCAGTTGAGCTACGGGTGCTTCAGGAGGTGAAATCCTACGCACCCTCGGACTCCGGTTCAAGACCGCCCCTTGGACGGACGCTCACTTGCCTTTCCCTTTTCAAAATAGGTCTGCCGGGTGGTTTCTCCGTCTTCATCCCATTCCACCCACCACCCATTCGGGACTCCCATCTGGTAATTTGATTCCTGCCTTTTCTTGCCGTTTTCCCACCAGACGACAAAGACCCCATTCCGTTTTCCCTGATCAAAGCTGCCGATTCCCTTTTTCTTTCCGTTCTCAAACCATGTTTCTACCGACCCCTCCCGCTTCCCCTCCTGCCAGGAAGTCCGCCTTTGCATTTTTCCATTGGGGTACCATTCCGTTGTTCGACCGTCCGCCAGTCCATTTTCAAAATGGGCTTCCTGCAAAAGCCGTCCATCCCGACTCCAAAGCCTCACCCACCCATCCCTTACGCCCCGGTCAAAATGGGCTTCGGACTCAATTTGCCCGTTTGCATACCAACTGCGGTGAACACCATCCATCCGTCCCTCACGGAATTCAGATTCTGTTTTTTTTCCGCTCCCCTGAGCGATGGCCGTGCCCGTAAAGGGGCTTTTTTCTCCCCTCCGATAAAACAGATCTCCCTGCCTAGCCAGTTCGGTCGCAGGAATCGTTTCCCCGGCTCTCCCCAACCCCAACATGAGCACTCCCGCAAGGAGCAGCCCCAACCAGAATATTTTTGGATTCATACAACTTATTTTACCTAAACGGGACTCTATTTTTCTCCACAAACGGGATTTTGTAAAAAGGAAGTCCTGCTTCTTTTTTCGATTTGACCCTCCCCCCCGTTGTTTTGACCCCTGCACCGAACTATCCATCCCTGAAAACTCAGGCGTATTCAATCCAGATCTCCCCATCCAATCGTTTGCCGATGGACCCTTTTTTCGCCATTCTGCCTCTTGTGTCGAATCGGACCCACCCTTCCAATCTCCTTCCTGCCATGCCCAAAAAGGAGGTCACGCGAATCATCCATTTTGGTGTCGTCGGCGGAACCGGCACCCTCCTGAATGCCCTCATGGTCTGGCTTCTTCTCTCTTTGGGAAATCGCTTTTTCCAATTGGATCCGGGAGCCCATGGGGTGGCCACCTCCGCCGCCTTTCTTACCTGGATCGTCGTCTGTGGAATCAATTATCTGCTGAATGCGGCTTGGACGTTTCATTCTTGGCCGCCCTCGTGGAAACACGCCCGAAAGTATTATCTTATGGCCGCCGTCTCGTTCGTCTTCCAACTTCTGCTTCTTAACTTCCTCCTTTATCTCCTTAATTCAAACCGCCCGCTCGAAACCGCCGTCCTCAACGGGGTGGCCGTGGCTTCCGCCGCTTTGATCAACTACCTTCTCGCCTCTCTCTGGGTTTTCCGTCGATGAAATTCTCCCAACCGGAAGCCTCTCTTTATGCGCCGGCCCAACGGGATCCTCTCGCAGGTCTATCCTCCACCACCCATCTGGGGATTGGGGCCCATGCCGACGATTTGGAGATCTTGGCCTTTTCCGGAATTTCCGCATGCTACCGGCACCCTTCTCATCGTTTTTCCGGCGTCGTCGTTACCGATGGGGCCGGCTCCCCGCGAACCGGCTCTTTTGCCAAGACATCGGACTCGGAAATGGTGGCGATTCGCCGTGACGAACAGCAACGTGCGGCCGACCTTGGCAACTACGCTTCCGTGATTCAACTCGGTTATCCCAGCCCCGAAGTCAGAAAGACCGATCGCTCCAAACTGATCAGCGACCTTGTCCAAATCCTCAAGGCCGCCCAACCCCAGATCCTCTATCTTCATAATCCCGTCGATCGCCATGAAACTCATCTGGCGGTTCTTCTGGCCTGCCTGGAAGCCTTGAAGCAAATCCCCGAAAATTCCCGCCCGCGGGAGATTTACGGATGCGAAGTGTGGGGGGATCTCGATTGGGTGCCGGCCTCCCGCATTCTCCGCTTACCCTGTTCCGCTCCTGAGGATTTCGGGCCTTCCCTTCTCCGATGCTTCGCATCACAAGTTGATGGAGGAAAAAGGTATGATTGGGCGGCTCAAGGCCGACGTCGGGCTCAAGCCACGTTTGGCGACGCCTACACCCCCGATCAAGCAGATGAAGTTGTGCTCGCCCTCGATCTCAAGCCCCTGCTCCAACCAGGGGCATCCCTATCGAGTTTCGTGAGTTCTTTGACGGAACAATTTCGCACCCAATCCATCTCCCGAGCACAAAAAGTAGAACAGGGCAAATGAACGACCTCCGAACCCCTGTAACTGAGGCGACACGACGACTCCTCGCCTTCCTTGACCGGATCCAGATACCGGACGGAAGTTGGTCGGTCCCCTACACCGGTCCCAATTTTCTTCTCCCCCTCTATGTCATCACCACCTATCTGACGCATCGCAAAGCATCCGAAAAAGATCGACCCCGGTTTGTCGCCGGTTTACTGAAACCTCAGTTGCCCGACGGTTCGATCGGATTGCATGAGGAATCCGTACGGGGGGCGGTCTTCACAAGCTCCATTTCGTATGTCGCCCTGCGCCTTCTGGGGGAAAAACCGGACCGGACCGAATTGCGCCGCATGAGGGAATGGATCCATGCCTCGGGTACCCCCGTGAAAGCCGCCGCCTGGGGGAAATTTATTCTATCGATCCTAAATCTCTACGACTGGTCCGGAGTAACCCCGGTTCCTCCGGAGCTTTATCTTCTGCCGGCTTGGGTCCCGGTTCAACCGATCAATATTTCGGGTTATGTCCGGATCGTCTATCTCCCCATGGCTTATTTCTACGGGAAACGCTGGCAGGCACCTCTGGATCCCTTGCTTCGGGAACTTCGGGGGGAACTTTTTCCCCAAGGATTTGATCGGATCGATTGGCCGCGTCACCGTGCGGACCTCGCCCCTACGGATCATATCGTTCCGGAAAGCTTCCTCGTCCGTCTTTCGATGCCGATTGTTCGCCATCTAGAGAAATGGATCCCCCCGTTCCTCCGACAAAAAGCTCTGCGGTTGGCTTACGAACATATCTGTTATGAGGACGAGCAGTCGGATTACATCCGGCAGGCCCCCGTCAACGCCTGCTACAACACTTTGGCCCATTTTGTCGAAGGACAGAACGATCGGGTCGAGCGCAGTTGGCGCGAACTCCCCCGCTATCTCTGGCACCATCCCGACCACATTGCCTGCCAAGGTTTCACCTCGTCGAAAGTCTGGGATACCGCCTTCACTCTTCAAGGGATGAACCATTTGATCCCCGAACTTGCTCCTCGCAGTGTGATTAAAAACGGATGCCGTTACCTGTTGGAAAATCAAGTCATCGATGAACTCCCCAACCCCCGCCGTTATCACCGGCTCCCACGAAAGGGCGGATGGCCGTTCAGCGAACGCCAAAACGGTTGGTCGATTGCCGACTGCACCGCCGAAAGCCTTCTCGCTTTAGTGGATGCAGAACCGTTTCTTTCAACTCCCCCTCCACGCTCAGTCATCGACGAAGGGGTTCGCTTTATCCTGAGTTACCAAAATAGGGATGGAGGCTGGGGGAGTTGCGACCGGGTAGTCGGCCCTCTTTGGATTGAAATCTTCAACGCCTCCCATGTCTTCGCCGATATCATGGTCGACCACTCCTATGCAGAATGCACCGGGTCGGTCCTTTCAGCCCTCGCCCTGATCCGGAAAAAATTTCCCGATATGCAACGATCCGGTGTTGATCAGGCGATCCAGAAAGGGGTTCGCTACTTGACCAACACCCAAAAACCAAACGGATCCTGGGAAGCCGTCTGGGGAATCTGCTTCAACTACGGAACCTCGTTTGCACTGCCCGGCCTGCGGTCCGCCGGTCTGCCCATCGATGACTCACGGATTGTGCGGGGCAGAAAATTTCTTCTCGAACACCAGTTGGCGGATGGCGGATGGGGGGAACATCCGGACTCCTGCATCGAACGGCGTCCGATTCCCAACTCGAAGGGGCTTGTGGAAGCAACCGCCCTGGCAGTGATCGCACTTCTTTCCAGCGGACCCAAAGATGACCCTTCTGTCACCAGAGGAATGGAATTTCTTCTAAAACAACAGCAATCCGACGGAGATTTTCCGCCCCAACCCATTCCGGGACTGTTTTACCGGACAACATTGATTCGGTATGACCACTACAAGAGGGCCTTTCCATTGAAAGCGTTCGCCCATTATCTCCGAGCGACTTCTGCCGGAAGTTGAATTCGTTTTAGGATTTCGGTCTGACCCAACCGGCCATCGCATACGCCATGGGCAAACGGATCCAACCGGCGATCGAGGCAAGATCAGCCCGCATGGTGGTGCTGTGATCCCTCCCCTGCCACGCTCCAAAGAGCGCCTTCAGGAAGGGACCGGCGAAGCTGAAGAAGGAACGGCCATTCCCCATCAACAAGCCCATCGTGCGATCCCTCTCCCTCTCGTCGTTCCGCCAAAGGGAAACTACCGCCCGCCGCAATGAGTTGGAAAAAGCGTCTTCCTTCGAGAAGCAATCGTACAAGGCTCGGGAAAGAAGTTCAGGAACGCGGCATGCACGACGGCGGTTCCTCGCAAATACCCGGAAATCCTTGTTCTGCACAAGCTCGATGGCATCCACCAAACCGTTGGTGATCCCTGTCGCGGTCAGCGGATGGGTGTGACCTGCGGCATCTCCAATCAAAACTCTGCGCCCATTTCCATAATCGGCCCGGGCCAAAAAGTGATTCGCTTGCCAACGAAGATGGCCGGCACGGATCTGTTCCTCGCAGGGTTGCCTCCAGAGAGGCGGCAAGGTCTCGCGAATGGCGGTGATCAGCCAATCAGGATCCTTCATTTCAGTTTTGTATTTTAATGGAACATCCACGCAGATCCGCACCACGGAAGGTGCAATCTCATACCCCAAAAGGAAACTCGGCTTTCCAAGAAACACATGTCCGTAATCCGGATAGGGTGCCTTCACTCCCTCGAGCAAAATTCCAGTCATGGCCGACATCGCTTTATGAGGGCTCGCCCCCCGCAAACTCCGACGAACCACGCTCGATCGACCATCCGCCCCCACGACTCGATCCGCTTCCAGTCTCTCGCCATTCTCCAAAAAGACACCCCCGTCATCCACAGAAACCACTCTCACACCAAATCGAAAGTTCACTCCGTCCGTATGGGCCAGCACTTGGCGCATCTCATCCACCAGGTCGCCATGATGAAAGGCCAATCCGCGTTGGCCTTCGACGTAATCCAGTTTGACCGGCGACTCGCCATGTCCTGGATAAACCACAAATCCACGCCCACGGGGGCGCCCCTGCGTCGAAGGAATCGATTCGAAACCCAACTGCTGGAGAGCCTCCACGCCCTGAGGATGCAACCACTCCCCGGCAAATCTTTTATGACTCTTGCCTTCAGGTTCAGATTCCAACAAAACAACCGAGCAACCTGCCAACGCATAAGCACGGGCCACGGCACAACCAGCCGGTCCAGCACCCACCACGATAATGTTGGTCTTTTTACTCATGAATTGAGCTCACTTCTTTAGCACTTATCTTTGGAATACCAAGCAAAAGGGCTGGATTATTTTTTTAAGTTACTTATGGAGAATAAGTTCAATCATCCATGCTAGGAAATGGATTTCCACAAGAGCCACTCTTTTATCCCCCTTTGCCTTTTCCATAGCAGCGACCTCGAGATCGCCTTCTCCAAGATCAAATTCAGCCGCACGACGTAACCGATGGTCATTGAGGGTTGCCAAAAAGGATTCCACTTCCTCTTTTGGTAAAACCCACTTTCCGGGTTGTCCGAACGGTGGAAGGTCTTTCAGCCAACGCAGCATGGATTTCTCCCTTCCCAATCTAACTTCATGCAAATCCTGAATCCAATGCAGTGCGTCCTCACCGCGAATTCCTGCCTCCCGCAACCCTTCCCGCCCATACCAAACATTCCCCACCATCGGATCCAGTTCCCCGGGAAGAACACGATACGCCTCTCCCGTACTCTCCAAAACCTGACGTAAAAGGGCTGCCTCCGGTGCGGCCAATTCAATCGTCCGTCCCCCCTCGATGGCTGGGAGAATCCTCAAGACTCCACCTCTTCGAACGTGGATTTCAGTCCGAATGTCTGCAATCGAAGACAGAAAAGCTCCGCCTTTTCGCGGGTTTCCCGAGCCACAACGCTGCAACCCTGTTCATGAACTTCGAGCATGTGTTTTTTTGCCTTTCCCTCATCAAATCCCAAAACTTTTTGAAACACGAAAACCACATAACTCATCAGATTCACCGGATCGTTCCAAACCAGTACTTGCCACCCCTTGGCAAAAGCCTCGGAAAAGTCCGTTCCATGCTCAGGAACAACCGAGGGGGATTCAAGGATGCCACTCCGCACAACCCAAGGATAATTCCAAGACACAGTTTTTCAATCCGGTTCGCCTTCGCCATCGGCCAAATTCCCGCTAAACACCATGGATGACCATTTCCCGGATTCTGGCCCTGCTCGCCTCCGCTTCTCTCGGCCTTCTTCTTTCTGTCAGCCTCGTCCCATGGTCCAGAGTCCTGCTCCCCCGGCTTCCCGCACCGATGAAAATTCCCGAATCCCCGGTGGTGGTTTCGATTGAGGATCTTGCCGGCGAATCGTGGCCTTGGCCCCGTTTGGATCTGACTCTTGCCCTTCGTGCCATATCTCTT
>Ga0209189_1002485_pt1 | contig 12898 bp, 10 predicted proteins | sample C_130820_EF_Meta_FD_187308 | JGI IMG/M metagenome (GOLD analysis project Ga0209189, IMG submission 187308) | Freshwater microbial communities from Lake Croche, Canada to study carbon cycling - C_130820_EF_MetaG (SPAdes) (version 3) | ecosystem: Environmental > Aquatic > Freshwater > Lake... | reverse complement strand
CAACTAAATTTTTTAAAAATAAAATAAAAAAATTTACAAGAAAATATAAAAAAACATAACAATAAAACAACAATTTTAATGCATAAAAGAAAGAGTAAACGCATCATAAAAAATTAACCTTTTTATGATGTCTAAAAAAAATACTTATTTTTGAAGTTATTTTCAAACGCAATAAATAAAATAAATCCAGTAAACGCAAAAAAGAAAAAAAATTTTATAAAATAGTCGTATCTGCTTCTTCTATTTGAATACTTGTTAAATGCATCTTCGTCTTCCCGTAATATTTTTTTTGTAAACTCATGCAAAATTGCGTCGGGAAAATCCGGGTGGACTTTCCGTAAAAACATTGCATATGCATTATCTCGCAAAGAATTTTTAATAATATCTAAATCTGCAGTGTTTCCGTATTTAAAAACATGTGGACTTGTTGCACTTGACATTCGAGACCAGTCTGTAATGTGAGTTGCATTGTTTAAAACATCTTTAAGTTGATTATAAAAATATAATATTATTGCAAAAATACTTTCGTTCGCCAACCCTCCAGAGCATACTATTTGAAAAAGATTATTATTGTAATATTTATAATAAATACATCTCGTCAAGTCTTCTCTCTTCAAAACGAACCAGGGATCATTTGCCAAATGATATTCGTTTTTAATACAACGTAAATTTGCTCTTTTATGAAAATCGACATTCCACCAGGCTTTTTTCCAGCTCATTATGCTTTTGTTATAATTTTCAAAAAAAAGTCTGCGAAATCTATTAGGCGATATTATAGGAACACAAGACTCGGACAACATGACAAACCAAATGTTCTCTCTATTGTGATTTTTGGCAAAGGACATTAAGGCTAAATACGCTGGAACAACGTGATAGTAAGACGTTTTAACAATGGCGTCCGGACTTATAGCGTGTTTCATAATCCAAGGCGATTTAATTTTAAAATATTCATCGTAATGAAAGTAAATATTTATAATATCTTTATTTGGTTCGATCCATTCTCTCCAAATATGTTCCTTGTTAAGTATATGATTATAACTAATTAAAAAACACAATGCAACTTTCATATAATAAACATATTTATATTTTATGCTTATTATATTTTTAACGTGTTATATTATATTTTTAACGTGTTATATTATATTTTAACGGATTAAATTAAATGCGTATTTTTCATTCTTCTTCCATTGGAAATAAAAATTTGTCAATTGTTGTTCGGACACAAAATAATTTATGCATAAATATTCCAAGTAAAAACAATGTCAATAATATAAGAAAATAACTATATTTTGGTAATAAAAAATACTTTATTAAAAGAGCACCAACAATTGTAAATAGAACATCAACAACAGCTATGTTATAAATTCTATAAGAATGAACTCCTAATCCAGGTTTTCCCAATGCGTCTTTATATTTGCATAAAGACATTTTATAGAATAACTTAATATTTAAAAATATGCGTTTATTTTTATTTTGTATTTGCGCATCCTTTTCTATATTGAGTTTAATCCAGAAACATGATTTTTTTTGAAATTCTTATTCGAGCATTATTTTTTTTAATAGCTCTTATATGAAAAAAAAGATGTTCGCATTGTTCTATAAAATTTTTATTAATACTTGGGTTGCATTGAAGAATATTATTTATAAATTCTAGAGTTTCTTCTCTATCCTTTTCACTAATATACATTTTTATATTATCATATTCACCATCATAATATGTATTATAAAACATATGCGTTCTATATATTGCAAATCCATTAAATGCTGAAATGCATTCAAATAATTCATCATCTTTAATTTCGTCTAGTTTTTTACTAATATCATTTTTCATATAACAAACTATTTCGTGGCAATCTAGTATCCCATTGAAATATCCTAAAGAATGGTGTTTAAAATTGTCATACATCAAAGCCCAGATATCGTAATAATCTTTTCTGTTAAAAGATAAAGCGTCCCAATCATTTCTATTAAAATAATCTTTAATAATATTAACGTTCCATACATTGCAGTTAACATCATCTGCATCAATCATGAAATGATAATCTATATTTTTAATTTTATTAAAGATAGCATCCATGCATTTATTTCTAGCATTTGCTATTCTAATAGTTCTATAAGGTGAGTTATTGTCTTGACAATGTATAACATAAACTTCAAATTTTGATGTCTTTTTGTATTCTTCTAACAATATTTCAGAATTGTCGAGACAATTGTCGTAAACAAATATAACATTAAAATTAGAAAAACAACCGCCTAATAAATTTAAATTATCAAATATTTTAGGTAAGAATTCTTCACAATTTTTTATACAGAGACAAGCGGCTACATTTAAATTTAAACTCATAATAAAATAGATAATATATATTTTTTTTAAACTTTTAATTCTATTACGCGTTATATTTTTATTTAATAAAAATATATCATTAACTTTTGAGCCATTTTTTCTAAAAGTGTCTATTTTTTTAGCGGGGAACCCAGGTTTAACTACGTTGCCACCCGCTCTACCCTTCGTGCGACCCCCTCCTGCCCTTCGGAAATGAAAAGACATTACTATTTTCAATAACAACTTTTATTTATTGAAAATTAACATTTTTAATCCAGGCTCCCGGTAGATGAAGCTACAATTTTTTGCGCCACTTTTTTTGGCATAACATTTTCAAAAGGTTGTTACCAGATAGTATTAGTATTATGCCAGTACATTCCATCTCCTGGTTTAACGTTATATCTTGCACGAAAAACTTCTGATCTAGATAGCGGAACATTTGTTCTATATTTATCAAGCGGATGCGGGTTTGTTTTCAATTGAGCTGCTAGAGCCTTTTTAGTTACTTTTTGCCTTTGTTGATAAGCGTAATAAGTGTAAAATGCGTCATAAGATATTGTTCTAATAGAGGCAACATCGTTATTTTTAGTTTGAAAATCTCTCAAATATTCGTCACAAATAGCCAATCCAGAAATATCAGCTAAATCTTCTCCAACACCTATTGCTGCATCAAAGTCGATCCCATCGCGTTTAGCCCACTCGTGATATTGTTTTATAACATCTTTTTGTATTTCCTTGAATTTTTGCTTATCTTTTGGCGTCCACCAATCGTTTAAATTTCCATTTGCGTCATATTGACTTCCCCAATCATCAAGTGCGTGAGACATTTCATGGGCTAATGTTATTCCAAGATGAGCCAAGTTGTATTCTATTCCTCTATTTTCCAAATCAATAAAAGGAGGTTGAATATAACCCAAGTTAATATAAATTCCATTTTTAGATGGTGTGTAAGAAGCATTTACAATATACGCTTGACTTCCAATATATTTTATGGGAAATTGCGTCCAGTCAATCATGGGAATGTCAATTATTCCTTTTCCTTCTAAATTAATAAAACGTTTGAGACGCCATTCTTTAATTTTATTAAGATTTTCTATAAACTCATTTGATTTATAATCTAAAAGCGGATCAGGTTCCAATTTTTTAGGAGATCCAATAAGAATATCAATCTTATCCATTTTTTCTAAAGCATATTTTTTTGTAATAGGTTCAAGCCATGTATTGCGACGTATGATTCGTTTAAAAACCTCCAATAAATCTTTAGACATTCCTTCAAAATATTCAATCTGAGCTTTATCTTGATATTTATCAACATATTCATTTGTTAAAAAAGTATTGAACGGCAAACTTGTGTAAAGAGCCGCTCTTATTTCAGGAGGAACAATATTTTCTTGACCTCTTTCAGTTTTTGCATAAAAATCGTATGTTACATGCAACCATTTTTGTGTACATCTTACAATCTCTCTTACATATATGTATATCCAATATGTTCTCCATTTCTCAGAAGTCCAGTTGTTCAACATTGTCCTTGTTCCGCATTTCAAATAATTTAAGCTTGACACTACAAAATGAGAAGGCGTTTTAGAAAAACCAATTTCTTTTGATAAAGCGTACCAATCAAAATTGTATTTTTTAAGCGCTTCTTCAGCTGAAACCAAATGATATGCTCCTTCATCATTTTTAATTTCATCGCAGAAAGAGTTAAATAGTTCTTGTTGAACTTCAAAAGGAGCGCCAGGATCTAGACCATGACCTTTTCCTAATGCAACGTCAAATAATAATTGCACATAATTAAAATAATCTCTTCTATATTTCGCTTTATACGCAACGTCCTTTCCATCGTCGTAGTAAACTGCTAAATCAATAAGCGCGAGTGATTGCGAAGAAATATAAGATCTATAAACTTTAGTATTTTTATCGTCTGGATTTAAAGACCATACGAATGGTGCCCCATGACTAATTTGTTCGTCTCTATTAATATAACCCAACAACTTCCAAATATTCTTTTCATCTTTGCGCATTTCATCAACAAAGTTAATATAATTTTTGATATGTTTTTTACTACTATCAATTGGATTCAACTTCATTGCGGACGTATAAAAATTTTTTAAACAAGACGAAAGTTTATTTCGATTTGCATTGCAATAATTTTTCATGATGTCATATATCTCATAATATACTTTATCCTGAATAATGCGAAAATCGTCAACCTGAGTAATATACTTTTGTCTTTTATCTAAAATAACTGAATCAGGTTCTTTATCAGTTAACCATCTATAATTAACAAAAGTGTAAAAATCATTCTGCGGAACAATTTTAGATTGCGCGTATTCATAAGATAATTGTTTTAAAAAGTTCCTAATAAGTTTTTTACTAGATTTTTTTGTAGTATGTTTTGGTAAAGTTTTCCCGTATTCAACTTCAAATGGAGTGTAACTGCTGCGGCAAACAAGATCAGTTGATTTTACTCTATTTTTTTTTGTTATTGTTTTCTTGGTTTTATTTTTATTATTATTATTGATTGACTTTGTCATATATATAATCAATAGAAAATTCTAAATAACTAAAAGAACATTAAAGCATTTATTTGTAAAAATTATCGTGCGTATAAATATAAAAAAACCTATCAAATGCAGGTTCATACAATTTTTCTATATAGTTATCAGAAACATTAAATGGTTCTTTATTTATATTCTTTTGTGAAAATTGAAACTTATTAAAAATATCATTATTAATTTCATTTTTGCAAGATGTTATTGCTATAAAGTCAAATTTATTTTTAATATTTTTAAATATTTTAACAATTTCATCATTTTTTAAATGAAATATAACGTCTCGTATAATTACAACTGACGCAAATTCAAAATCTGTGTATATTGTCAAGTCTTCACAATAAAAATTTTTATCCGGAAAACCAAACTTGTGTTTTTCAATTAAAAATTCAACTACATCTACTCCATTATAAGTAATTTTTGTATCATTAAAAAAATTTGTTTTAGACATCCATGTTAAATCACCACAACCAAGATCTAGTACTGATTTACATGAATTTTTATATATAAAGTCATTCAACAAAATAGAACACTCTTTAGTATTTTGTAATGAAGAACCAGGACCAGACAATGGAATGTTATCGTTTCCTCCATTCCAAATTTTTTTTGTATATATATTTTCAAAGATTTGTTTGTTATTAGTTTTAGTAAAAAAATAATTTGACTCGTGCTTTTTATACAAAAAATAATTTAAATTATTTAAAAATTTTTCAATGTCTTCATATTTAACATTAAATAACTTATCAGACAAACCATTATATTCAAGTTCTATCATAGGAAAATTAGTTGTTATCGTATTGATTGCTCCCTTTAAAACATCAAGTTCATTTCCTTCTACATCAATTTTAATATAGTCTACATTAGTTAAATTTAAAGAATCTAATGTTATACATTCAATACCACCTCCATCTGACGTATAAATACACCCTCTAGAATGATTTGAATGATTTTTTGTGTGAACTTTTTTAATTTGAGACCCTAAAGCTTTGTTGTATATTTCAACGTTTATAATATTATTAATATTAATATTTTCTTTTGTTTGGTTAAAGTTGTATTCATCTGGTTCAAATGAAATCACCTTATTAAATAATTTTGAAAAAACGACACTATGTGTTCCTATGTTTGTTCCAACGTCTATATAAATATTATTTCTTTTTGTGGAAGTTAAATACTCTTCAACTATTTGAATGTTTCCTGAATATGGCTCGGCTTTACCATTATTTATATATTCAACTTGAATTTTGTCTGGCGTAAAGTAAACGTCATTTTTATATTTTGCATAATGATTTTTTTTTGAGAATATATTTTCTATTATTTTATTGAATTGCTGAGATCGGTTTTTTGTATTATGAAAATTTTTAACAAGAACCATCCCGGTTTTTCTTATTAAATCAACATTTTCCCTGTTTTTTTCATCTAAAATCCATTTCATTTTTTCTTCCATATTAAATTTATTACACATTATGCATGATATATTATCACAAAATCCCAACAAACTTAATTGTTCTTTAATAGAATCTTCAACCAATAACAAACTACCAACGCTACAAATTTCAAAAACTTTTAATAATATAAATTTATATGCAGACATATCTGTAAAACAACATAAGTATTTGTTTAGTTCAATATAATAATTTTTATTAGTAGTTGAATGACTAGAACTTCCATAAGACGGATGATCAAGTTTTGAAATATACTGGTCAAATATTATTTCATTTTTAATTAAATATCTCAAAGGATAAACATTTTTATTAATAGCGCCACTAACAAAAACTTTATTTATTGGCTTTGTATTAAATTCAATATTTTCGTAAAAGTCGTTTACAGCAGAGTACGCTACAAAAAAACTCAACGCCTCATCTATTTTTGAATACATATTTTTAATTTCTTGGGTGTTAAACAAGTATTGATAAGGGCTAATAATCATATTTGCTGACTCGGAGCAAATTTTTCTAATCTCTTTAAATGGATATAAGTCGTCAATTTTATATATTAAAAACACATTGTCGCATTTTAAAACTGATATGTCAAAATTGTCATAAGTAATGCATAGAACGACGCATTTCTCCTCTTTTATTTTTGGAATGTCTAGTTTTTTAAAATCAACAATTTCCCAACCAAAGCATTCTTCTAATTTTTTTGCAAAAGTGTAGGGTTCCAGCGTTAAGTATGTTTTTACCCATTCGGAAATAATAATATATTTTTTTATATGTTTTTTTTTAACTGCCAAAATATTTGTTTGAACTTTTATAGAAGAAACAAAATCTTTTATGTTTAATATTGGAGTATTTTTTATGTTATTTAAAAAATCAATGTCATTATTATAAAAACCCACTTCTTTATGAGGTATGTTATATAACTCGTAATTGTTTTCATTTAGTATTTCTAATATTTCAACGCTATCATTATTAAATTTTGGTGAGATTTCAATTATTACATTTTTAACGATATTTGATTTTAAAGTTTCAGCGGCACCTTTTAATGCGTTTAATTCTCCTCCTTCAATATCTATTTTCATAATAGTTACATTATTAATATTATTTTCTTTTATAATATCATCTATAATTACACTTTTAATATTGGTTTCTGTATTTGTTTCTACAAAAGTTAATCCGCCGATGTTTCCTACTTTTTCTGCAAATTCTTTGTTTCCAGGCTCGTAATAAGAATTATGGTTAAAAGAAACACAATTATGAAAAGTTAAAATTTTTGAAATATTATTTATTTTACAAGTCGCATTTAACATACTTATATTTTTAAGGTTTGCATCTATACTAAAAATCTTTGAAACATTAGAATAACGTGAACTTATTAACGAATAATAACCAATGTTGCAACCAATATCTATAATATCTCCTATTTCATTATTTGTATTTTTTAAAATATTGTCAAAAATATTTGATATATTTGGTTCCCAGCATTTATAATTAATAATGGAACGTGATATATAATCTTCTTTATTATAAGTTATTAAATATTTTTCATTATAAATAAGTCTTTTGCAAATGTTTAAATTTTCAAAAGACTTATTTATAAAATAATTTAAAGGCATATTTGCATTAAGTATTTCGTTTTCTGTTAATTTTTCCAAATTTTTATAAACGGAATTAACTAAAACAACTAGTGGTTGAAAGTCTCGTAAAATTGTTTTGTAGTTATCGTAAGGAGTTTCTATAAATTCATTAACACAATTATTGAAGTTAACGGGATACAAATTATCTAGTCCATTAAATATTTCATAATTATCAAAAAAAGTCGGATTAGAGGTAAAAATTTTCATCATCATGTGAATTCCAATATCAAGCCATCCAATAATTCCGTTTTTTAATTCTAATAATTTTATCATTTGATTTTTCCATTCCATCATAAATGAAGTATTTTTATTGCTACCAAATATACCATTACAAATGTGAGAATTATTTTGTTTTATTAAAAACCCATCTTTATTTTCAATAATATCAAATAAACTATCCAGTTTGTCAATGACTAAAGTGTCGCTATCCAACCAAATTCCCCCATAGTCGCAAATAACGTTGACTCTTACAAAATCTGCTTGATGAGCAGGAGATATCTTATTAAAATAATCTGGTACATCTTTTATGTATTCATTTATATTTTTTTCACTAATCAAATGCACTTTATATCCTTGTCCATTCGTTGAATGTAAGTATATCAAGTTTCGTAATATAGAAATAAGTTTATATTCTTTGCCAACCCAATACAAAAAAACATTTCTTTCTTTCATTATAAAAACTTCAAATATTAAAATTTTGATATTTAAAATGTATTATGGAAAATAGACTCCGCTAAATATTTATGTTAAATAATTCTGATAATATTTTTCCGCAAAATTTTCTAAAATCGTTAAAAGGAGCATCGTTGTGTTCATTGTAAAAAATTTTAGAATTCAATACAATGTTTATTATATTTGAATCGGAAGGTATTTCATGTTTATTAAAGTTAAAATATAAAATATTGAAATCAAGATGTATATATTTTTTTTTCAAAAATTTTTCAAGATCTAACATCTTAGTAAATATGTCATCATCTGAAGTTTTTTTTCTTAAATTATCGTTATATAAATAGTCCTCATTAATAAAAATAAAATATATTTTTTTTCCCTTTTCACGCATAATTTCATTAAATCTATCAATCCGTCTTTTATATTCTTCAAGTCCATCGTCAATATTTTTATTAAAGTGCGCTAAGAAAATATTGTATTTATTTCTAAAAATGTTATTATGAACATCTGGTATAAATTCATCAAAATTATTTTCTAATACTTTTTGAATTCTGTCTGGCATTGATGGCGCAGTCCAATCAAAAGGTAATGAAAATTTTCGAATTCCTGCATTTTTACACGCTATTGCGCTAGTGCATCTATGACCAAATGGTATTGCGTAAAAGTTTTCATTTATAATAGAAAAATTATTAGGGTTATAAATTTCATAAGAAAACATGAAACTATTCTATATACTATTTTTAATATTATTTTTAATATTATTTTCAATATAATTTAATAACTAATTAACTCAAGATCTTTTAGATTCCAATATTCACTTCCTCCCCCTGGAAAAGGTCGCCTAATAATAAAAGGGATGCGTTTTTGAGCAAGTTCAATTTCCGCAATTAGATATCCATCAATAATATTTTCCGGAACCTTTACAAATGGCTTCGACCCTGAGTTAATTTGTTTAGCCCGTTGACCAAGAACGCGCGCGCGTTCATACTTAGTTAGAACAGGAATGGTTCTATGAAGTGGATCAGAAATAATTCCGTCATTATTATAAACTACTTTGCTTAATGCTTCAATTTCATCATAATTGTGTGTTTTACATTCTGGGTGCATAGTTAAAATATAATTGTTGTTAATTTCTTTATCAAACTTTTGCAAATAGCCTTCATCATCAGAATCTGTATCTTCTTCGTCGTTTTCATTTTCATCTTCAGAGTTTACAATTTGAAGCATTTGTTTTAGAGGCTTTTGTCCTTTTGTTTCTGGTTCTACTTCTTCTTCACTTTCAACTTCTCCATCATCATCTGCATCTGCATCTACATTTTCGTCAGCGTCTTCATCTTCGCCTTCACTTTCATTTTCTTCATCCGAAAAAGCTCCGCCAATTTTGATAGGTTCCTTTTTTTTTATTTCTGTCTCTACTTCAGAATCTGTATCGGAATCATCGTATTCTTCTTCTCCTGCAGAACTAAAATATTCATCTATATTTTCAGGCTCTTGTTCATCCATTGTATATTATATTATCTAAATATTGTTTTAAATAATAAAATCAATTTTATTGTAATTTTAATATAATTGACTTGTAAGAAAATTTTATCATTTACACTATTCCGCATTTTAAATGCGCAATCAGCATCACCTTGCTTACTCATAATTTCCCACAAAGTGGGCATTTTGAATGTACAAAGATGTAATAAATGCACAAACATAAGTTTATAGTAAATTAAAAATTTAAGTTAAGAGTTAAAAATATTTTTAAAATTTATATTTATAATAATGTTTTATATTTTGTTTAGCGATATAAAAAATTATGAAATTTTTGAGATGTGGGTAAACCATTACTCAAATAAATTAAAAATAAATTGGAAAATTTATGTTAAAAACGATTTCGAACTTTATAAATTTTTAGAAAAATATAATAATTACTCGAATAAAGTAGTTGCTTCCATTCCAGAAAATGGTGTTTTATTAACAGAAAACGATTTTTTATTTAAATATAGTGTTGATGAAAAAGACACTATGATTTTATCATATGTTGTAGACGATAAAATATTAGATAAATCATTTATAATAGGAAAAATTTTTTCTGTATTGTCAATAGAGAATAGGCATAAATACACTACATTTGAAATACCAGATTTTATAATTTATAAACATTTAGATCACACAAATTATAGCGTTGATGGTGTAAAAATAAATCATGGATCTGAAGCAAGCGAAAGTTTAGTTTTCTTAAACTTGTCTAAATCTAAAGTTTCTTATGAAAAGGAATACTACTACACTGATATTTTATTTACTAATGAACAAAAACCAACTTTCAATAATATATATATTAATTTTGCGCATAATATTTATGTAAACAAAGAAAAAAAATACGCAATAATTTGGCATCCTAAATGCGGGTGTTCAATAATTAGAACTTATTTTTGTCATATAAATAACTTAAAGGATGTTATTGATATTCCAATAAAATATCACAAGTATAGATACAACAATTATTTACAAAATATAGAAATAATATCTTTTGTAAGAAATCCATACTTTAGATTTATCTCTTGTTATTTAAATAAACACGTTGATAAATGCGATTATAAATACTTAAATTTTGAAAATTATAAAGAATATTTAAAAATTTACAAAAAAGACACATTATTAAATTTTGCAAACTATTCAAAAACAAAAAAAATAGACGAGCATTCTGATAGAATTGTAGATTTTTATTATAATAATTACAATTTAACTTACAAAATATTTCACATTGAAGATGGAATTATATATGCATTGAAAGACTTTTTTAAAAAATATTACGAAAACTTTGATTCATTTAATTTGCTTGTAGTAAATGATACAAAAAAAAATGATACTAGTTTTTTAGTAAACAATATCTTTAAAAATTATGAAGTAGATGAGTGGTTGGTTTATAAAAGTAAAAATAATTGTTTTCCAAATTACTACGACATATTAGATGAAGAATTAAAAAGTATTATTTATGAAATTTATAAAGATGACTTTAATAAACTTAATTATGACAAAAAACTTAATTGTTCTTATAAAAACGCAGACATTGATACTTTTTTAATTTTATTTGATAAAGAATTTCCCAATTTTAATTTTAAAAAATATATTGAACTTTATAGTGATTTATCTTCAAAGAAAAACAACGAGTATGAGGCCAAAGTTCATTACTATTATAATGGGCAATACGAGGGAAGAGTTTACAAATAAATTTTTTTGCAATTATTTATTAAGTTAAGTTTAGCAAACAATTTACTTTCTTACTATGTATAATAATGAAAGTTGATTTAGTTACAAGATTTTACTACGAAGATCTTTATATAGAACATTTTATTAATTATTATTTAGCATTAGGATTTGACCATATATACATTCTTTGGCAAAACGATCAAAACATGCCGCCAAATTTTGATAATAAATTTGTTACAATAATTGAACACAACTACAAAGGAGACGATGTTATAAAAAAAATACCAGAATTAATTGTTGCATCTTCTGAATACACTTTTATTTGCGATTCAGATGAATACCTTTATCTTAAAAATTATAAAAATATTCAAGAATTTTTAAAAACTATTCCAAATGATGCGGATCAAATTTTTTTTCATTGGGCAAATGTTGTAAATTTTTCTTTATTTGAAAAAAAAGTTGATTTATTTGAAATTTTGGAATCTAATAAGTTATACGCTGACTTACGCATTAAATCAATTATAAAAACCGAAAAACTTTATTGTAAAAACATAGTAATAGGAAGCCATTGTATGTATAACGTTAAAAGTTATTTATGGAATAATTGGGTTGAAAGTAAACCAATACATAAAACTGACGCAAAAAGCTATTATACGAGTGATTATCCTTTTATTGTTCATTTTATTTCTAGATCCATGCAAAATAATTTTATCAAATGTTTCTCTACATATTTTCTTCCTAAAAAAATATATGATATTGACAATTTTAAAGACATAGTTAGAGAAAAAAAAATTTATGAAATAAAAAAAATTTATAAATTTGCTCTTTTTTTTGGACACCTCAATTTCATTGAATTGCCTTCTATTAATTTAAACTTTAAAAAAATACTAATTAATTTTGAAGAAGAAAACAAGCTACTAGAATCAATTTGCGAAAAAAATAATATTGATTATTTAGATTTAGTAGAATACATGAAAAAAATAGACGATGAATTTAGTCATTTGTTTCAAAAATAAATATAATTTATCAAAGTTAAATTAAATTAAATTAAATTAAATTAAATTAAATTAAATTAAATTAATT
>Ga0209189_1002484_pt1 | contig 12901 bp, 12 predicted proteins | sample C_130820_EF_Meta_FD_187308 | JGI IMG/M metagenome (GOLD analysis project Ga0209189, IMG submission 187308) | Freshwater microbial communities from Lake Croche, Canada to study carbon cycling - C_130820_EF_MetaG (SPAdes) (version 3) | ecosystem: Environmental > Aquatic > Freshwater > Lake... | reverse complement strand
TACCGATGCCGGACGTTTAGCCGACTGGCCTGAAGCCCCTTTGCCCGATGTTGATTTTTCACTCTTTGTTAATCCCGAACGCGGATTAATTCTTCAGTGGCAATCCCGCCTAGAACTGGAAAGAGACTTAAACGACATTCACGAAACGGTTTTATCTCCTTTTGTAACATCGATTGCCTACGATTATTTCGACGGTGATCTTAAAAAATGGACATGCGAAGAGACTCCAACTCGTGACACTTCGGGCAGCGCCTATCTGCAACCTGCACGATTACGCATTCGTTATGCACACGGAAATTTAAAAACTGAAACCGTCATCGATATACCCATTCGTCGTCGGGGGGCGAGCCGTCCATGAAACTAAAAAATCGTAAAGGCTCGGTCATCATTGTTGTTTTAGTGTTAATCACCCTAGCATCGCTATTGCTGGCACGATTCATGGAAGACAATTCCTTGGAGCTTTCGATGTCGATGCACGAAGTGGACCGTCAAAGATTACGCGTCGATGCCATGTCGGAAATGGAATTAGCACTCGGCGTTATCAATGAAATTAGGGCTATTGATTTAAATAAAATTCACGCCCCTAGCCAAGGCTTTGCCGATCCGCACGCCTACATCGGCATCCCTCCACGCGAAGGCTTAGATGTCAGTTTTGTGTACGAAGATGAGAGTGGCAAATTACCGCTGTCGGCCATGGATAAAAATGGTCTCATCCAATTGCTCTATGCGCTTGGATTAGAACAACGTGACGCCGAACGCGTTTCAGATGCACTCATTGCATGGACAAATAAAAAATATGAATCCATCGAAGAGGAGGCCACCGATGCTGCCTACCAACGGGCCAAACTTTCTTTTAAGCCTGCCCGCCGAGCTTTGCGATCATTCGAGGAGCTAAGAACCGTGGGAGTCGTTAAAGATTTCTTCTTTGACGAAAAAGGAAATGAAACTCCCCTACTTACCTCGTTTAAGGAGTGTGTGAGCTTATATACTTTTAGTGACACCAATATTAATACGGCGAGCGATGCTTTGCTTTATGCTCAGGGACTCGATGAGCGTCAGGTCACTCTCATTCGGGACAAACAAGCGAATATGAAGCAGAACATTGCGGGTAGCCCTCCCTATTTCCGGGTCACACGCGAAGTGAGAACTTTAATTGGAGGAGCGGCACCGCTCAAAGGATTCGACGACGAAATTCACCTGATGTGGATTCGTGTAACCGTTAAGGAAGGACAGGCAAAGTGTAGGTTGAATGCCCTGGTCGCCATTCGTGATGACGTCACCTACGCAGGCCCCGTTGAAGATCCTAGTACCGTTACCGCCATGGATGCCAAAAGCACTACGGGGGCACGAACCTTTACCTCTAATACAAAATCCTCTACGGCCGCCGATGGTACGGCCACAAATAATTCATCGGGAACCTCGACAACCTCTAGCGGGTCTACTTTATCAAGACGCAACACTTTCATCACCCCCGGCGTCATCCTCGGCACTGCCAGCAGTGTTTCACTCGGAGGACGTACCACCGCCCAAACTATCAACTACCCTTTTAGAATTCTCGCCTGGTCCGAAGACAATGGACCACCACCCGCCGCAAAATAATGAGTTCACTTTTTTCTAAACAACGCGAGTCCGCCGCCCTTCTCCCAGGGAATCGATTCTTTGTTCGTATCGTTGAATTGGAACCTGAAAATATCGCCAGCCAAGTTTCTCTAGCCATTGAAACAGTTTCACCATTCCCATCAGAACAAATGTTGATGGGTTACATAACCAGCACCGACAATAAATGGGCTTTGGCGTATGCAGCTCACCGTCGACGTTTCACCCCGGAAGAAAGTTTTGCTTGGCCCGATGACTGCCAAGTGATTCCAGAGTTTTTAGCTTTGCTAGGCCAGCGACCCGAGAAGGGCGGCATTTTAATTCACGAAGGTGCAGATCTTTTAACTGCTCTGGCTTGGAATGAAAACCAGCCACTACCGAAGTGCGTCTTAGTGGTAGATAAAAAAGATAGTAACACTGAACTTTTAACTCAAGAAATCCTCGAACGTACGGGACTACCCTCCGGCACGCCCGTCGTTACAACGAGTGGTGAATTCTCCAGTGAGCGAAACGACTCCCAACTTGTTTTAAACTGTAACAGCGGTAAACCCTTTCAACTCTCGAGTAATCAACTAGACAATGCCGATATTCGTGACGCTGACTTTTTAAGCACACGAAGAAAAAAAGAGCGGGTTAATAAACTGTTGTGGAACACCGCGCGCGTTGCGGTCGGTATTATTATCCTTTCATTTGTTTTTGAAATTTCGGCGTTTCTTATCAACTGGAGATCCAATAATCTCCGACTCATCAATGAAAGCCGTCAGTCGGCCATTCAAGAAATTGAGTCAGCCCAAGCCATCTCTGCACGCATCACGGACATGAATACTAAGGCGCCGTTACCCCTCGAAATGCTAGCTGTAGCCAATGATCATCGCCCAGCCACCGTCGACTTCCAACGCGTAAGTTGTAAGAACAATACTCAACTTGAAATCGAAGCACGCACGACGAATGCGAGCGATGTTTATACTTTTGAAAAATCTCTCAAAGAAACCGCTGAAGTTTCTTTTGTGGCAACCAAAGACATGCGCGCCCGAGATAACTTTACGACGTTTAGCGTCACCATCACCTTTAAGCCCGAAACCCTCCGCAAGGGAGTTAAGAATAAATGAAGCATTTCTTTTTCAGTCTACAAACTCGAGAGCGCATTATGGCCCTCTTGGCTTTAGTCATCGGTGCCATCATCTGGTCAACCGCCTCGTGGTCGCGCGTTAATTCAGGTTGGGATGCTTGGCGCGCTTTAGAAAACGAAAATCAAATTCAACAAACTTGGATAAAGAACGAACCCGCTATTCGTCAGAACGCGGCTAAAGCGATTCAAGGATTAGAGGCAGGTCGCGGTTATAATGATTCGCAATTAGTTGCCGAGGCACTCGCTGCGACCAAAGAAGTTGGACTCAACGCCAGCACTGAAACCCCCAAAACCCAAAAAGCAGGTAAGTTTGCTCTACACACGATGCAGTTAAGTTGCCGTCGCGCTGATATGGCCAGCGTTGTTAAGCTTTACGAAAACCTCCGCCCGCGGGCTCCCTATATTTCTATTAGCTCCTTTAGTTTACAATCCGATCGTGGAAATTCTGGTACGGTCACACTGACGATGCAGTTAACCGCCTTAGAACTGATTACTGCAAAATAAGTTTAGAAGCGGAAACTGGCGCTGACCTCGAAGACGGCAGCGACAATCGCAAAGGCAATAAAAGCAACAAACGAGAAAGCAGCGATTAATACACTCGCTGAAATCGTTTGTGAAATAGCACCAAGCCAGCGATCGAGTTCGGCGCGATAAGAGCGGGCGATATCTCTTAAGCCTGGGGCTAAATTTCCGGTCTGCTCGGCCACAGCCACCCGATCTAATAGGAGTCGTGGAAAATATCCCGTGCGAGCTAAGGCCCGCGAAAGACTTTCGCCTTCTAAAACGCGGTCGGTAGCTTCTCGCATTTGTAAACGCATCGCACGATTAGGCGCCGTCTTTTCTGCTAATCTTAACGCATCGGCCGTCGTGATTCCATTTTCCAAAAGTACGGCTAAGGTCTGACAAAAATTAAGAACTGAAACTCTCATCACAAATGCACCCATTAATGGTACTTTTAATAGTAACGCATCGGAGGCTACTTTACCTGCTTCAGTTTTACGCCACTGATAAACTCCAATCACGCCAATAACTACAGCGATTAAAAAGAGTGGCCCAGCGACGATAAAAAAATCTGCAAAGTTAATTAAAAGTTTTGTGGAAAGAGGTAATTTTCCACCAAGTGAAGTCAGCAAAGTCTGCAGTCTCGGTAATAAATAAAGTACGAAGAAAATCACGACGCCAATTGCAATAAAGCAGATGAAGACCGGGTAAGCCATCGCGGCGACTAATTTACGTCTAAACTCAGCCTGCTCTGTGAAGTGAGTGATTAATCGCTCCAACACATCGCGGATATTTCCCGTAGCTTCGCCGGCAGAGATTAAATTAATCGTCTGACCATCAAACACGGCCGGGTACGCGCCCATGGCAGCGGACAAACTTTGTCCTTCACCTAATTTAGCCCAAATCCCAGAACATAAATTACGGAGGCGAGATTTTTGAAGACGCAATGAAAGTAGTCGCAGGGATTCACCGGCTGACATTCCGCTGCGCACCAGATCCGCCATAGATTCAAGAAACGGTAAGCACTCAGCAGCCGTAGGTTCAGTTTCTTTAGAATTTCGGTCGGTAGTGTTTTCTTTTTTAGCTGCCCCCACTTCTTCAACCTTCAAAGGCTTTAAATCCTTCATTTGCAACTTACGCAGAGCATCACGGCGATGCGGAGCTTCAATCACTCCCTCAACCACGGCGCCCAGTTTATCACGGGCAGTGTAAGTGAAGGATGCCATAATTATTCGTTAGAACTTAAATTACGGACCAACTCATCAATCGTCGTTAACCCCGCCACAACCTTTTCCCAGCCAGCGCGAGCCAAAGGTCTCATACCGTTAGCAATCGCTCGATCCGTTAATTCACGATTACTGACACGGGTAATAATTAAATCGTGCAGTGGTTTGGGATGGAAAATTTCGAACACGCCGACGCGACCACGATAGCCGGTATTGCGACAGCGGCGACATCCTACTGGTTCGCGCAGTGAGGTGACTTGTTTTAACTCAGGTTCACCCATACCGAGTGATTCCAAGGCCGGTAATAAGCGTGCACGATTCACGGGCACATCTTTGGCACAGTCTGAACAAAGTCTGCGAACTAATCTTTGGGCAATGACGAGTTCAACCGCCGAGCCCACTAAGAATGGCTCAACACCCATATCGATTAATCGGGTAATCGCTCCGGGTGCATCATTGGTGTGCAGTGTAGAAAATACCAAGTGACCCGTTAATGAGGCCCGAATAGAAATTTCGGCGGTTTCTAAATCTCGAATTTCACCTACCATGATGACGTCGGGGTCTTGTCGCAATGTGCTACGCAAGGCATTCGCAAACGTAAGACCTATCTCGGCTTTAGTTTGAACCTGATTTGCACCCGGCACTTCGTACTCAATCGGATCTTCAATCGTGACGATTCGTAAATCGGGAGAATTAATTTCTCTTAAAAAAGCATTCAGGGTGGTGGATTTACCCGAACCTGTTGGACCGGTGACTAAAATAATTCCGTGGGGATAATCTAAAACCTTGCGAATAATCGCTTGTTCATCGGGTGACATGCCAATGCGATTCATATCATAAGCTTCTTTACGCTGATTGAGTAAGCGCAGTGAAACCGATTCAGCGTAAATGGTAGGAATCGTAGAAACACGAATATCTAAAACATTTTTGCCGTCGCGGAAATTAATTCGTCCGTCTTGAGGTAAACGACGCTCGGAAATATTTAAGCGCGCCATAATTTTAAGGCGCGAAATAATGGCGTCTTGGAAGCGTGCTAAGTTATCGGGTAAAGGCACTGGAATAAGAATTCCATCAACACGATATCTGATTCTTAAATTTCCCTCTTGTGGTTCAAAGTGAACGTCAGTCGCACCCTCAGCAACGGCTTGAGATAAAACATCGGTAACGAATCGAACCACCGCGGCATCGGCATCGGCTTCACCGTCTGTCGACAGAGATTCTTGAGCGGGCAAATCTTCTCCTTCGTCATCCAAGCTTCCGCCGCCCACGCCGTAGTTTTCGTTGATTAGTTGAGCGACGCGTTCGGGCAAAGCTAAAAACCACTTGGGACGACGGGTAGAAAATGTGCTGATCCAATCGAGCGTATCACTATCGGGCGGGAGTGGAGAAATTAAATTAAGACGGCCTTCTTCCGCACCCGTAATTAAAACAGGAACCACCTGGGTATCGCTCGCCAATCGAGCGGGTAAAACTTTTACCCCCTGTAAATCAATCGCGGGTTCTTCTAAAACACTTAATCCAGAGGCTTGAGCCAGTTGTGCTAACAAGGCGGCCTCCGTAATATTTAATTGTTGAGCGAGAACCTTGAAACGATTTTCGCGCGACGTCTCGTTTACCAAACTGAGCGCAGCATCACTGAGTTGGCCAGTGAGGCTTGCGGGCAATCCATGGCGAGTAGCCAATGACATAAATTATTTAGTGACGGGCTCGGCGGGTGATTGATTGATAACCTTCTTAACCTCTTCGCTAATCGGCGTAGCGTTAATTCTGTTCATCGCATTCAAGTTATCGACCGCTGAATTATTTAAAACATAGGGTCTCATGAAAATAACGAGCTCCGTGCGCGTCGTTGATTTTGTGGATGAGCCAAATAAGTCGCCCAGGAAAGGAATGGGGCCAAGACGGTTTGCATCATTGAGACTTTGGGTGCGTTGTAATCCACCCAACACAATGATCTCTCCACTCATCGCACTGACGAATGAGTCAGTCGAGCGACGGCCGATGATGGGTTGGAGATTTCCATCCAAGGTCACCTGTCCTAAAATATCTTCAACTTGCTGAGTAACCTGTAATTGTACTGAGCCATCTTTACCAATGAGGGGTAGGACTTTTAATTGGATACCAATGTCACGCTGGGAAACCGTTGAACTGGTAACTAAACCTGCAGTGCCCGCGCTGGACTGCGTTCCTGTAATCACTGGGCGAGATTCACCCACGAAAATCGTAGCTTCTTTATTGTGAGTCGTAGTGATTGTCGGGACCGACAAGATGCGGGTGTCGCTCTTAGTGGGCGTGGTTGAAAGTGAAATGACACCAGAAAGATCGTTACCCTTGGCTAATGCGGCAAAAGCCGAACCATTACCGGCAAGAGTGCCACCACCAAATGTGCCACTCACTCCGACTAACTTTCCGTTGGTTACATTCATACCCAGGGCACTGATGCCGCTAGTATCAGCATCGGTTAAAGTAACTTCGGCAATGACCACTTCTACGCGCACCTGTGGTAGAACCACATCCACTTTATCAATCAGTTGGTGGAGTAATCTTAAATCATCCTTGGTACCCGAAACGACGATCGAGTTACTACGCACATCGGCCAAGACGGTGGTCATGCTGCTAAATTCGTCCGCGCCATTTTGAGCCGAACCCGAATTAGCTGCGGCAGCGGGCGCTGCATTATTACCGGTGGGGGTGGTAACTCGATTAGTTCCGGTGGTGGACTTACCACCACTCGCCGTGGTGGTCGCTTTAGTTTGTCCCGTGATTAACTGTGTAAGCAATGTAGCCACTTCGGTAGCGTTGGCATGACGTAAGAAAATAACGTCGGTCATTGTATTGGGATCTGCATTCGCATCGAGCGTATCAATCAGGTTGTCGAAGAACGTGTGTTGATCAGCCGAACCAATTAAAATAATTCGGTTGGTGCGTTCATCTGCAGTGAATGTGGTGCCAGTACTTAAACGGAAAGGTGCGCCACCCGTTTGGGCTGGTGAACGTAATAAGGTGGTGAGTTTGGTTACCACATCCGTAGCAATCGCATGTTTGAGATTGTACATTTTAGTGGCCAACACGTCTAACTGTGGTCGATCGAGCTGATTAAGGAGTGTTTCGATTTTTTGCAGATTCATAATCGAATCTGTAACTAAAATCGCATTGTTTCGACCGAAGTATACTGGAGGTGTCGCGAGCGTAGCATTCAACATGCTTGCGATTTGAGTCACAACTTCTTGTCCGTTAGCGTGCTTGAGCACAAAAATTTTGGAGGCAACACGTCCGCTGGCAGGTTGATTTAAAGTGCTTTCTGTAATCAGCGTAGGCGACTCACTCTTAGCAACATTGTTAGGGACAACTTTTAGAAAACGATCGCCTTGTTGAATAATCGCAACGCCGTTGAGGTTTAATAATGTTTCAATCGCCAACAACGCTTCCGAACGCGTGGCGCCGGCGGGTAAGCTGAGCGTGTATAAATTAGGTGGTAACGCTTGTGGGCGGAGAACCGTTTTACCTGTCCACTTTTGTAATAGATCTAAAACCTGAGCAACGGTCTCATCACGCAAGGAAACTGGACCCACTTTATCACTGGGTGGTAATGCCGCCACGGGTGTGGCAACGGCGACCGCTGAAACCACCGTGGTGTCGGCTGCAAAACTTTGAAGAGGTGAGACGGCAAAGACCCCGAGGATCAATAAATTCGAAAACTTTTTCATTAGATTATTAAGGGAGTAAATAGTTGGGTATGTGACAGGACTGTGGGGTCACTACTATAACAACACGACCACCCAATAGTTCGATTGAATTTATTATCTAAAATCGCTCAAACAAGGTATAGTGAACATTTTTTCACCTTTTTCTTGCTTTTTATCATATTTATCCTATTTTTCGGACAAATTGATGCGCGACGACATTCCAGAATGGTTGGGCAAACCGCCCGTTCGAGGCAGTGAGGCCTGGGAGATTTGGCTCATGCAGTGGAGAAAATATGCACGTCACGAACTCAAGGACGATGCTGCCGATAATCCGGATTTTGACTACGGCCTGCTCTCCACCGAAGAGCGTTGGCGCGTAAATTTGCGATTAACCATCAAAGAAAATATCGAAGCTGGGCGCGAGGGACGCCATCCACCCGAGGTATCACCTAAGTCGGTCACCGATCTCAGTCACGCGGCTTTCGTTTCTTGGCAGGTAGGTCGTTCTACCCGCACCCAAGATTTAGATATCGATACCACTTCATTAGAACAGTGGGTCGCCAAACGAATCAATGCGAGACGACAACGCATCGCCCACGGCATTCGTTATGGATTTTTAGCCGGACTCGGTGCTGAAGCCGCGGCGCCGTCATGGTCGACGCCCGACTACGTGGCCGCCTACGAAGCAGCCTGGGAGATGGGAAATTGTATCGCGATCGAAACTGACCCACGCTGAGGGTTGCGTTTTACGCGCCCTCCCGTTATTCTATTTTCTACTAGATTTATACTATTTATGGATACACTCATACCAATATTGCTCGGACTGCTTATCTTAGGAGTCGGCGCTCTCATTTATTTGTACTCAACACAGAAAAACTCCGGGGCAACTTCGGTCAACCAAGACTTGCTGGTACAAGATCTAAGAGCACAAATTAAAGCCCTGCAAATCAGTCTACAAAACGAATTGGATTTAAAAACCAAAGCCCTGCAACAAGCTTCGGCCGCTGAAGCAAATGCCAATAGTGCAAAAAATCAACTTACCGAAGTGCAAAATACGTATACGGTAAATCTAGCCCAAGTACGATCCGACTCAGAAAAAAATATCGCAGAACTCAAGGTAGCGTTTTCAAAAATGAGCACCGACGTGCTCAAGGGCATGGCTCCAGATGTGACTAAAGAAGTCGCCACCAAGGTGGAACCCTTAATTTCTCAAGTAACCACAGCACTTGAAAATTATCGTCAAACCATGCAACAAAGCATTCAGGGACAAGATAAAGCGATTGCGGCAGTCAACGCCCAGATGTCGCATATGGCTGAGGCTACCAAGCTTCTTTCTACAAGCACGAATGACTTTACGGCAGTTTTAAAATCTTCCCAACATCGCGGTAAATGGGGCGAACAGACCTTACGAAACGTCGTCGAGTCTGCTGGTATGAGCAGCTTCTGCGACTATAGCGAACAGTCCACTCAAGATGACTCTCGTCCTGATTTGATTGTCAAACTGCCACACAATAATTGTGTCATCATCGACTCCAAGGTGCCCGAGTTTGATGTCGCTCTCGTAAATCACACAGCACCGAATCGCAAAGAACTAGTGGATGATCACGCCAAAAAACTTCTTCGAACTATAAAAGACCTTGCTGCGCGTAATTACACACAGATGAAACACAACAATATGCAGCCATTTAATAAGGTGATTCTGTTTCTACCTGCGGAATCATTGCTCAGCACGGCCCTCGAGGGTGACAATGAGTTAATTCTTAAAGCAAACAACGAAGGTGTTTTAATTGCCACGCCAGCGACACTCATGGGCTTTTTAAGCGCTATTAGTTTAACCTGGAAACAACATCAACAATCTGAAAATGCTGCCAAAATTGCGAAAGAGGCAATGGAACTCTATAATCGCGTAGTCACGCTCACAGAACATATTGCCAAAGTACGTAATGGTCTTCACTCAACAGTCGAAAATCTTAACAAAGCCGTCGGTAGTTACGAAACAAGGATTCGTCCGCAGGCAGAAACACTTCGCAAGTTGGGAATAGCAGGAGAAGCACTTGAGTCTATCCCTGAAGCAAACCCCGACGTTCGTCGTATTGAAGGAACCTCCGAATAATCACCAATAAGTTTTTCAAAAGTGTGATTGCACTGGATTAAAGATGTGTTTCTTTAGACCTCTCTTATGCGCGTCGCCAAAGAAACTGTTGTTAGTATCGAATACACTTTAAAAGATGATCGCGGAAATATCCTCGATACGTCGGTCGGCCAAGCGCCGATGGAGTACTTGCACGGAGCAAGTAACATTATCCCCGGACTTGAACAAGCCGTTGAAGGTTTAGTCGCGGGTGATTTCAAAGCTGTCGCTGTTCCCCCAGCATTGGGCTATGGTGAATACAGCGAAAAATTAATACAACGCGTGCCTCTCGATCGCTTTGGCGAAAATAAAGTTGAAATCGGGATGCGCTTCCATGCCGAGACCAATTTAGGAATGCGCGTCTTGGTGATTCGTCATGTGGATGATAAAGAAGCGGTGCTCGATGGAAATCACGAGCTCGCCGGCAAGACTCTTCATTTTGATGTAAAAGTAGTCAGTGTTCGCGCGGCTGAACTCAGTGAACTCGCCCACGGACACCCCCATCAATCAGGTGGTTGCTGTGGCGGTGGTGGTGGCGGCGGGTGTGGTTGTTCAGGCGAGTCCGAAGGATCCTGTGACACCTCCGAAAAGTCAGCCAATCAACCAGGCGGCGGATGTGGTCAAGGTGGCTGCGGTTGCAGTCACTAAGCGATTTATCTGATTTTATTATAATTCTAATGTAATCTTATAAATATAAGGGGTCGCTAATGTCGGCTCCTTAATTTATATTAGCCCAATGAAGTCATTTATTTGGGCGGTTTGCGTTCTTGTTAGTTTTAATTGCCTCGCTGACGGACTTCCTAGTTCTCGTGATAAATTAAATGAGGAGTATCGTAAGGTTAAGGGGGAATACTCCACGTCACAAAAAGACCTCACAAAATTTCTTAAAGCTGTAGATGGTTTTCGTGCGGTAGGAGCTTCAATAGTAGAGGCCAACGCACTACCCATTGAAAAATCAACACTGCCATTAAAAAACTACCCGAGCGACGCACGTAAAGATCCAGGAAAAGCCAGTTATGAATTAAAAATGAAAAATCATAATAATATACTAAAGTCTTTTAACCAAAAAATTAATGCCTTTAAATCTCCTACAGCCTTAACACCTGAGGATATTCGGACCGTCGATCAATATATCAAGCTGCTGTCCGATGCCATCGAGGCGCATCACAATGCCTGCCTAAACATCAGACACTAAGCCCAGAACCACTGTAAGTTAATCAGTGTATCGTCGCGGAAAGATTGCTTAACAGGGCAAGCTTCGGCGGCGCGGATTAAACGCGGGCGAAGTTCTTCAGGGATTCCTGCAGGCATCATCATTTTAATATCCAGTTGTTCAATCCGACGCGGTGCTGTCTTCGTCATGTGTTTCTCTATCTCCACTTTTAGCCCTGTGACGTCGAGTGGAATGGATTTAGCCTGAATACCAATAATTGTAATCATACATGTGGCCATCGATGCAGCAGCGAGGTCGGTCGGCGAAAAGGATCGTCCCTGCCCCTGATTATCAATCGGTGCATCCGTAATAATTTCTGCACCCGACCCCGAATGTACGGCGCGCACTTGTAGGTCGCCCAAATATTCGCACGAAATTTTAATACTCATAAAATAAATCTATGAATAAGATTTAGTAGGTCGAGGACAACCCACCGAATTTGAAAACCAAACTCTGTGCTTACGCGTCGCCGTCTTTACCAATCGCATCCACAGGACAGCCTTCTAAAGCTTCCATACACTTATCGATGCCTTCTTGGGTTTCGGGCTGTTTAAAAACGTAGGAGTAACCACCATCGTCTTGACGGGTGAAGAAGTCAGGCGCGGTTTCGCGACAGAGATCACAATCGATACATTGTGAGTCTACATAGAATTTTCCTGCAGCACTCTCAGGACGTTTATCATTTTTATCAGCCATGATTCTTGGAAAAGTGAACAGCGGAGGGAGTCTGTCAAGATTCCGTGATTAATTATGACCCTAAACATTAAATTCCTAGAATGTGCGTTGACCCTTTCGCGTTAATAAAGGTATTTATAATCATTCTCTCCGATGCCCGAAAACACCGATAAATCCGACCAGAGCCGATACGCCTCTCGCGGGGTCTCGGCCTCCAAGGCAGATGTGCATGCGGCGGTGGATAAGCTCGATCGAGGTCTTTTTCCCGGTGCCTTCTGTAAAATCACCCCCGACTATTTAACGGGCGATGATTCACGCTGCGTGGTCACCCACTCCGATGGATCGGGCACGAAGGTCATCCTCGCCTACCTGTGGTGGAAAGAAACCGGGGATGCGAAAGTTTTTCGAGGCATCGCCCAAGACAGTATCATCATGAATATCGACGACCTCCTTTGCGTCGGCGCGACGAAAAAAATCATTCTTTCTTCTACGTTAAATCGTAACGCCAAAAGAATTCCTGGAGAAATTATTGCGGAGCTTATTCATGGAACGGAAGAAATTTTAGCTCAGCTACGAGACCACGGATTAGAAATTTATTCAGGCGGTGGAGAAACCGCTGACATGGGTGACTCTACTCCCACCATCACCGTCGACTCCACAGCGACTTCGCTCTTCAAGAGAGACGAAGTCATCAATGCTCATAATATCACGCCTGGACTTGCGATTATTGGTATTTCCTCGAGT
>Ga0209189_1002480_pt1 | contig 12907 bp, 8 predicted proteins | sample C_130820_EF_Meta_FD_187308 | JGI IMG/M metagenome (GOLD analysis project Ga0209189, IMG submission 187308) | Freshwater microbial communities from Lake Croche, Canada to study carbon cycling - C_130820_EF_MetaG (SPAdes) (version 3) | ecosystem: Environmental > Aquatic > Freshwater > Lake | place... | reverse complement strand
GGGGACTTACTACAACGCCTACCAGCAGGTTCTGGCCTCCTACGTGATGACCGATTTTCGCCTTTTCCCCCAGTTGACCTTTACGGGTGGAACGCGTTTTGAGAACACGAACATCCAGATCGAAGGCCCCACATCCACACTTTTCCCCACTCCAGCCGATGCCACGGCCAATATTCAGGAGCTGGATCTTCTGCCAGCAGCCGCCGCCACCTTCCAGATCATGCCCGAAATGAATTTGCGTCTTGCGTGGTCCCAAACGATCGCCCGGCCTTCCTTCAAAGAAATGGGGCCGGTTGTGACCCAAGACTTTTCCGATGCGACCATTTTTGTCGGCAATCCGCAACTGAAACTCTCCCACGTCAACAACTACGACGTCCGAATCGAATATTTCCCACGCGGAGGAGAGGTGGTCGCCGTCAGCGGATTTTATAAATCCATCAAGGCCCCGATTGAGCAGGCGATCTTCCAGTTGGGTGACACCCAATTCTACCAGTACCAGAACAACGAGAATGGAACGCTTTGGGGGGCAGAATTCGAAGCCCGCAAACGGCTGGATCAATGCCACGAATACCTGAAAAACTTCTCCGTCAACTTTAACGCCACTTATGTTCAGTCCCAAGTTCCCTTAAGCGCCGAACAACAGCGAGTGGCTCAGAGCCGGGTGGGTAATTATGCCACTAGCCGCCCCCTGCAAGGCCAACCTCTGTATATCATCAACGCCGGGCTGAGTTATGATGACCAGCCCAACGGATTTTTTGCCGGACTATTTTATAATGTGACGGGGCCTTACCTCTATGCCGTCGGCTATGATTTGCCCGATATTTACGAGCAGCCGGCTCCTTCGTTGGATTTTAATCTTACCCAAGAGTTCGCGGATCACTGGGCTTTCACTTTCCGCGGAAAAAATCTTCTGAACCCCGTTTTCCGCCAGACCATCACTTATCAGGGAAACGAAGTGGATTATTTGGCTTACACCAAGGGGTATGATGTTTCCCTTGGACTGAAGTACGGATTCTAAATTCGTTCGGTACGTCCTTAAGGGACGTAGGGAATGACGAAGTCGGGATCGGCCTTGAGCTTCCGGACTTCCAAGGCTTTGGCGGTCGGGGCAATCACCACCTCGGCAGGCGGGAGACTGTAACGGGACTGCAGGGATACCCAACGGGCGGGTGAATCAGCGAGAAGCGAAAAGGATTCTTTTCGTTGTCCGACGAGAAAGGAAACCTGATCCGAGGATTCGGGAGTAAGACCCGCGACAAATCCGTTCGAGGGAATGGCCAGAAGACCCTTCAGTGAAAAATCCTTCATATGACCCGGAGCCAGAAGATTTGTGCCGGCACGAAGGGGGAACCGAAAAGCGTGGGTACGGGGTTCACCACTCACCGCGAAGGTTAAGTTTTCCTTGGCGTTTCTCACAAGAATCATTCCGTAACCCGGAGGAAACACAGTGTCCGATTGTTCCGGACCCGTGGGATTTGAGCTCAAGCGCCAACCCGGAAGATTTTTAGAATCCCCTAAACGCGGAAAGAACGAACGGTAGCCGGATGTGGCCGTGGGGTCATAGAGGCGAATTTCATCGCTGGTGGAGGGATTTAGGCCCCTACCAAAAGCCGTGGTGGTGGCGTTGCCAAACAAGGTGGCCAAGGTCCAGTGCGGATGAATCGAGAAGTTTGCGCCCGCCAGCCCCGCAGGCAAATCAGCACGAGTGTTGTAAGGGGAGGATTTTAGCACCACGAACCCTTTTTCCTTCAGCGTGCGAACCGGGTCCACTTCATAGCGCTCTCCTTCCAAAGTAGGATCAGCAGGGGAAGTAGAAATTTCCAAGAAGCAAGGAGATGAATTCCAACCCGGAACAGTTGCGAAATCGATCGGAGGGAAAGAATTCACCTGCAGGCGGAAATTCGATGAGTCTGTCTTGGTGATCTTTCCGGAAAACAGGGCGGAGCGTAGGATAGGAACCCCGACATAACTCATCCCAGGGGTCAGGGAATACGGTACCTGGACGGTTTCGGCAAAAAGCCTGGGGGAGAGAAAGAGCAACAGCCCGAGCTTTCTCAGCAAAGGAAGGAGGAAGGAGAGGGGAGGATTTTTCATGGCAGGATCGTTAGGGTGGCGTTCTGGGTGATGTAGCCTTTGGGGTTCGCGATGTAAAATTTAACGGAATAAGTGCCGGCCTGAGTGGGTGTGCCGGTGAGCAGGCCCATTTGGCGGTCGGCTGCCGTGGCGAAGGAGACGTCGGGGGGCAGACCCGAGGCATTAAAAGAAATCGGGTCGGCAGCTGAGCGGGCGGCCCCACTCGCGGTGACATATTGCCGGTAGGCTTGTCCAACCCGCCCGGAGGGAGGCGTCACAAAACCAGATCCTTTCGTGGTTGGCAAACTTCCGACCACGGTGATGACGAGATCACGGCTCACAGTTTGCAATCCGCCACCCCGACCGAGGTTGGAGATCGTTTTTCGGATGGTGTACGTTCCCGGTTGGGTGGGGCGACCGCTGACGGAAGTATTCAGCCCGGAAGTCGTTCCTGTAAGCCAACTCGGCAAGTTGGAGAAGAAGGCCGTTGTTCCCCCCGATCCATTGATCGAAAAGGTTTTGGTACTGTAGGCGGCCATCGAAACATAGTCTGTGCCGCTGACCGTCACATACGTCCCGGCATCCGCACCGTCCGTCAACGTTGGAGGAGCGACTTCGATCGTAAATGTGACATTGAGGATGGCGCTGTCTCCCCCTCCCAAACCGGAGGCCGTGAACCCGTTGTTGGCTCGGAACTGTGCGGTAAAAACACCCGATTCGGTTGGGGTGACCCGGAACACGCCGGTAGCGGTGTTCAGCTTTCCGCTCAGCCAAGAGGCAGGGACAGCGCTGGAACCCAGAATCGAGTAGAAATCAGGGGCCACGGCACTCGCATTTGGAGTCGTTGTCAGCGTGTAGGTGATGGGGGTGCCCACATATCCCGTCACAGCGGTGGCGCTGTCCAGCGTGGGAGTTTGGCTGTTCACGGTGATGGTGATGTTTCCCGAAGCGGTGAATCCATTCGCTGTTCCATTCACTGTCACCACCGAGGTGCCGATCGCAGTAGGGGTGCCGGAAATGATCCCAGTAGCTGGGGCAAGGGAAAGTCCAGTCGGCAAGCTGCCTGACACGGCGTAGGTGGTGGGCGCGAATCCTCCCGATCCGGTCGGAGCGGCGGTTGCACCAGCTGACCTCAAAGTGAATGATGCGGGACTGAAGGTGAGGGTGGGGGAGGTCACTGTGAGGGAGAAAGAGGAGGATCCCGTTCCAGAGCCGTTGGCAGCCCGGATGGTCACATTAAAAGTTCCGGTTTGGGTGGGGATCCCGGAAATTACCCCTGTGCCGGTGGCACAAGACAGGCCCGTGGGCAGTCCAAGGGCTGTATAGGAGGTGGGGGAGTTATTGGCCGTGATGGTGTACCCGGCGTAGGCCACGCCGGCTACCGTGGATTGACTGGCCAAGCTGCTGGTAATGGAAGGGGTGCCTCCAGCCGGGTTGCTGAGGGTAAGAACCAGCGTGGCGGTTCGGACCCCAAGAGGACCGGTAGCGGTGAGCGGAATGTTATAAGTTCCGGCCGCGGCTGTGGGGGTACCGCTGATTTCCCCCGTTGTCGTGTCGATGGAAAGTCCGGCGGGTAGGCTGGTGGCGTTGAAGGAGGTGACTCCGTTGTTGGCGGTGATGAAGTAGCTGAAGGCGTTGTTGCGTGTGGCGCTGGTCGTCCGAGAGCTGGTAATGCCAAATCCGTTTCCAATCGTCGCCAGCCGGTAATTTCCGTCCGCTCCAATGCTCCCCAAGCAGGGGAGCATAGTGATGCCGTCGAAATCCACTTCGGCAGGTGAGGCGGATCCATACCCCACAGGGGGAAAGGTCGTCCGGGTTCCGCTGTTGATATAAGCAAAAATGCCCACCTGAGAGGCCGTCGTGATCGAGGTGCTGTTGAAAACCAGAATATAAATGGGATTTCCGGCAAATACCGTAGTGGAGGTTTTATTTAGGAAGGCTGAGGCGCTCCCATAAAAAACTGTGTTCACCGTTGTGGATCCCCAAAGGGTGGGCTTTCCTGCTGCAAAGAGCGCGTCAAGGTTGGTGCGTACCTCCGCCTGGGTCCCGTTCAGCAGACTTGCAATTTCCGCGTCCGTGAGGGGGGTGGTTGTACTCGTCGCACTGTTAAAAGCACCGACCTGAATGATGGAACTGGTGGTCAGGGAGTTTCCGCTTTCATCCGCAACCTCCACGCTCCCGTAAATGTTGACTCTCTCCGTAGTGGCTTGAATAGAGGAGGCAAAGCCCAAGAGCCCTAGGAGCGCTAGTGACTTGATCGACAGAGGCGCCATAAACCTTGGCCGTTTATTCTTCTTCAACTTTCTGAAAAGGAAGAAGGTATCCAAACTGAAAACGGAAGCAGGCGTGGCCACATAGTTAGGTAAGTCTCATTTTCCTAAAGGTCAAAGGGGCGTTTGTGACAATCTTGTGTCATTTCCAATATGCCCCGCATGAATTGCGAGGAGAAAAAAAGAGGGAACCAACTAAGGTCCGAACTTGGAGGACACCCCTTTTGCATTTGAGCGAAGCTCCCGTTTGAAGGGCGTACCCAGCTTTTGTGGCGAAAAGATGACAGAACCTCTAGCCAGACGCACAAAGCATTGGCTATCAATAGAACCGGTTTTACCGCAACGGAACTTTTGTCACACAAACGTTACAATAAACCGGTGGCAGAAAAAATCCGAGTGAGTACTTTTTGTGTATGTCGAAACAGATTTTGACTTCAACAAAAACCTACCAAGGAGAAAAACCCAATATGAAAATCCGAAACCTCATCCTCGTTCTGTCCGCCCTCACGCTGCCGTTGCAGGCTGCCGATGTCGGTACGGCCTACCTCAATCTTCCCATTGCCGTAAAGGCGGGAGAAACGAAACTTGTCGGGGTGTTTCTCGCTCGGCCTGCCCTTCTTAAAGGTGAACTGGGTTCGGCTGTTACGGCTGGGGACAGCAGTTTCACGGCCTATGGCTCAAATGTGTTTTCCAGCTACACCGCGGCAAGCGAGGCCAGCACGGCTGAACTCGCTCCTGCCTCCGATAACCTCTATGTTGTGGAATTCACCAGCGGACCAAGCACTGGTTTGATCAAGCAGGTATCCTCTTTCTCCGGAAGCACAATCACCGTGAAGGGAACCCTCCCAGCTCTTACCGACAAAACTCAATTTATCCTCCGTAAGGATAATACCCTCGCCTCAGTGTTTGGAAATGGGTCCACCATTACGTTGGCAACAGGAACGAGCACCGCAAATGCGGACGTGGTGACCGTCCTTACCTCCAGCGGCCTCTTTAAACGCTTTTTCTACAGAACAGGATCGGGATGGCGCCTGGAGACAGATCGGTTGGCTGGAGGTGCAGACCGCGCAAACGTTCGCATATCGGTCGGTACTGGTATTCTGTTTAAGACCTATACCAATAAGAACATCTATCTTTCGGGCGAGTACCGCGGAACTCGGAGCTTAATCACTATCAACGAAGCGGGAACAATCGTGGCAAATCCTTACCCTGTTGCGGTTACTCTTGGGGATTCCGGATTGAGCAGCTATCTGACGAAAGATGTTTCTTCGGCTAACGCGGATACGCTCAAATTTCTCGATTCAGGAAGCTATGTTACCTACCACCACAACGGAACTGATTTCGTTCAGTCTATCGGCGGGGCAGTCAGCAACACCAGGCCGTTGCGAGTTGGGGATGCCTTTATCTTGACGCCCCAAGTGTCTGAGACGGTTGCCTTTGCCCCTCAGGTGATTACAAAATAAACCGAAGCCGAAAGAAGCCCCGTAACCAGGTTAACACATGATCACCGCAAATAAAAAACTGATCGGAGCGATCTGCTCGATTGGAATGATTTGCGGGTTGCTATCGGAAGCAAAAGCCGCGGTTGTCAGTGTATCATTGGATTGGGGGGCTAGCTTTGGGGCAAAAGATTCGGCCGGTGTGGCTTTATCCACGGCAACAACAAGTCTGAAGCTGGGATTCTTTAATGTTATTCCTACAAACTGGACGAACATCAACCTTTCCAACCTAGACGCAAGCTTTACAACCCTAAGCACGAAATCTTATTCAGGGGCTGGCCAGTATGTATTTTCAGTGGATACAACCTTGGTCAACTCAGATCCGGAAGTACAAGCCCGAGCATTTCTTGTGGTCACAAGTGGAACGACCCAGTTGGGCGTTTTTGATTGGTACAAAGGCGTGACCCCTTTTTATCTCCCAAGAGATCCGGATGTTGCCAATGACAAGACAGCCTTGTCGACAAACGTCGGCACATCAAGCTACAACGTTGTCGCTTTGGTGGGTGGGGTTTCTGCTAGTGGAATTACTACTGCTTCTGCAGCCGGGACGGTGGCCAGTCCACAAAGCATCACATCATTCACGGCAATTCCATCGAAAACCGTGGGAGACTCCTTCACTCTGAGCGCTACCGCCACCAGTGGCTTGGCTGTAACCTACGCTTCATCCAACACATCTGTGGCTACGATCGCAGGTAATGTTGTGACGATTGTGGGTGTTGGGCCGGTTACCATCACAGCCTCCCAGGGAGGAAACAGTAGCTACGCTCCCGCTACAAGTGTGCCGCAGCAATTTGTGTCATATGCCTCCACCGCCTTGCAGTTGGCTTCATCGGGGACTCCTGTTCTGAATGCCGGGCAGACCTCGGTGACTCACAATTTCGTCGGCAACCCAAATTCGACCTACACGATAGAATACAAGAATGACCTGAGTGCTTCGACTTGGAGCAGTGTAACGGCTCAGACCGGTGCCAATGGGACCTTTGCCGCGACCTTTACCTCTTCTGGCGATTATGTAAATGCTTGGAAAAACCGAATGTTTTTCCGTGCAAAGAATTCATAACCCAAACCCAAAGGAAAAACAGATATGAAAAACAACACGATCAAATTACTAACCTTGGCGGTTAGCTTAGTCCTCACAATCGGATCGGCCCAAGCAGCGAACATGAGTTACGCCATTTACGCCGATCTTGAGGTTAACCTCCCGACAGAGGCGAGCCTATCGAATCAAAATGGACGTGTATGGCTTGGGAACTTTGGCAGCGATGCCAACGGGACCCTTCTTTCATTGGCCTCCATCCAGGCTGGCGTCCCCAATCTGTTGAACAGCTTCCGCCCTTTGACGAGCTTTGTGATTTCGGGTGGATCTCTTTTGGGAGATACTACGGGCAATGGCTTGCGTGGAAGCTATAATGTGGGTAGCAGCTCCGTTTCGGCTGGAAACTTCGCCGGACAGGATGCCTATATCCTTGCTTTAAGTTCGACCAGTTCCGTCTGGACTGATGCATTGGCAAGCTGGCAGGTCAATGGCGCTTTAAATGCCATCTTAGTTCGTTCGGCCAATAATTTCACATTGGCTACAAACGATCCCATGGTTGACTTTGAAGTGGCTGCGGGGCCGGGGGCGACATTGGTCTTCGGAAATCAAACGGTCAGCTCAATCACCGCTACAACCGTTCCTGAGCCATCTGTCACAGCCCTTTTACTCATTGGCGCAGCTGGTCTGGGGGCTCTCCGCCTACGCCGGCAGACCGTCTAAATTTGTAAGGACAAACCACCTAAAAATACACAAGGAAAAACAAAATGAAAAACAACCTCATCAAAATCGCCTTTGGAATGATTCTGGCTGTTGGTTCCGCCAAGGCAGCCGACACCCGGACCTTCGTGAACGGGTATTACTTCCAGCACGTTAGCAAGATCACTGGTAATTTGACGGCCGCTTCCGGCCCGATGGTGAACAAGATCACCGTGATCAATCAGGATCAACGTTGGACAGCTGATACCATCTACGTGGTCGACAACCTCACTTTCGTAGAACCGCCGGCGGTTCTCACAATCGAGCCTGGCACGATCGTTCGTGGTGCGGAGTTGCTTTATAGCGGCACCAGCACCTTGGATCCTTCCATCATTGGCGATTTGAACATCTGCCGTGGTGCAAAGATCGTGGCGAAGGGGACAGCTGCAGCCCCGATCATCATGACCTCCTTCTTTGACCCGATTGTCCCTGGCGGCACCGCTACCATTCCTCATAGCTATGTGAACACAAACGGAGTGGTTATTCCTGTTTCGGATTCCACCATTACAACTGAAGCTGCGAAGTACACCGGTGTGAATACAAATTCGGGAGCTATTGGTGCACACTCGATTGATGCAAAGTGGGGCAGCTTGACCCTCCTCGGTCGCGCCGTCGTCGGATTTGGTGGACCCACAGGTTCGAGCGGCGTTTTGCAAGTGGGTATTACAACTAACAATAAGGCATCACAAAACTACACGGAAAACCCGACTTTTACGTTCACGCCAAGCTCCTATAAATCCGGAAGCTCGGATACCAATACGGCCTCGGGATCAGGATTCAACCTGGAGGCTTTGTTTAACCCTGTCCCGGTCGCTGAGGTGTATATGGTTTCAAATACAAACACCACTGGCTATCCAGCCAATACTGGTGTCATCAAAGGCGCGAAACCTGTGCTTAGTGCTACGGCTGCCGATGGTTCTCGTACAGGGATCAAGACGGTTCTTGGAACTGTGACGGTTGCATACAATTATGGTACAGACGGGCTGTATAATGGAACCACAGCGGGTACGACACCAGCAAACGGAGCTACCAATGCCCCGTCCGATTGCGTAACCGGTGGTGATGATTATTGGTCAGTAGCAAGTGTTGCCATTGACTTGAATTCAGGCAGCACCAACGCTTATGGCGGGCTCCAGTACAACGTGCCTACAAAATCGGGTGTGGCGCCCTTTTTGGCTGAGTTTGGATATTCTGCTGCGCAAGTTGCATTCCAGTTTAAGGATACTGACCCGCGCTACAAGACGAACACGACTGGCGTGTCAGCTGCGGTAATTAAAACAACCGGATCCCTTTGCCTGGGGACAAACGGCGTAGACACGAACAATAATGTCTTTGCCTTGCCTGTCGCGAAGATGAAATTGTCCCCAACCTACTTGTATGGGGTGATTGTGAAGGCACCGGCTGCTTATGGCGTTCTTGCTACAGCCCCGACTTTGGCGGTGAGCGGTGGAAATTCCTCAACTCAGGCAACAGCTGTGACCTCAGTTTCCGGGAGCGCGGTATCTGATCCTTCAGCCATTCCCTTGAAATCGGGTATTGGTGCGAACTTCATCGAAGGAAAGCAGTCGATCGACGGTTCAACCTACGATTTGGCTAATAAACCGAGCGTTGATGCCGATGGTAACGCCTGGACGACATTCAGCGGCGGTATCTACGGCGGTAGCAACAACAATGACAACAGTGGAACGGTTAACTTTGTTCAACTGCGTCATGGTGGTTACATCCTTTCCCCGAACAACGAGATCAACGGATTGACCTTCGGTGGAGTCGGGAGCGGGACATCGATCGAATACGTTGAAGTCTTCAACAATGCAGACGACGACTTTGAAATGTTCGGTGGTGCCGTCAATCTGAAGCACGTGGCTGCTATGTTCAGCGGGGACGATTGCTTCGATACGGACATGGGATTCCGTGGCAAAGGGCAGTACATGTTTGCGTGTCAGAACAACACGGTTGGTTCTACTAGTGCCAAAGGAACGGGCCGTAATTTTGACAATGTTGGGGACAATTTAGGCGAAAACGATGGTAATGAAGATCCCAACTATATTGTTAACACGACCTATCCCGGAACTGACTTTTGCTACTTCAATACAACCATGATAGGCATCGGGTACACTATGCCATCGGGCAAAACCTTCCCTTCGGACCGTCAAGGACCGAACTTCAAGGACAACTCGGGTGGTAAGGTGTTTAATTCGATCTATGTAGAAGCTCCCTCTGGAGCGATGTGCGATCAATCGACAACCAAGACGACTGACGACGGCAACGGTGCTGGCGCAAGAAGGATCGTTAACAATCCTTTGGCAACTCCAGTTGTTGATGCGAATGGTAACGGAATTCAAGAGCCCCAAGGTGCACTTGCGTTCGATACGTGGGTAAAGTGCGGTGGTGGAAAGACAGCCGGTGGTTTGACTAACTCTGTGGCTTTCACAAACACAGTAGCAGGTGGACCTTTATTCCCGCAGACTAGCGGTCGTGCCTCATCTGGTGGCTCGACGGTTAATGCTGCTGCTGCTGTGGACAAGACTCTCGTTGCTGATCTTCAAAATCGTTTCTTGGGAACCGATGTTCTGAACAGCACCGGAAGCAATGGGCGTCTGGCAGGTGTCGACCCTACGCTCCCAGCAGGTTCTGCTGAACGGAGTAATGGTACCAATCCTAGGGCCTCTGCTGTCGTGGCGGTGGGTGCAACAAATGGCTTGTCGGCCAGCATTGCTGACCGCGGAACCTTCTATGCCCCCACCAGCTTCCGTGGCGCATTCAAGGACTTCAACTGGATGAAAGGTTGGACTCATACCGATGAGATCGGCGTGTTTGCCGCCAACAACATCGTAATCCCTGAAGTGACATTAACCCGGGATGGATCGGGCAACGTAATTGTAAACTTCACTGGTGCTAGTGGCATTCAGTACATCATCGAAACATCCAGTGATAACAAGACCTTCGTTCCTTACAACGACGGTACAATCGTGGGTTCGAACGCCACGATTTCCAAGAACCTGGGAGTTAGCGGACTCTTGTTCGTCCGTGTCAATCCTCTGTAAGTTCTAAAGAAGTTTGATAAGAAGGCGGGCTGGCAAAACCAGCCCGCCTTTTTGTTATGAAAAACCTCGTATTTTTAGCCCCTCTCTTGGCGGGTTGTTTCTTCGTCGGTTGCTCGCGCCCGAATGTCGAGGGGAAGTCGCCTGAGTCGCTTGTGCTTGCCCTAGATAAGGTGAAATTGGTTGCCGGGGATGACGATGCAAGGAACCAGCTGACGATGAAACTTGCACGACAGGCAGCCCGTGCCTCTGCTTTCCAAGAAGCAATCAAAGCGGCTAGTCAGATCAGTGGCGCGAAGCGTGGAGCCACTTTTGCGATGGTTGCATGGGATGCTGCCAACCGTGGCTACAAGGATCAGGCTAAGGAGGCCATCCGTATCGCCGAAAATGACAAGTGGATCAGTACCGATGAAGAAGCGGGATTGAAATATGCCTATATGGCAGGCGCTTTTGAGCGACTGGGGATGCATCAAGAATCCGAAAAATATGCTCAAAAGATACTGGATCCGATGATGCACCACTTGGCTAACTCTCTTTCTGCTACAGCCATGATTGCTGAAAAAAGCGAATTTCAGAAATTCGAGAAGGAGGATTTTACACCGGATACAGTATCGGAGGCCGTACAAGGACTAATCCCTATCCTCGAAGATCCTAATTCCGATACTTCAAAAAAACGTGAACTACTGGGGCTATTACAGGAAATGATTCAATTATCAGACCCCCCCTCTAAGGTCGAGTGCTGGTCCAGGATTGCCTTGATATGTGGGGAGAAGAGCCTGCTTGGTGATGCGGCACTCCTGGCTAGGCAAGCCCTTGGACTTGCCCAAGGATTTGATCCCAAATTGGAAATGTACGCGGTAGGTCTCTCCCAGGCTTCGATGGCTTTCTCTGCGGCTAATGAGAAAGCTGAAGCGATTCATTGTCTCGAACTAGCAGCTGTTCGGCCGCAAATTGTTGCGTATTTTTTCCAACCTGAAGCTCTTTGCGCAATCGCAAAAGGATATCAGAAGGCGGGGGAGCCTGGAAAAGCGAATCAACATTGGCTCAAGGCGATTCAGATCGCCAAATCGCATCCCCACCCACGGGCGCGTCAGATCAATGTCGTGATTCTCCTCAGCAGCATGGCTGACGTCGGAGCGACCCCATCTTCTGAGATCATGGCTGTCATCGATGCCATCGGGCGTGGGGAGGGTGGGGATGCTCCTCTGCCTCCCGGGTATGTGAAGGTCGGTGACACCAAGACCAATGCAGTCACCCCACCGATTAAGCAAGACAAGAAGGATAAGAATAAGAAGGAATCCAAGGTCCCTGCGGCCTAAGAGGCTTTTATTTCGGGCTGTACCGGACCTTGAGAAGATAAAGCCCTTCGGCCGGGGCAGTGGGAGGGGCGCCGGCACGGGAGCGGGCTTTTAGGATCTTTTTGAGATCGGCAGGGGAGAGTCGGCCTTGCCCGACCTTCACCATGGCGCCGACCAGATTCCGGACCATCCGGTAAAGAAAACCATTTCCATCAAAGGTGAGCTCCAAAACACCGCTCTTTTTTTTCACGATCCGGATGGAGCGAATATGGCGTGTGGTGGACTTGCGTTCGTACCCTGGATTGGAGGTGAAGGAGGCAAAGTTGTGTTTTCCCGTGAGAACTTTGGCGGCCTGACGCATCAGGTGAAGATTGAGTGGACGGGGAACGTGCCAAGCCCGTCCAATTTCGAGCGGGTGAAGAGGATCGGTGTTGGCGATCCGGTAGAGATAGGTTTTTCCCTTGGCCGAGAAGCGGGCGTGAAAGCCGGGTTTTTCGCGGCGAATCGATAGGACCCGGACGCCGGTGGGCAGATGAAAGTTCAGGGCCTTCACCAGGGTTGCCGGGGGATGAAGGGGGGGGATTTCGCAGGAGGCGACCTGCCCGAGGGCGTGGACATGGCGGTCGGTCCGTCCCGAGCCAGCCACAGACACGGGGTGATTGAAAATTTTCTGAAAGGCCGTTTCGAGTGCTAGTTGGACAGTGGGGTCGGGGTCTTGGCGTTGCCAACCGAAAAAGTCTTCTCCGCGATAGGCGAGAAGGAGACGGTGCGGAACCGTCTTCATGCGAGGATCAATGGTGGCCGTCTTCGAGCCAGAGATTATCGAAGTAGTAGGTGAAACCGGCAAAGCCACCGTACGCGTTGACGCCTTCGTTCCGGGCGGAGGTGCAGGCGTTCGAGATGTGCTGGAAGGCGGCTTCCATATTGAAGCTGA
>Ga0209189_1002479_pt1 | contig 12908 bp, 13 predicted proteins | sample C_130820_EF_Meta_FD_187308 | JGI IMG/M metagenome (GOLD analysis project Ga0209189, IMG submission 187308) | Freshwater microbial communities from Lake Croche, Canada to study carbon cycling - C_130820_EF_MetaG (SPAdes) (version 3) | ecosystem: Environmental > Aquatic > Freshwater > Lake... | reverse complement strand
ACGTGATTATTTATTTTAATACATTCGCTCAGGTATTGGAAAATCGCTTTTTAGACCAATTGAGTATCCCAGATCCCAATTCAATTCCAGAAGCAGTCTATACCTTCTAACTAAATTGAATAATAAGGCAGTGGCTTTTCCACATTAGGGGCTTTTTTAGCAACTAACCCCTATATTTGCGTCCAAAATTTGCAAGATTGTCCATGAAATTCTCAAAAGAAACCTATCTCTACTGGTATGAATTAATGCAATTGATTCGTCAGTTTGAATTGAAATCGGAAGAAATGTACAAAATGGCCGGAAAAATCCGCGGATTTTTCCATGCCTATATTGGACAGGAAGCCATTGCAGCAGGTTGTATGACAGCAACGCAACAGTCTGATCCATTTATTACGGCTTATCGTGACCATGGTTTGGCTTTAGCCAAGGGTGTATCCGCAGATGCATGTATGGCAGAACTGTATGGCAAAGCTACCGGATGCTCTAAAGGCAAGGGTGGAAGTATGCACTTTTTTAGCGCAGAACACTTTTTCTTTGGTGGACACGGTATTGTAGGGGCTCAAATTGGTACTGGTGCTGGTTTGGCTTTTGCTGAAAAATACAAGGGTACAGACAATGTATGCTTGACTTATTTTGGAGATGGAGCTGCCCGTCAGGGTATGTTGCACGAAACCTTCAACTTAGCGATGTTGTGGAAATTGCCCGTGATCTTTATCTGTGAGAACAATAACTACGCCATGGGTACTAGTATTGAAAGAACTTCTAACGTGATTGATATCTACAAATTGGCGGATGCTTATGAAATGCCTGCTGATAAAGTAGATGGTATGACACCAGAAGCAGTACACGAAGCCGTTGCGCGCGCTGTAAAAAGGGCTCGTGAAGGTGATGGTCCAACCCTATTAGAATTAAAAACCTATCGTTATAAAGGTCACTCTGTTTCTGACCCTCAGAAATACCGTTCCAAAGAAGAAGTGGAAGAGTATAAAGACCAGGATCCTATTATCAAAGTAAAAAATACCATTCTGTCTAATGGATTTGGAACAGAAGAAGACATCAATGCCATAGATGATAGAATCAACTCCATTGTTGACCAAAGCGTTCGTTTTGCAGAAGAAAGCCCTTGGCCAGATGATAGTGAAGTATACAAAGACGTTTATATAGACGCCAACTATCCATTTATAGTGGACTAATCCCCTTAACAAATTATTTTTATAAAATATAATCATGAGCGAGCATCACAAAGAACATACCCATTTGGAACAGGAACCAGTAGCAAAAGCACAACACTTTATACAACATAACGGCAAAACCATTTTGGGCGTTTTAGTAGCCGTATTGGTAATTGTTGGTGGATGGGTTGGATACACCCAATACATTGTTAAACCAAAAGAAGACAAAGCAGCTGAAGCCATTATTAAAGTACAAGGTTATTTTATGATGGATTCTTCTAACCTAGTATTGAATGGCGATGGTATGAGCAAAGGCGCTTTGTACATCATCAATAATTTTGGTGGTACCAAAACTGCTAACCTTGCTAAGTATTATGCTGGTGTAAGCTATTTACACTTGGGCGATTTTAGCAACGCAGTAAAATACCTTAAAGATTTTTCTACTGATGCAAAACAAATTCAATTGTTGGCTTCGGGAAATTTAGGCGATGCCTATGCAGAACTAAAGCAAAACGATGACGCTATTGCTGCTTATAAAAAAGCGGGTACTTCTTTTGAAACAGACGAAGCTAACTCTGCAGAATATCTTTTCCGTGCCGCTTTATTGAGCGAAACAATTGGAAAGACCAAAGAAGCTTTGGACCTTTACAAAGAGATCAAAACCAAATACCCTAAAACCGACAAAGGTTTTCAGGCTGATAAATACATTTACCGTTTAAGTGTGGAAAAAAACGACTAATAGCTAATGGCTACTCAAGGTAATACTGCATTAAGCAAAGGCATCCCTGTTATCAAGGATGCCTTTGTTGTTATAGTTAAAACAGAATGGAATGCCCCAATTATCAATAAGCTTGAAGCTGGGGTGAAAAAAATTTTAAAAGCACAAGGAATAGCCAGTAAAACACTCACTGTACCAGGAGCTTTTGAAATACCCTTTGCTGTAAAGAATCATTATGCATATAGCAACACCCCGCCTGATGCTTATATAACTTTAGGCACTGTAATTAGGGGAGATACCCCACATTTTGACTATGTCTGTAAAGCTGTTACAGATGGTGTGTTGCAATTGAACTTGAGTTTGGATGTTCCCGTTATCTTTGGCGTACTTACGCTAGAAAATGAGCAACAAGCTTTGGATCGCGTAGGTGGCAAACACGGACACAAGGGTGAGGAAGCTGCTGTTACTGCTATCAAGATGATTGCTTTGAATAGAAAATTGAAATAACCCTACCGTTTATGAAAGTGCAAATCTTTGTTCCCTGTTTTGTTGACCAGCTCTACCCCACTGTTGCTTTTAACATGGTAAAAGTGTTGGAAAAAGCAGGTTGCGAAGTCATCTATAATGCACAACAAACCTGTTGTGGTCAACCCGCTTTCAATGCTGGGTTCTGGGGTGAATCCAAAGAAGTTTGTACCAAGTTTTTAAATGATTTTGAAGGAGCTGAATACATTGTTGCACCCTCTGCTTCTTGTGTTGGTTTTGTGCGCAATGAATATGCCAAATTGTTTGAAAATTCTGCCCATTTACAACAAGCTCAAAAAATCAAAACCCGCATTTTTGAATTGTCTGAATTCCTGATTGACATTCTTAAAATTGATGATCTTGGCGCCCAGTTTGAAGGCAAAGCCACTTATCACGATAGCTGTGCAGCGCTGCGCGAATGCAAGATCAAACAAGGCCCTAGACAGTTATTGAGCAAGGTAGCCGGTCTGGAATTGGTGGAGATGAATGACGTAGAAACTTGCTGTGGATTTGGGGGAACTTTTGCCGTAAAATTTGAACCCATTAGCGTTGCCATGGGGGAACAAAAAATTACCATTGCAGGTGCCACTGGTGCTGATTATTTGATTAGCACAGATATGAGTTGTCTGATGCATATTAATGGTTGTTTACAAAACCACGGCTCCAATATGCAAGTAATGCACTTAGCTGATATATTAGCAAGTGGCTATTAGATAAATAGTATTTTTCTATTAAATTTAAGATATAGTGTATTCATTTTTGCTTTTGTATTAATTTCCTTCAATATAATTTTGACGATTAATTTTGCCTTTTGAATTTTGCCTTTTGAATTTTGCCTTTTGAACTTTGCCTTTTACCTTTCGACTTTTACCTTTTGACTTTTGACTTTTGACTTTTGAATTTAGCATATGAACTATTGGTTAATCAAATCAGAACCTTTCAAGTATAGTTGGCAACAGTTTGAACAAGAAGGTCTCACAATGTGGGACGGGGTGCGTAATTATGGCGCGCGTAATAACCTCCGATCCATGAAAAAAGGAGACCTGGCTTTTTGGTACCATAGCAATGAGGGTATGGAAATTGTAGGAATAGCAAAAGTTGTCAAAGAAGCCTATCAGGACCCCACAACAGATAATCCAGCCTGGTTGGTGGTTGATTTTAAACCCCATAAAAAACTCAAAGTTCCTGTATCATTGCAAGTACTCAAACAAGACCCCAGACTCACCAATATGGACTTGATACGATTGGGAAGACTATCTGTTCAAACCGTGAAGGCAGAAGAATGGGATATAGTGCTTCAATACGCCAAGACCAAATAACAACTGTTAAAGCTGATACTAATTTGCTTTCTTGGGTTGCTATTAACAAGTAAGTAGCTATTCTTGCAAAAAATATCGCGCATGCGCAAAGCCTTATGCTTACTGGTTTTCATTTGTCTTAACCAATTGAGTGTAAAAGCCCAATGGAGTGAGAATTACAATTATCTCAGAGACTATGTGCAATCGCAAAAGGGTATGGTATTAGACAGTAGCCAATACCTCAGCATTTATCATAACCAAGAATTGAACTATCTCTATCCTTTATACAAATCTTTCAAGCAAGAACCCTGGCTGGTCAAAACCAGTGGCAGGACCGATTATTATACAGATTTAAAACAGTCTTTGGCTTTTATAGGAGACTATGCAGGCGTTCAAGAACTAGAGAAAATAGCATTATTTTCTCCCTATACAGATTCTTTACAAAAAGCCATTAACAAACAAGGCAATCCATTTGCTGGTGCAAATTTCAAAGACGCCAAAACCTATATCCTTGAAAAAACAAGGAACCAACAAGTTGTTATGATTAATGAAGCACACGAAAAACCACAGCATCGGGTTTTCACTGCGTCATTGCTAGAAGACTTATACCAACAGGGTTTTAGGTATTTGGCCATGGAAACCCTTAACCCCTTCCCTAATGCCTACCTCAGACAAGTGAATATGCTCCTTGGCCATTATACCTGTGAACCATTGGCAGGAGAATTGGTACGCAAAGCATTGGATTTGGGCTATACGTTGGTGGCTTATGAAGACAGCAGTGCTACCCATACTGTGAACCAACGCGAGTATAAACAGGCGCAGAAAATTTATCAGCTTTTAGAGAAAGAACCCAAGGCCAAAATTTTGGTTCACGCGGGTCAGGGACACTTAGAAGAAGGCGCTGGTAGCGATGGGCGTATTCCTATGGCAGCTTATTTTAAAATCATCTCGGGTATTGATCCCTTGACCATTGACCAAATAGGCATGACTGAGGGTAGCAACGGCCTCTATGGTGCACTCTGGTACCAACAATACGCTCCCAAATTGAGTTATGACAAACCCATGGTGCCTGATCAAGCTGGAAAATCTGTTGACTTGTTTGGCTATCATTTATTTGATATCTATGTTTACCATCCGCCAACTAAATTCAAAAATGGCCGACCACTGTTTAGTTCCATGAATGGATGGAAAAAAGAAACAGCCGTGCAACCCATTTTCCGAGACCTGTTTTTTGTACAGGCCTTCTATGAAAAAGAATACAACGATAAACGGGTAGGTATGCTTGTGCCGGCAGATCAAACCTATGCTACATCGCCCGATGGCTATTATTATCTTTACCTACAAAAAGGACGATACCAAGTAGTTTACAGAGACAAACAATATAAAATCATTGGCACCAAAGTGCTACTAGTGCTCTAGAATTGGAGCCGGCCGTTTTTTAACCCTAATAAAGCGCAAATGGAGCTATATTTGCCGCTCAAAATTTTGTACATGGCTTTACAAGCAGGAATTGTGGGATTACCCAATGTTGGAAAATCAACCTTATTTAACGCAGTTAGTATCAGTGCCAAGGCGCAAGCTAGCAACTATCGTTTTTGCACTATTGAACCCAATGTAGGTTTGGTAGACGTACCCGATGAGCGCATGGCCAAACTGGCCGAACTAGTTCAACCCAATAGAACCGTTCCAACCCAATTAGAAATTGTTGACATTGCGGGTTTGGTGAAAGGTGCTAGCAAGGGTGAAGGTTTGGGTAATAAATTCTTGGCAAATATTAGAGAAGTAGACGCTATTATACACGTGATTCGTTGTTTTGAAGATGAGAATGTTTTACGTGAAGAAGGTGTTATTAATCCTATTAGCGATAAAGAAATCATTGAAACTGAATTACAGTTAAAAGACTTGGATTCCGTTGAACGTAAATGGTCTAAGGTGGAGAAAATGGCTCGTGTGGGTACAGATATCAAGGCAAAGGCCGAATTTGATATCTTAAACCGTTGCAAAGAGCATTTGGAAAAGGGTAAGAGTATTCATTCATTGGGATTGGATAAGGAGGAAAAATATGCCATTGCTGATTTGTTTTTGCTCACAGACAAACCTGTTTTGTATGTTGCCAATGTAGACGAAGCCAGCATGCACACAGGGAATAAGTTCTCAGATCTGCTCAAAGAAGCCGTTACAAAGGAAGGAGCAGAATTGATTATCATGTGTAACAACATTGAAGCACAGATTGCAGAAATGGAGTCTGATGAAGACAAGCAAATGTTCATGGAAGAATATAAGATGGTAGAACCTGCTTTAAATCGCTTGATTAGAACAACCTATAAGCTTTTGAACCTGGATACCTATTTTACAGCTGGTGTTCAGGAAGTGCGCGCCTGGACCATTCACAAGGGTTGGAAAGCCCCACAAGCTGCCAGTGTAATCCATACCGATTTTGAAAAAGGCTTTATCAAGGCAGAAGTAATTGCCTATGAAGACTTTGTAAAATATGGCAGTGAAGCCGCATGCCGTGATAATGGAAGGTTAAGGATTGAGGGTAAGGAATACTTGGTTAAGGATGGAGATGTGATGCACTTTCGTTTCAACGTATAATCTTACCAATCATTTATATAAAAAGGAAGTGTCATTTGATGCTTCCTTTTTTCATTTAACTATCTTTGAACCATGAGCAATCTATCTGTTTGGGAAAAAGAGAGTTTTTATTCTACCCAGGACGTAATCCTAGTTGGTGGAGGATTGATGGGTTTGTGGACAGCTTATGAGTTAAAGAAGAAGAACCCCTATCTTAAAATTACTATTCTAGAAAGGAATATTATTCCATTTGGAGCTTCTACCCGCAATGCAGGTTTTGCTTGCTTTGGTAGCCCTACTGAAATCATACATGACATAGAACACATGGGTTTGGAAGCTACCATGGATGTGGTCAAAATGCGTTACCTAGGTATTGAAAAAATTAAGAACCATTTTGGTTTGGGACAAATGGATTTTGACCCATGTGGTGGATATGAGTGTATTAATAAAAACTACCAATATTTTGACCAACTAGAGGGAAAAATTGAAGAACTAAATGAATTATTAAAAGACTTAACTGATCAAGATCAAACATTTGTCAGAAATGATTTGGCAATTGGTCAAAAAGGCATGATAGGTTTTGATGCCATGGTAGAAAATAGTTTAGAAGGCAGTTTGCATAGCGGTAAATTAGTGAGCGCACTCATTCAAAAAGTACAAGCTGCAGGAGTTTCTATTTTAAATGGTATGGAAGTAGTGTTTTGGGAGAAAAAACCACAGGGTATTATCCTTCACACTGGCCAACAAATTCTTTTTACTTGTAATCAGGTGCTATTTTGTACCAATGCCTATGGCAATACTTTATTTCCTGATTTAAATATTACGCCGGCCCGGGGTCAAGTCATTGTTACTTCTCCAATAGATGGTTTAAAATTATCGGGTACTTTTCATTTTGATGAAGGCTATTATTATTGGCGCAACTTGGGCAATAGAATCTTATTAGGAGGCGCAAGAAATGCAGATTTTGAAGCTGAAAAAACTACTGAAACAGCTGTAACAGATTTGATAAAAAACAAACTGGCAGACTTTTTAAAACAACATATTCATCCCTCCTACCAATATACTATTGAAAATCAATGGAGTGGAATCATGGGTTTTACAGAAAACAAAAAGCCTTTACTAACTCAGGTAAGTGATAATGTTTTTGTAGCTATTGCCTGTAATGGTATGGGGGTGGCCCTTACGCCAATCATGGGTGAGAAAGCAGCTGAGTTTATGCTGCTCTATTTTTAACTATTCACAATCAGCAACTTTCCTATTTTTAAGCAATCAAATTCTATGAAGCAACTATTTTTCCTCTTGGTATTGGCCCTTGGTCTGGCTGCTTGCAATAATGACAATACAAAGACTGATCATAACAATAGTTCCGCTGCTATTCCTGCACCCGCCATACTCAATTATTCTGTATTAAATGTGTATCCGCATGATACCAGTTCTTTTACAGAAGGGCTTTTATTACACAATGGCATTCTACTAGAAAGCACAGGCAATAAAGGCCGAAGCAAACTCTTGGAAGTTGATCTAAAAACGGGAAAGATCAAAAAAAGTATTAAACTAAGTGATGAGTATTTTGGAGAAGGGATCACTGTTTTGAATAACAAGATTTATCAATTGACCTATCAAGAGCACAAGGTTTTTGTTTATGACATGAATTTTAAAAAACTTGCCCAAGAATTTGAATGGCCTTATGAAGGTTGGGGCATGACAACTGATGGAAAATCCTTACTCATCAATACGGGTGGCAGTAATATCTATTTTGTAAATCCTGAAACTTTTAAAATTGAACGCACGTTGGGTGTGAGCAATAACAATGGTTATGTTTCCAATATCAATGAAATGGAATGGGTAGAAGGCGCTATCTATGCCAATATTTGGCAAACTAATGAGATTATTAAAATCAATGCTCAGACGGGTTTAGTAGAAGCAAAAGCAGACTTTACAGACATTTTAAAGAAAAGCAATGTGCCCGATAGCAGTTCTGAGGCATTTAATGGCATTGCCTATAACCCTTCTAGTAAGACCTTTTATGTAACGGGTAAATGGTGGCCTGCTTTGTTTGAAATCAAGTTTAATTAAGCAGTTGTTTTAGACAAAATATAGATCACAGAACTACAGTTAGCTGCGTTACCAATAGCGTTTGCATTAGATAATAGTCCATTCATAAGAGCAGGGATTAATTTTGTAGCACCTGTTTTACATTTTTCACTGAGCATACTTACGTACACACTATCAAACCACATGGGTTTCATTTGGTCTACTTGGAATCCTTTATTCTTTGCCAATATTTGCATACTGTTTGGTGAAAAATGGTAAAGATGTCTGGGAACATCATAAGCAGCCCAAAAGGTACCGTATGTTCGGGCGTCTTTGCTAGTATAGTTAGGAACAGCAATAATAAGCTTTCCGGTAGCTTTTAAAAGGCGATGAAAATTTTCCAAATAGCCCTGTAAATCGTGTACATGTTCCAATACATGCCAAAGCGTAATGGCATCAAACTGTGCATCAGCTAAATGATAGACCTGATCAGGAGACTGCAGATCTAAACCGTGTAATGCTTTGGCATTTTTTCTTGCGGTATCATCGGGTTCCAAACCAGTAACCTGCCATCCCGCATCTTGCATGGTTTTAGAAAAAGCACCCGTACCAGCACCCACGTCTAATAAAGCTCCTTGCTTTTTGCCTGTAACAGTTTGTAAGAGTTGACGCTTTGTTTCTAAAGTATGGTTGCGTACGCGATGGTATAAATTATTGATCAGTCCTTTTTGTGAATCAGAATGGGACACATATTCTTCTGATTGATAATAGGGCCCAATAGCAGATAAAACAGGAATGTCTTGGGTAAAACGCAAACTACAATATTGGCAATGCCAAATTTCAAAATTTTCTTGTGAAACGGTATGATCTTTGGCGGTCAATGCATTTTTAATATCTACACTTTGGCAGGCTGGGCATTGTTGGTAATGTATGGTCTGGTTCATTAAAAGCAATTGGAAAACTAAACATAATAAAACAAGAGAGCACCTACACCTAAAAGCAATAGTGCAAAAGCATAGACCCACCAATTATCGGTAGTATCAGAATCCGTTGCTTGTCCTAAGAGCTCTCTTAACTCATCCCCTTCTAATTCTTTAGCCTTATAAGCAGATTGTTTTAGGGTAGCCACTTTGGCCATGCTGATGGCCTTGTCAATCTTAACCTGAGAAAATAAATAGTCTAAGGGACGGTCTGCAAAAAACATCAAATGACCATCTGCTTCTTTTTTCAATGTACCAATACCTTGCAAAACAGCACCCTTTTTATCTTGGGCATCGGTTAATAATTGCTGGGCAAATTTTTGAATATGTTTCATCACGTCTACTAATTCCCAACCCGTTTCATTGACAATAAAATCATAGAAATGTCTGTCAGCTGCCACGGTTTCCTGATTAAAACGGATTACTTGTGAAGGCGGATAAAGCAAATGATTGGTTGAATCAATTTGCGCGCTTACTTGTTCAATGCTGAATACACCCACTTTTGGAAGGGGCAATTGCTTATGTAAAACAAGGTATTTCAACAAATGCTGGTGCATGAAAAAGCAGTTTATTGCAGCGAATATACAACTCCTCCCAAAACATTGAATCCCAAGACTTCATATTGGTTCCAACGTTGATAAGTATTATTGAGCAAATTGTTCATTTGAATCCAAATATTGAGTCTTGGAAGTACGGTAAATTCTGCCCCCAAATTCAAGTCTGCCATGGGATCCAACTTTTGACTTACCATGGATTTGGACAAATAGGGCACCCCGTCTCTAAAATAAGCTTCTGCTTTAATTTGTAGGTCTTTGAGTAATTTCCATTTGAGTGACCCGGTCAATTCCATAGGAACCAACCCAAAGGCTTTGTCATTGGTAGCCAGTTTGGTAAATTGGGTAATATTGACTCCCGCCATCAAAGAAAACTGTTCTTGTACGCGATAACCCAATTCTCCTTTAATACGCAAAGCTTCTACCCTACCATCGTAGACAATATTAAAAGCCCTACCATCCGAGAATGTGTTCACAAATAAAGGTTGATTAAAGAACTGCATAAATGAGACCCTACCAGCAAAACTAAAATGATTACCTACCGTACCTTTTAGACCAAGATATTGTTCCGCTATCCTAGTATTCCAAAGCGTATCAGGTCTTTCTATATAAGGATTAAATGCTGCTAAAGTCCTGTATCCGTTTTTTTGAAAAGATCCTTTCCAACCCAGTTCTACCGTCATGCCTGTTTCTTTGATACTGGCTTCAGCGGTTAGATTGGGTAACATTTTAAAGGCCGAATTATCCCAACTAGGTATTAACCCTAAGTTCAATCGCAGGTTGGGCGTTTTGAATTGAAAACTAGGATCAATATAAAATAATTTATTCTGAATCTTTAAAGGATTGGGAATCATCGGCGCATGGTAAGCAGCTAGATCAGCGGTTAATCCCATATTAAAGGCATATACCCTAGAGAATGATTTTGTAAAGGGTATTTGCGCAATTAGATTGACTTCATTGGCATTGCTGTTATCAGAAAAATACCTAAAGCCAATCTTGGGTTGATAACTAAATCCATTATCTCCCACTATTTTGTTGTGCATGCCCAAATCAAACCCAAGGGTATTGAATCTTTGCAACAAATCTTCCTTGGTATAAGGAATGGTAGTTGGTTGAAAGCCATAGAGATATTGTTTACTATTGTCAAAAAATGCATTAGCTGTCCAGTCATGGGCTGTCTTTGTTTGAAAATTGGCCAATACAGACAATTTGTTTCTGCCAAATTCTTGAAATGGTAAATTGCCTTTTGACGATATATGAGTGGCTAAAACACTAATGGTATTGCTGATGCCATCTCCAAAAGACAGACCCATTTCAGCAAAAGGGGTGCTAAAATTGCCCACACCCACTTTAATATACCTACTATTCTTCCATGGTTCTACAGAGTCTACCGCCATAGCAATGGGCTTTATAGACACGGGTTGATAGGAAAAGAACAAGTTTTGCGCTGGAACGCGATATAATAATTGCAACCTAGAATTATCTGCCAAAGGAGTAGCAGCAGTAAAATTGATTTTAGCCGCCGTTTTCAATGAAGGTTTAAAAGCAGAGGTAATAACCACTTCCTTGGGATGACTGGTATCTTCTTGGGCTTCCTTGGCCAATTTTGCTGCTATATCATCAGCCTCATTCAAATTGGATTTTTTAGTAGCACTGGATTGGGTGTTACTCTTACCAGATGAATTCTTAGAACTATTCTTAGCCCTAGCCTTTTTGGAACTAGATTTCTTAGTACTTGATTTTTGGGAACTGCTTTTTTGTTTGCTGCTCTTGCTGCTACTTGATTGCTTCTTTTTTTGCTGGGCCTCTACCAATGGAGCAAATGTTAGCACCAAGATTAATAAACACCATATTTTTTTTAGGATTGACATATCTTCAGTTTACTGCTGTTCAATTTTATTTGTCTTGTTTTTCTCCACTAACACCTGATCCAATTTTAATTGGGCTTCTTTTTTCACAGCCAAAGAACTGGCATTGTCTACAATGCTTTTAAATGTGGCTTCTGCATTAAAAAGGTCTTTTTGTTCAAAATAAATATCGCCTAATAGCAAATATGATTTGGCTACCCATGCATCATAAGACCCCCATTTCTTGATTACTTCAAAAGCGGCTTTTTCTGCCTCCGGTAAACGGTGTTGCTTGAACTGGATCTCGGCCAATCTAAATTGTGATTCAGCTGCCCACTCAGATCTTCCTGCTGTAATAACATTTTTGTAAGCCTCTGTTGCAGGTAACCATAATTCTTGTAATTGGTTGTTCTTGGCCAAGACTAGATTAGCCATGGTTTTATCATCGGCAGCAATACCTTTCTCTGCCAATAACGCTTGGGCATTGGGAGCTGCTTGTTGCCATTGTTCGGTTTTAAACTGACAACGCAATAAACCTCGCATGGCTTCTAGTCTATTTTCTTGTTGGGTAGCTATTGACTTTAATTGGCTAAAATATTTGGCGGCAGCAGTATAATCCTTGTTATCAAAGTAATAGATTCTTGCTGCTTGCAAACTACTTCTTTCTGCATATCTATTGGGCGCCTGATCAGCTACTGCCTGATATTGAAGTAAGGCAAGGGCATTATTTTTATTGGTTAAAGCTATTTCACCAGTAAAATAATGCGCTTCCATTTGATAACGTCCTTGCGAAAATCCTTTTAAATAAGATTCAAATCCTTGTTGCGCATTTACAAAATCCTTTGCTTCATAGCGAATCATGGCCGATTTAAAACTCAAGGAATCCGCTTCGTTATTAGAAACGTCTTTCCCATTTTCTTTCATGAAACTGATATAGTCTCCTGGCTGTTGTTTTGCTACAAAAAGATTGCGGATATAATCTACCGCGTCATTGCTCTGGGATGCATTGGGATATTTTTTAACCAGTTGTTTAAAATAATCAAGAGACTCTGTATTCTTGTCTAAGTTAAAATTGGCCACCCCCAATTTGAGTAATACTTCTGGATAATAGTTTGCCGCTCTGGGGTTACTCAAAATCTTTTCTAGTGAACTAACTGCGGCTGCATAATTTTCAATGGACAATTGGGTATTTGCAATTTCCATTTG
>Ga0209189_1002478_pt1 | contig 12912 bp, 23 predicted proteins | sample C_130820_EF_Meta_FD_187308 | JGI IMG/M metagenome (GOLD analysis project Ga0209189, IMG submission 187308) | Freshwater microbial communities from Lake Croche, Canada to study carbon cycling - C_130820_EF_MetaG (SPAdes) (version 3) | ecosystem: Environmental > Aquatic > Freshwater > Lake... | reverse complement strand
ACCCGGCGCACGGGCATGAACACAGCATCGATCTGAAGGAGGTCGATGGCGCTGGTGTCTTCGTTGTGGCGGTCCACCGGCCGGTAGCCGATACCCCGTTCCACGTGGACCTCCATCTCGAGACTGTGGCCATCGGCAACGGTGGCGATGGGGCGATCGGCATCGATCACCTGCACCTGGGAGGAGAACTGGAGGTCGGAAGCGGTCACGGTGGCTGGACCGTTGATCACGAGCCGGCCAATCTCGAGTTCACGGCTGCGGCTGGTGACCGGCACGGACTTGCAGTTGAGAAGAATGTCGAGCACGTCTTCCCGCACACCCGGGACAGTGGCGTATTCGTGGTTCACGCCGGCAATGCGCACCGCGGTGATCGCGCTGCCTTCAAGGCCGCCGATCAACACCCGACGCAGGGCATTGCCGAGGGTGGTGGCCTGACCCCGGTCGAGGGGTCCGATCACGAAGACACCCGTCTGGGAACGGTCACCGGCAACCTGGTGGTCGACCCGATCGATCTGGTATTGCAGCACGGTCTGTGGGAACGGAAGGGTGGACGGGGTCGGTGCCGATCAGACTCGGCGGCGCTTGGGCCGGCGGCAGCCGTTGTGGGGCAGGGGGGTGACGTCGCGGATCAGGGTGATCTCCAGACCTGCCACCTGAAGGGCACGGATGGCGGTTTCGCGGCCGGAGCCCGGACCGCGAACCAGCACCTCGATCTGACGCATGCCCTGTTCGAGGGCCCGGCGCGCCGCAGCCTCGGCGGCGGTCTGGGCGGCAAAGGGTGTTCCCTTGCGGGCGCCCTTGAAGCCGCTGGCCCCTGCCGAGGACCAACTGATCACCTCTCCAGCGGTGTCGGTGATCGACACGATGGTGTTGTTGAAGGTGCTCTGGATATGGGCAACGCCGTTGGGAACGTTGCGCTTGGCCTTCTTGGGGCCTGTTTTCTTGGCTGGCTTCGCCATGGTGAATGCCCTGCGATGGCAGGGAGGTGATCGGGGAACTGGGAGGACCCTGGTGACGCCGACAAGGGCGGCAGGGCCATGGGGCGAAGGCCCTACTTCTTCTTGCCGGCCACGGTCTTGCGGGCACCGCGGCGGGTGCGGGCATTGGTGCGGGTCCGCTGCCCACGCACGGGAAGGCCCATGCGGTGACGGCGGCCCCGGACACAGCCGATGTCCTGGAGGCGCTTGAGGGCCATGCCCTCCTCCCGCCGAAGGTCGCCCTCGAGGGTGAAGGATTCGGCGGCGCCCCGCAGTTTCTGCACGTCGCCGTCACTGAGGTCCTTCACCCGGATATCGGGGCTGACCCCGGCCTTGGCAAGGATCTTGCGGGCCCGGGTGAGCCCGATCCCATACACATAGGTGAGAGAAATCTCGACCCTCTTGTCACGAGGGATGTCGACACCGGCGATCCGAGCCACGTCAGGAAGCGTTCAAAGGAGTGGGGGGTGGTTCCGCCCGCCTTGGCGCCGGAACCGTGGTGCCCCCGGCGGCGGGGGCGATGGCCAGGCTCAGCCCTGGCGCTGCTTGTGCTTGGGATTGGTGCAGATCACCATCACCCGGCCGTGGCGACGGATCACCCGGCACTTGTCGCACATTTTCTTGACTGAGGCACGCACCTTCATGGGCGTTGTGCTCTCCGAATTTGCAAACAGCCACCCTATCACATCAGTCAACCAGCAAGGAGGCCAGGCGCTCCTCGATCGCCTCAATGCTGCCGGCCCCATCCAGGCGGCGCAGCAAACCGCGGCCTTCGTAGTGGGCGATCAGGGGAGCTGTCTGCTCGCGGTAAACCTGCAGGCGGTGGGCGATCACCTCGGCGTTGTCATCGGCCCGGCCCCGCGCCAGCAGACGCTGGATGAGCACGCTGTCATCGAGTTCCATCAGAATCACTCTCTCAATCTGCTGGTGCAGGGAGGAGAGCAGGCCATCGAGGGAGCCGGCCTGACTGAGATTTCGGGGAAAACCATCCAGCAACCAGCCGCCCTGGTGCTGTTCAAGCCTGCTGCGGACGATCGCCAGCACCAGGGCATCGCTCACCAATTCACCCCGGGCCATCACAGCTTCAGCTTCCTGGCCGAGGGGGGTGCCCGCTTGTACCTCGGCCCGCAGAAGGTCGCCGGTGGAGAGATGAAGAAGACCCTCACGGGCGGCGAGACGCTGGGCCTGGGTGCCTTTTCCAGCACCGGGGGGACCAAGGAACAGGAGGCGTTGCTTCATGGCAGGGGCTTCATGACGGTGGGGGATGCCGATCAGCGGGCAACACAGGGCCCGCCAGGCTGGACGCGAATTGGAGGGGAAGGCCGGGGCGGATCCCAGGTCTCCGCATGCGATGGGATCAGAGGGTGAGGCTTACTGGCGAACCATGCCCTCATAGCGCTGAGAGATCACATAGGTCTGCACCTGCTTGGCGGTGTCGATGGCCACCCCCACGAGGATCAGCAGGGAGGTGGCACCGAGGCCCTGGAAGGTGCGCACCTGAATGGCCCCCTCCACCGCGGAGGGAATGATGGCCACCGCCGCAAGGAAGAAGGCGCCCAGGAGGGTGAGCCGGTTCTGAACCCCCAGGAGGTACTCAGCTGTGGCAGAACCCGGTCGAACGCCGGGAATGGCCACGCCGGTGCGCTTGAGGTTGGTGGCGATGTCCACCGGATTCACGGTGAGGGAGGCGTAGAAGTAGGAAAAACCCAAAATCAGGCCAAAGAACAGCAGGGCATAGAGCCAGGGGGTGCTGCTGTTGGGACTGATGGAGCCGGCCAGGCGGATCAACAAGGGGTTCTTGGTGAAATTGGCCAGCGTGAGGGGCAGGAAGACCACCGCCGAAGCAAAAATGATCGGCATCACCCCACCGGCGTTGAGCTTGAGGGGGAGGTAACTCTGGCGGGCGCTTAGCAGGCCTCCGCCGCCGGCCTGGCGTTTGGCACTCACGATCGGGATGCGGCGGTTTCCTTCCTGCACGAAGATGATTCCCACGATCGTGATCAGGAACACCAGCAACAGGATCAGGATCCCGGTCACCGTGCCGCGGTCACCGCTCTGGGCAAGCTCGATGGTCGATCCGAGTGCCTTGGGAAGCGTGGCCACAATGTTGATGAAGATCACCAGCGAAGCTCCCTGGCCGATGCCCCGCTCGGTGATCACCTCACTGATCCACATCACCACCATCGAACCGGTGACCAGGGCTAGGGCGGTCTGGGCCACGAAAAGCCACTCGGGCAAACCGGGAAGGGCATATTGCTTGAGGATCAGAGCAAAGACCGTGCTCTGCACAATCCCCCAGCCAAGGGCCACATAGCGGGTGATCTGGGCGATCTTGCGCCGACCGGCCTCACCTTCATTCTTCTGAAGATCCTCCAGCTGGGGCAGAGCGGCCGTCAGCAGCTGCAGGATGATCGAGGCATTGATGAAGGGCAGGATGCCCAGGGCGAACACGCCAACCGTGGAGAGACCACCGCCGGTGAAGATGTCGAGGAAGCCCAGCAACTGGCCACCCTGCTGGATGAAGGACTGGAAGGCGACTCTGTCGATTCCTGGAACCGGCACGTAGATGCCGAGCCGCACGATCAGGAGTAGGGCCAGGGTGATCAGCACCCGGTCGCGCAGCCCCTTGGCCTGGACCAGCTGGCTGAGGATTTCAGCGGCGCTTGGATTGCGCCCCCGGCTGATGACCATGGGGTTTGGGTGCGATGGGTGGGGAAAGGGAAGGGAAGGTCAACCGCAAGAAGCCGTCCGCCGGGCCCAGGGGCACCCACGGACGGCTTCGAAGCTAACGGGAGGGCGGCACCGCCTCAGTCGAGGATCTCGCAGCTGCCACCGGCGGCTTCGATCTTGGCGCGGGCACCTGCGGTGAAGGCGGCAGCCCTCACCGTGAGTTTGGCAGCCAGCTCACCATGGCCGAGCACCTTGAGGGGGTGCTTGGGACTGGTGACCAGACCCTCCTTGACCAGGGAATCGAGGTCGACGGTGCTGCCCGCCTTGAGATCAGCAAGCCGGCCCACGTTGATGATCGTGAACTCGGTGGGATTGACCAGCGGGAAGTGTTTGAGCTTGGGCACCCGGCGGTAGAGGGGCATCTGGCCACCCTCGAAACCGGGGCGGGTGGGCCGACCGGAGCGGGACTTCTGACCCCGCATGCCGAAGCCGCAGCTGGCACCCTGGCCGGCAGCGATGCCGCGGCCCTTGCGGGTCTTGCGGCGGCGGGCGCCGGTCTGAGGCTGAAGGTTGTCGAGTTGGTAGGTCATCGGGGCTCAGGAGTAGATCTGCTCAAGGGAGATGCCCCGCTCTTTGGCGGTCTCCTTGTGGGTGCGCAGGGCCGCCAGGGCCACCATGGCGGCGCGGGCGTTGTTCAGCGGGGTCTTGGAGCCCAGACGCTTGGCCAGCACATTCTTGATACCGGCGAGCTCAAGCACAGTGCGGATCGAACCGCCCGCAATCACTCCCGTACCGGGGGCGGCAGGCCGAATGAGCACGCTCGCGGCGCCATCACGGCCGTTGCTGAGGGTGGGGATGGAGGAGTTCCGCGTGAGGGGCACCTTCACCAGGTGCTTCTTGCCGTCGGCTACGCCCTTGCGGACGGCACCGATCACGTCGCCGGCCTTGCCGACCCCAACGCCCACCTGGCCGCGTTCGTTGCCGACGACCACGATGGCCCGGAAGCTCATCTTCTTGCCCCCCTTCACGGTCTTGGAAACACGGCGGATCTGAACCACCCGTTCCTGCCATTCGGAGTCACGTTCCTGGCCGCGACGGTTGTCGCGGTCGCGGCCGCGGCCGCCACCGCCGCGGCGGTCGCCCTTGCCCTCGCCGCGACCGCCACGGCGGTCCTGCTGGCCGTCGGCGGCGGCGGGAACATCAGCGGCGCCGGGAATGTCGCTGAATGCGGTCTGGTCGTTGGTTTCGGTCATGGTGAGAGCAGGATCAGAACTGAAGGCCCGCTTCCCGGGCGGCGTCGGCGAGGGCTTTCACCCTTCCGTGGTACAGGTTGCCGCCGCGATCGAAGACCACCTGTTGAATCCCCTTGGCAAGGGCGCGCTTGGCGACCAGCTCGCCCACAGCCTCAGAAGCCTCGCAGGTGGCACCGGCCTTGAGGCTGGTGCGCAGATCCTTGTCGAGGGTCGATGCCGCACAGAGCGTGCTCTGGGCGTCGTCGTCGATGACCTGGGCGTAGATGTGGTTGTTGGAGCGGAACACCGCCAGGCGGGGGCGAACGGCGGTGCCGCTGAGGGTACGACGCAGACGGCGATGGCGCTTCTGGGTCTGCTGTTTGCGGGAAATGGACGACATGGTGGATCAGGGAAAGAATGCGGATGCAGACCTCATTTCTTACCGGTCTTACCGGCCTTGCGGAGGATCTTCTCGCCCTCGTACTTGATGCCCTTGCCCTTGTAGGGCTCAGGCGGACGAATGGCCCGGACCTTGGCGGCCTCATTGCCGACCACCTCCTTATCGGCCCCGGAGACAAACACAGTGGTGTTGTTCTCCACGGCGAACGTGACTCCATCAGGAGGCACCATCTCAACCGGATGGCTGTAGCCGGCACTGACCAACAATTTCTTGCCCTGCACCGAGGCGCGATAACCCACGCCCACAATCTCGAGCTTGCGGGTGAAGCCCTTGCTCACCCCTTCCACCATGTTGGCCACCAAGGTGCGGCTCAAACCATGGCGCTCGCGGGAGCGGCGGCTTTCGTTGGCAGGGCTGACCTGCAGGGTGTTGCCCTCCTGGCTGATGGTGACGCCATCCGGAAGGGTGCGACTGAGCTCCCCCTTGGGACCCTTCACGGTGACCGCCAGCCCATTGAGGCTGACGGAAACCTTGTCGGGAACGGTGATGGGGGCTTTACCAATACGTGACATGGGGTTCCTCCCGGAATCAATAGACGTAGCAGAGCACTTCACCGCCGACGCCCTGCTTGCGGGCATCACGGTCGCTCATCACACCCCTGGAGGTGGAGATGATCGCCACTCCGAGGCCGCCCAGCACCTTGGGCAGCTGGCGGGTGTTCTTGTAGATGCGCAGACCAGGCTTGCTGACCCGTTGGACGCTGCGAATCGTGGGCTGGCGGTGTTTGCCGCTGTACTTCAGCTCGAGTACCAGCTCTTTTTGAACCCCATCGCCCTCTTCCGAGATGGTGGCGATGAAGCCCTCCTGCTGGAGGACGTGGGCGATGCTGCGCGACAGCTTCGAGGCGGGAATCCGGGTGCGCTCGTGGCGCTTCTCACTCGCATTGCGGATGCGGGTGAGCATGTCGGAAATGGGGTCGTGGTTGGCCATGAACGTGGTGGGAGGAGGGCTCAGTTGCTGCGGAACGGCATCCCCATTTCGCGGAGGAGGGCCCGGCCCTCTTCGTCGTTACGGGCGGTGGTCACGATGGTGATGTCCATGCCCCGGATGGCATCGATCTTGTCGAAGGAGATTTCCGGGAAAATGATCTGCTCCCTCACCCCCAGGGTGTAGTTGCCCCGGCCATCGAAGCTCTTGGCACTCACTCCACGGAAGTCGCGGATGCGAGGCAGAGCCAGATTGATCAGGCGCTCCAGGAAGGCATACATGCGTTCGCCCCGAAGGGTGACGCTCACGCCGATCGGCATGCCCGCACGGATCTTGAAGGCGGCGATGGCCTTCTTGGCCCGGGTCACCACCACCTTCTGGCCGGTGATGGTGGCCAGCTCGGCAATGGAGGCCTCCAGGGCCTTGGCGTTCTGGGCGGCCTCACCAAGCCCCCGGTTCACGGTGACCTTGACCACCTTGGGGACTTCGTGGACGTTGGTGAGGGCGAGATCCTTGAGCAACTTGGGCTGGATCGTCTCCCGATAGCGCTGTTTCAGTGACATGGCGGGGATGGGGATTGCGCTTCTGGTCGTGGTCAGAAGGCGGACAGGAACGGGGTTGGGATGGAGTTGTAGCGGATGATGGGTGACCCTCAGGACATGGCTGGAGGCCGCGAACGGGTCAATCGAGGATCTCGCCGGTCTTCTTGAGGCGGCGTTTCTTGGTGCCGTCCTTCTCCACCACGATTTCCACGCGGCTGGCCACCTGTTTGCTGGTGGAATAGAGCATCACGTTGGAGGCGTGCAGCGAGGCTTCCTCGCTCACGATCCGGCCGCTCTCTCCCTCCTGGGTGGGCTTCACGTGGCGGGTGCGGATGTTGACACCCTGCACCACAACGCGGTTCTCGTAGGGAAGGGTGCGCAGCACTTCGCCGGTCTTGCCCTTGTCCTTGCCGGCGATCACCTGAACGGTGTCGCCCTTCTTGATGCGCATCTTGGTGCGCACCTGAACCTGAGTCTTAGGGGTTGCGGTGGCCATTTCAGATCACCTCCGGAGCAAGGGAGACGATCTTGGTGAAATTGCGCTCACGCAGCTCACGCGCCACCGGTCCAAACACGCGGGTGCCCTTGGGATTGTTGTCATTCCCGAGGATCACGGCGGCGTTGTCATCGAAGCGAATCGAGTTGCCGGTGTCGCGGCGCAGGGTGGCGCGGGTGCGCACGACGACGGCCTTGACCACATCCGATTTCTTGACGCCCATGTTGGGCATGGCGTCCTTGACGGCGGCCACGATCACATCGCCCACGTGGGCGTAGCGACGGTTGGTGCCGAGCACGCGGATGCACTGAATGCGCTTAGCGCCGCTGTTATCAGCGACGGTGAGGAAGGTTTCCTGCTGAATCATGGGGAGTTCCTCAGCCGGCGCTGGTGGTGGTGAGAACTTCAGCCACCTGCCACCGCTTGGTGCGGCTCAGGGGCCTGGTCTCAGTGATACGGACCCGGTCGCCGACGCGGCAGCTGTTGGCTTCGTCGTGGGCCTTGTAGCGGGTGGTGCGGCTGACCGTCTTCTGGTAGATGGGATGGGGGAAGCGGTTTTCCACCGCGACAACCACCGTTTTGTCCATCTTGTCGCTGACGACGGTGCCGACCCTTTCCTTGAGTGCCATGGGATTCGAGGGGGGATCAGGAGGCGGTGGAGCGTTGCCGCTCCAGCTGCACCGTGAGCAGGTGGGCCAGCTTGATGCGGGCCTCCTTGAAGCGGTGCGGATGCTCCAGGCGGCGGGTGGCCTGCTGGAAGCGCAGATCGAACAGTTCACGCCGCGTTGCGGCGATGCGTTCGTTGAGATCGCTGTCGGTGAGGTTGCGCACCTCGGCGATGGAGGGACGGGCCATGGTTCAGGACTCCAGGGCGAGGGCGGGTTCAGGGCTGGCTGCTGAGCCGGCGTCGTCCGCCTGCTCGGCATCGACCTGGTCGGCCAGGCTGATGAACTTGGTTTTGACGGGCAGCTTGTACTGGGCCAGGCGCATGGCCTCCCGGGCGATCTGGGGGGTGATTTCGGCACCCCCCATCTCGAACAGGATGCGACCCGGCTTGATAACCGCCACCCAGAATTCCGGGTTGCCCTTACCGGAACCCATGCGGGTTTCGGCGGGACGCATGGTGACCGGCTTATCGGGGAAGATCCGAATCCAGATCTTGCCGCCCCGCTTGATGTAGCGGGTCATGGCCCGGCGGGAGGCCTCAATCTGGCGGGATGTGATCCAGCCACATTCCTGGGCCTGCAGCCCGAATTCGCCGAAGGCGAGGGTATTGCCGCGAGTGGCGATGCCGCGCATGCGGCCTCGCTGTTGCTTGCGGAATTTGACGCGTCGTGGACTCAGCATGGTTCAGAACTCCCTCACTCCTCGTTGGAGCGATCTTCGAACTGTTGGGGCCGGCGGCTGGCACGGCGCCGGGCGGCATCAGCAGCGGGTTGCTGCGGCTGCTGCGACTGGCCGGGGAGCACTTCTCCCTTGAACACCCAAACCTTGATGCCCAGCACGCCGTAGGTGGTGCTGGCCACCTTGGTGGCGTAATCGATGTCGGCCCGCAGGGTGTGCAGGGGCACACGTCCTTCGCGGGTCCACTCGGTGCGCGCGATCTCCGCACCATTGAGGCGGCCGCCCACCTGGATCTTCAGGCCGAGCACGCCGGCCCGCTGGGCCCGCTGCACCGCCATGCGCATGACTCGGCGGAAAGCCACGCGCTTCTCCAGTTGCTGGGCGATGTATTCGGCCAGCAGGAAGGCATCGGCATCCACGCGCTCGACCTCGACCACGTTGATCCGCACCTGCCGGTTGCGGTCGCCGAGGGTGGTCTGGATGCCGCTGCGCAGCTCCTCGATACCGCTGCCCTGGCGGCCCACGAGCACACCCGGACGGGCGGTCTTGAGCTCAACCTCCAACTGGTCGGCCTTGCGGGCGATCAGCACATCGGAGATGCCGGCGGCACCGTATTTCTTGTGAATGAACTTGCGGATCCGGTCATCCTCCTGAAGGAGGGTCGGATAGGTCTTGCTGGGGGCGTACCAACGCGAGCGGTGTTCCTGGGTGATCCCCAGGCGCAGGCCGGTTGGATGGATCTTGTGTCCCATCGGTCGGTGTCCTCGGGGTTCAGGCGGAAGGGGCCGCCACACCAATGCTGATGTGGCAGGACTGTTTCTTGATCGCGTAGGCGCGGCCCTGGGCGCGGGGCCGGAAGCGCTTCATGGAGGGTCCCATGTCGGCGCTGGCCTGGCTGATGACAAGGCTGGATGGATCCAGGCCAAGGTTGTGCTCGGCGTTGGCCACCGCGCTGCGCAGCACCTTGGTGATTGGGCCGGTGGAGCGGTAGGGCATGAACTCGAGCATGATCAGAGCGTCGCGGTAGGTGCGACCCCGGATCTGATCGAGCACCCGCCGCACCTTGGAAACGGAGCCGCGGATGTAACGGCCATGGGCGATGGCCTGGGTGTTGGGGTTGGTGATAGCCATCGGTTCAGCGGCCTCCCTTTTTGTCTTTGATGTGGCCGCGGAAGGTGCGGGTGGGGGCAAATTCCCCGAGCTTGTGACCCACCATCTGCTCCGTCACGTAGACGGGCACGTGGGCCTTGCCGTTGTGAACGGCAATGGTGTGGCCGATCATCATCGGCAGGATCGTGGAGGCGCGTGACCAGGTTTTGATCACGGATTTGTCTTCGGCGGCGTTCTGCTTCTCCACCTTGCGGAGCAGGCTGTCGGCGACGAAGGGGCCTTTCTTGAGTGAGCGTCCCATGGCGGTTCAGGCGTACGGCAGAGCGGTGTGGGTCATCAGGAGTCGCGACCGCCACGGCTCCGTTTGGAGGTGCGGCGACGTTTCCGGAGCACGAACCGATTGCTCGGCTTGTTCCGCTTGCGGGTCTTGAGGCCCAGGGCGGGCTTGCCCCAGGGTGTGACCGGACCGGAGCGGCCGATCGGAGCGCGGCCCTCGCCACCACCGTGGGGGTGATCGCAGGGGTTCATCACACTGCCGCGCACTTCAGGGCGACGGCCCAGCCAGCGCTTGCGCCCGGCTTTGCCGAGACTGGTGTTGCGCTGCTCGCTGTTGCCCACTTCGCCGAGGGTGGCGTAGCACTCGCGGCGGACGAGACGGACCTCCGTGGAGGGCAGCTTCAGGGCGACGTAGTCGCCTTCCTTCGCCATCACCTGAGCACTGGCGCCGGCGGTGCGCACCATCTGCCCGCCCCGGCCGGCATAGAGCTCCACGTTGTGGACGCTGGAGCCGAGGGGGATGGCCGAAAGGGGAAGGGCGTTGCCGTTCTCAATCGGTGCATCCGGACCGGAGACGACCTTCTGCCCGATGCTGACGCCTGCGGGCGCCAAGATGTAACGCTTCTCACCATCGCTGTAATACAGCAAAGCGAGGCGGGCGTTGCGGTGGGGGTCGTAATGGATCGCGGCTACCCGGGCCGTCACGCCGTGCTTGTCACGGCGGAAGTCCACGATGCGGTAGAGACGCTTGTGGCCGCCGCCGCGGTGGCGGCAGGTGATCACACCGCGATTGTTGCGGCCCTTGCGGCGGTGCTTGGCCACCACCAAGCCGCGCTCCCGACCGCGGCCGGTGATCTCGCTGAAATCAGTGACCACCAGCGTGCGGGTGCCGGGGGTGATGGGTCTGTAGTTACGGATTGCCATGACGTTTCAGACCCCTCAGGCCTCTGGGAACAGCTGGATGGCGTTGCCCTCGGCGAGGCGCACCACCGCCTTCTTCACCTGGGCACGCTTGCCGGCGAAGCGCCCCACCCGGCGGGTGCGGCGGGGAGGATTCATGGTGCTCACACCGACGACCTTGACGTCGAACAGAGATTCGACGGCCGCCTTGATGTCGGGCTTGGCAGCCCGGTGGTCCACCTCAAAGGTGTACTGATTCAGTTCGAGGGCACGGGTGGCCTTCTCGGTGATCAGGGGCCGGCGGATCACATCCGCCAACCGATCAGAAAAACGTTCAGCCATCGCCGTAAACCTCCTGAATCTTCGCGAGTGCTTCCTCGCTCACCACCAACTTGCTGGCGTGGAGCAGATCGAAAACGTTGAGCTGATCGGCGGCGATCAGCCGGACCTTCTCGAGATTGCGCACCGAAAGCCGGACGGCTTCGGAGGCGTTGTCGAGGATCAGCAGCACCTTGGTATCGGCCTGGATGCCGAAACGGTCCAGGGCAGCCGTGATCTCGCGTGTCTTCGGGGTTTCGAGGCCCGAAGCGAAGCCCTTGACCGCCACGATGTCGGCCAGGCGGCTCATCAGGGCGGTGCGCAGGGCCAGGCGACGCTCCTTGCGGTTCATCGCCAGCTCATAGCTGCGGGGCTTGGGGCCGAAGACCACGCCACCACCGGGCCGAAGCGGGGTTCGGATCGAGCCCTGGCGAGCCCGGCCCGTGCCCTTTTGCTTGTAGGGCTTGCGGCCACCACCGGCCACCTCGGCCCGGGTGAGGCTGCTGGCGGTGCCCTGACGGGCGTTGGCCAGCTGACGCACCACGGCCCGGTGCAGCAGATCTGCGGCCGAGGTTTCCTTGGCGACCTTCAGGTCAAGGGAGGCCTTGCCGCTCTCCTTGCCCTGCCAATCGTGAACAACAACTTGTGCCATGGGTTTCCTCCTCAGGACGCGGCTTTGCTGCCCACCCGCTTGGCCGGGCGGATGTCGAGCAGGGCACCTGGCTTGCCGGGGACCGAGCCCTTGACCACCAGCAGGTTGCGCTCAACATCCACCTTCAGGATGGTGAGGCCACGGGTGGTGATCTGCTTGCCGCCGTAGCGACCGGCCATGCGCTTGCCGGGATAGACCCGGCCAGGCGTGGTGCCGGCACCGGTGGAGCCGGGCTCACGGTGATTCTTCGAACCGTGGCTCATCGGACCCCGGCTGAAGCCGTGGCGCTTCTGATAACCGGCGAAACCGCGACCGATGGTGTCGCCGCTGACATCCACCTTCTGGCCGGCCTCAAAGGCGGTGACGGTGATGGTGGCGCCCAGTTCAAGTCCCTCCACCGCATCAACGCGGTACTCGCGCAGGTGACGCAGGGGGTCGGAGCCGGATTTGGCCAGGTGGCCGCGAGCTGGCTTGTTGACCAGCTTCTCGCGGATCTCGCCAAAACCGATCTGAACGGCGCTGTAGCCGTCGTTGGCTTCGTTCTTGAGCTGGGTGATGCGGCAGGGACCCGCTTCGATCACGGTGACCGGAATGGACCTGCCTTCGTCGTCGAAGAATTGGGACATGCCCAATTTCTTCCCGAGAATGCCGATGGACATGGGAGGGGAAATAACGCCAGCTGGACGGCCGCGGGCCATGCGAAAGGGCATGGCGCCTACCCGAGCGGAGCGCGGGTGAGCGGCGGGTGCTGAATGCTGGAAACGCAGATCAGAGGGGGCGATCAGGGATCACCGGCCTTGGGCTAGCGGGGCGATTCAGCGGGCTGGGACTTGCGATCAGCGGTGGGCGGGAAGAAATTTCCTTGCCCAAGGAAGTGACCTTCCCGATCCGTTGCGGCAGTTTCCCGGCGGTTCCGGCCTTGGCGGTGAAGCCTCAGCAGGGTGGCCGCACTGGCCTGGAGAGGTCGTCACCAATGACAACCCCCGCGTGATGGTCTGGAGGCCCGGC
>Ga0209189_1002474_pt1 | contig 12924 bp, 5 predicted proteins | sample C_130820_EF_Meta_FD_187308 | JGI IMG/M metagenome (GOLD analysis project Ga0209189, IMG submission 187308) | Freshwater microbial communities from Lake Croche, Canada to study carbon cycling - C_130820_EF_MetaG (SPAdes) (version 3) | ecosystem: Environmental > Aquatic > Freshwater > Lake | place... | reverse complement strand
ATTAAAAGTGGAATAGGTTTCGGAGAAGCACAGGTATACAATCAACCAAATGCTATTACTAATTTATATAGTAAACTTTTGCAACAACAAGCAAAGGACCAGGAACAGTTTGCTACAGATTTAAACAATATAATGTCTAAATATTCAACTAAGGGGTTGAAGGATGAAGATATTAAATTAACATCAGAGGCATATAAAAAAATAAAAGACAATATAACCAGCTCTTCTATAAGAACTCCAGCAGAACGTGCACAAGCATTAGCAGATGCACGTAATGGTATACAGACTATTCAAGAATATGCAGATAGTGCTTTAAATGCATATAAGTCTCTTGACCAATTTGCTCCAGATATTGCTGCCAATCCTTGGAAATATAAACCAGGAACAAAAGAAGTTGTTGAACAATTATACAAAAATCCTTATGCAAAATGGGGTGATAACTATAAACTATTAAATCCAACCACATTTAATAGACAAGAAGATGATTCGGCTATTTACAAAATGTTTAACAATGTAAATGCTGATTTGGCTAAGATTGCACCTAAGTTTAAAGCTAATGATATTGTAGATGGCAAGCATCTTAAAACTATATATAATGTTCCAGAAGCTGATGCATATAGTAATTTATATACAACTATGGAACTTAGTCCAGAAGCTAAGTATACTTTAACAGCTAAATTCCAAAAAGACAATCCAGATAAAACTAATTTTACACCAGCAGATGTTGCTGCATATGGATTGAATTTATATAAAAAATTATATGGTGGTGATGCTCTTCAGTTTTCTGGTGGCAGAACACTTATACCTACAGGTGGTAGTGGTGGTAAAGAAGCTGAAACTGTTAGTAATAGAGGAGCTCTCCTTAATAAAATATTAAACAGAGTACCAGGCTCTGATAAAGAACTATTAAATGAATTAAACTTACCATATGGAACTAAGACTATGTTCTTAAACGGTGGTAAGAAAGGCGATATTCCAATGATAAGAGTAGTAGTTCCTTCTAAGAAGAATGAGCCTATTCCAGCAGCTATCGCAAACAGACCTGATTTAGCCGCTATATGGTCATCAGATAAGCCAACAGTAGTTGATATACCATTGAACCAACCAGACTCTGAGAGAGGCTTAAATGAGCTTATAAACAGATATAGCACTGGTGATGTTAAGTATACTAAAGTTAATAAGGGTGGAACATCTAAGGGTGGTACTTTTGATGTTGAAGAGTATTTAAGAGTTAACAACATAAAATAATGCCAGATTTAAAACAACTTCTTAGGGATGCAGCATCTCAAGGTGCTACAAAAGAACAGCTTGATATAATTCTAAATGCATATCGAGATAACTTAAAAAAAAAAGACCAACCTATCGTTTCAAAGATTGGTGGGTACGGTTCACAGCTTGGCTCTCAGACTTTCCAACCTACTAATCAATCTGGTGTATTAACCGAAAAGGGAAAGAAGGAAGCAGACAAAGCTGAGCTTGACAAAATCCGTTCACAAAATATTGCAGATAAATTCAAGGTAGAATCAAATCTTGAAACACCAGGTATAGGATTTAATAAACCTACTAAAAATAAACCGTCTGTATCTTTACCAGAAGAGCTTAAAGTATATAGAAACTTTAATGCACCAACAATACAAAAAGAGTTTGGTGTAGAAAAAACAAATCTTAAAAGTGATATTGGTAAAAGTATCACAAAGCAGGGTGGTTTTAAATCAGATATTACTGAAAATATACAAAAAGTAGAGGAACCTAAAGCAACTTCTATTGGACAAAATGCAGAAGCAATGTTTGCATCGGGTGTTGATATATTTGGTAGAATGATTTCTAGCATTCCAGCAGGACTTCTTGATACAAGCATACAAGCTTTTGGTACTCCAGGATTTAAAGAATCTATGGATGCTGAGATGCTTGGAAAATTAGCTGAGAAACAATTAGGTATTAAGGAATCTTATAATCCATTTAGCCCTAATAATTACTTATCTAATCTTTATAGAGAAAGAGGTAAGACTGCCCAATCTAAAATAAACTTAAAGTATGGTGGTAGCGTTGTTGATGCTGTCAGTAATGGAGATTATTCAGAGGCTGGTAAATTATTAGCATTAAACGTAATACAAGCAATACCAGTTATGGCTGGTCTAATTGCTTCTCGTGGAGCAGGTGCTAGTGAAGCTGCATCTCTTATAGGTCTTGGAGCTGGTACTCAAGCAACTACATATCAAGATTTAAAAGAACAATATCCAAATATAGATAGGAATACGTTATTAACTAATAGTATACTAACAGGTTTAGGTGAAGCTGGAAGTGAATTAGTTGGTACAAGTTTATTATATAATCAAGCTAAAAAATTATTATCAAAAGGGGCTAAAAAAGAAGCTGAAAGTTTAGTTAAGGATGGTGTAAAGTCATACCTTGATAATGCCTTTAAGAAAGCATTTGTTGGTTCTGCTACAATATCTGATGCATCTGGTGAGATGGCTAATCAGTTATGGAAGAACTTTTTAGATAAAGAAACTATAGACCCTAATAAGCAATTATTAAATGGTGTATTGGATGCAGGTATTGTTAGTATTGGTATGACAGCACCTCTTGCTGGTGGTGTTAAATTAGCTGATAGGATTTTAAATCCTGTAGCTAAACAAACTATTGCAGAAAACTCTAACAAGATTCAAGAAATAAATAAAGAGCTTGATAATCCAGATGTTAATACTACCACAAAAGCTCTCCTACTAAATCAAGTATCAGACCTTACAGAAAAAGTAAATGATGCTATAGATGAGGATAACAATATATACAAGTCTTTAGACGAAGGACAGAAGGAGGTAGTAAATAGAATTGCAGATGAGATTGATGGACTTACTGAGTCATTACAATCATCTAACATTTCAGAACCTACTAAAGAATTACTTAAGGGTCAAATAGAAACACTTAATAAACAATTACAAAATGCCTTACAAAAGCCAAGCACAACAAGCCAAGTTCCATCAGCTACTAAAGGAAGGAAAAATATCCAAGAAGGTGGTCAAAGAGTGGGACAAGGCGAGCAAGGGACTCAAGCTCCCCAAGAAACTCCTATCCAAGAGCCTACAGCAGAGGTTAGCCCAGAAGAAAAAATAACAGTATATAGAGGCAAAGGTAATAATGTAAAAAATTCTAAAAACAATTCTACTCTATGGGTTGCTGAAAACAAAGATGTTGCATCAAATTATGCAGCAATGAAAAATGATGGGACTTTTGATGTAGAGGAAATAAGTATAAAAAAACCAAGTAATCCTATAGAGTTACCATATAAATTAGCTACAGAAGTAAGAGCATCTAATATAGGTGATAATCTTAGAAAAGTTGCAACAAAACTTTATAAAGATGGAAAAATAAATAAAGATAATATATCAACTATATTAAGTAAAATTAAGGAGTTTGAAGATAAAGCAGGGAATAATTTAGAATTATTTAGTACAAAAATAAATAAACAAGAATCATCTGAATTATTTTCAGACATTGTTCAATCATTAGGGTTTGATGGTATTTTACAAAAAGAATCTCCATCAAAAGGTGGAGAGAAATCAAATACATACGGTTTATTTAAAAATAAATATGAATCAATTTTAAATAAAGCTCCCCAAGAGATTAGCCCAGAAGAAAAAGTAGCAAGATTAAGAGAGCAAGAGCAACAAGAACTTTTAGATGCTATACCTAACATCGAAGAATACAAGGTGGATGGAAAGGTAGATAAGAGTCTAATTACTAGTAGAAAGGATTTAAGGAAATATAACAAGATATACGATAAGTATGACAAGTTAATTACTCCTTTATTGGCTGAAGCCCCTTCACAGGCTGCACCTACAAAAGCTGCTGGTATATCTGCTGCAAATAAATCTCAGTTAAATAACCTGAAATCAAGAGTTACAGATGCAGTTAAGGCTGATGTTGTAAAGACAGCTGAACGTGCTATCAATACATTAAAGTCAATATTTCCAGATTTTGATATTGTTATACACGAAGATGAGGATTCATATAATAAAACAACAGGAAATCCTAATACAAGGGGTAACTTCACATACTATGTAAATCCAGATGGTACATATACTAGAGGAACAATTGATATAAACTTAAGCAAGGCAAATGAAAGAACTGTAGCTCACGAAGTTGCACACGCTGTGTTGCTTAAATCATTTGGAGAAAATCCTAAACTATTTAAAACATTTAGAGATAAGATTTCAAAGGTTCTTAATAGTAGCAGAAATGCTGAGTTGATTAAGTTCTCTAATTTATATGAGGGTGATGTTCAGGCTGAGGAATACTTAGCTGAACTTACTGCAATACTTGAACAGCAACAGGATAAGCTCTCCCCTAACGTATTACAACAGATAGCTGCATACATTAATGATTTAGTATCTAAGCTCACCAATGGAGCTATAAAACCATTTGAGAATGTTAAGGATACTAAAGACATCATAGACTTCTTTAACACTGTATCTAAATCAATTAGAGAGGGTGCTGAACTTGATGTTGATGGTGTTAGTGGAAAGATAAATTCAGATGCACCTCCAATAAAAAACATTTCTTATGGTGCAATAAACAAAGCAACATTAATTCAGGACTTGGGACTTGATAGGTTTCCTGAAATGAAGGATAGAATATACACTGGCTATAATCTTAAAAAACTTGGAAACGTAAAATCGCATTTAACATTCTCTGATAGATTGGTAACTGGTATTGTAGATGGTGTAGATTATTTGGGTGGAGTATTATTTGCTGCTGCAACAAATCGTGTATGGGCTTCATTTAAAGAAACAGGCGTAAAAGCTATTATAAGGGGTATGACAATGAATGAGGATGGTTATAGATACCTTATGCCAGCTTTATTAACTGAGACATCACATATGTCAAATAAAGATATGGTGAATACATCTTTAAAGCTCATTAACAAGTCTATATTAAATGATAAAATTTCACCTATTGATGCAGACGCAAGAATAAGAAAAGCTCTTAATAAAAAGTTGTTAAAGAAATTTAAGGATATATACGATAAAGAAATAGGTAATAATAAAATAACAAAAGACTTAGTTATAAATGCTTTAAATGAAACAATTGTAATACCTGATAGCACTTTTGAACAAAGAAAAAGTTTTCTTCAATCACTTCTTGGCGAAGCAAATACTAATAAAAAATTAAGATTTGGTAACTTACCTTCATTCGGAGAACTTGCAACTGGTCTTGCAGAGCCAATAACAGAGGGTCACGAGTTTGGTGATATAATACTTGTTATTAGAACTAAGGGCGACTTGGTTCCAGTTCAACCTAAAAAAGGAGATGTAGATTATCATCCATCATATCCTTGGGTTATTCGTTCTTTAAATAAGGATGGAAGCATAGCTGATGTAGAAACATTGTTGTTTGATAAATCATATAGTGCTGTAGATGTATTTCCAGAAGTTAAAAATTTGGCTGGTAACTTAGCAACATATGAAGGATATAAAAAAATATATGGTGAAAGAGCTAAGTCAAAATACCTAAATCATATAGGTGCTGGTCCACATTCTACAAATGCTTCCGAGACTGTGCTCACCGAAGCCGAACCCCAAAAACCAGTAAGCAAATCTCAACAGATTGATGAAGAGCTATCTAAAGCCTCTGGAACAACTCAAATTCCTAAAACGACAAGTAGTTATGTTAATGCTGCTAATGAATTTAATAAGTTAAATGTTAAGGGTAGAGTTTTAGATTATGGTGCAGGTCTTGGATTAGGAACAGATGCTATGAGTAAAATTCTTGGTAAACCTGTTGAATCATATGAAATCAACCCAGAAAGATGGAGGGGTAAAAAATCAGTTACTTATACAAAATCTGAAGATATAGATGGAAAGTTTGATGGTATTGTATCATTGAATGTAATAAATGTTGTTCCAAAGAATATCAGAGATTTTATTATACAGGATATATATAATCACTTAAAGGATGGTGGTAAAGCTATTATTAGTTCAAGAAAATTTGAAAAAGATATAGCCAATACTAAAAACTTTGAATTAGGACCAGAAGATAAAAGCTATATTGTCAAAAGACCAAAAGATGGCAAGTTAATTAATGTCTATCAAAAAGGATTTGATGGCAATGAACTTATTGATTATGTTAAGGAAGTTCTTGGAAATAAAGTAGATGTAAGAAAGGCTAATAAAGGATTTGGAGCTATAGGTGTTATTATAGAAAAGCTCCCCGTAAGTAAGTCCCAAAAGATTCAAGAAGAAGATAATAGAGAAGCTCTAAGAGTTGCTGGTTTACCATATCTTGAGAATACATTAGACATATTGTCTGCAAAGTTTGGAATGCCTTATAAGATTATATATAATGAAACACTTACATCTACTGGAAGTATTGATTATGATAACTACGATGAGCCAACAATTATTATTAATACAGCAAATGCTACAAACGATACACCTTTAATTCAATACGGTAATATCTTTATAAACCAAATTAAGAATACAAACAAAAATTTATTCTCAGGTTTAGTTAAACAAGTATTAAACACAAAGGAAGGTCAAGCTGAATTAGAATTAGCTAAGGAAAGATATAGTAACGATTTTTATGAAGACCAAGTTCAACAAGCTATAGTTAGCTTATTGGCTAAGTATGCTAAAAATCAATTTGACCCTAAGACTGGTATACATAAAGCAATTAAAAAAGTATGGGATACTATATTAGATTTCTTATCTAAGTCATTCAATGTTAATATCAATGAAATACCTCCAAGCACAACAATGGAGCAGCTTTCAAAAATATTAAGCAATCCTAACATATCTATTAATAATAAAACTTACATTAGTGAGGTTAAAGATGAAATTGTAGAAGATTCTAAAAGAGCTTTAGAAATCCGTAAAAAAGAATATTCAGAGATAGAAAAAATACCAAATCCAGAACTTATTGAAATTGTAAATAGAAAATATGTTACGGATAAAAAACAATTTGACAAATTTTATAGTACTGTAAAAGAAATATTAGAGACTTTAAAAAATTATAAAGACAGTCAATTGTTGGTTGACTTAACCAATATTAAATCACAAATTTCAACTTTTGAAGGAAGAGAAAATTTTAATTTTGATAGGTATCCACTTTTTACAAAACTATTAAAATTTGTAGCAACAAGCCCAAGAACAGCACTTTGGATGATAAATGATGCTATAGAAAGTGATAAAGACATAATAAAATCTCTTAATTCAAATTTCCCTTATATAACTGCTTTAGATGACGATTCAATCCTTACAATTTCTGATATTATAGAAGGATATTCTATTGGTGGAAGAATTGGAATAGAGCCACCACCAGTGTACAGGGTATATAGCTCATCGTTAAATTCTGCTGCTGAGGTTAAAGCAAAATTAGAAAATGATATTGAATCTCTTAATAAAGCTATTAAAAATCCAGAATTAGGTGCAGATTACTATTATAGAACATTTAGAGTTCCAGTAGGTGATGATACTTATAGTATTACAGGAAACTATAGAAATGGTAATATAAGTATAGAATTTTCTTCTGAAAAATATGGAATGAGAGATGCTAATGAAGCATTGTTTTTCAAAGTTTTGCCTAAAGTTATAGATGCGATATCTTATATGTATTCTGATGTAGATTATAATACGATATCATTTACACCTATAACTGGTGAGTCTTCAAAAGGTCGTGATTTAAGACTTAAGGGGTATAATATTTTTGCTAAAAGACTTTTTGGTGATTTTAGTTTAGTAGCTCAAAATGATAATACAACCATTATACCAATTCCAGAAATATTTAAAAACAAAGCTCTTAATCAAGAAAGAACTGTTTCAAGGTCTCAGAAAGTTGAAGGCGAAGAACAGGCTCCTAAAAAAGGTGGACCATTAGCAAGAATAAAACAAGCTATAGAAAAATCAAGAGCTGGTAAGACATCTGTCGGTGAAGCTAAAAAACCATTAGAGTTTGACGAATTTGAGTTAGTCCCACGTGAAAAAGTAGCAGAAGACTTACGCAATAGCATCGAGACTCCGTTCAGAAATGAACAAGCGTTAAAGTCAAATAATGATAGTTTTATAAAAAGAGCTGTACACAATTTTATGAAAGCTTCTACAGATAGAAAATATTCTATTGTAAAAGAAATAGTAAAGAAAGGTGGAGACCTTGGTGAGCTTGTAAGGGCAACTATTAGAAACTCTAAGGGATATACAGGTAAAGCTTCTCATATCATTCGTGATATCAATAGCAAGGTATTTGATAAACTTAGTATTAATCCAAACCTAAATATCGCTGGAACTAGAACATCTGAAAGAGAGCTATTTGATACATTCCTAAACTTGAACCGTATCATCAATATTGATAACAGGATTACAGAAAAGTTCTCTGAGTTAGTTGGCTTATCTAATAAACTTAAAAAAGGTTTTAAGGATAAGAGCCTATCTCAAGAACAGCTAGAGGAATTAGGTTTACAAATTGCTAGATTAAAAGATTATTTAGCTCACAGAAAATCTCTTAAGATTAATGGTATAGATGCTGATACTAAATTTATTGGTGAGCAGGGTGAAGAGTATATCCCATACAACTCATATAGAGATGTGTTAAGAGAAAACTACGAACCAAAACAATACAAACATTCTCGCAATAGAACATATCAAAGCACGAAGGCTGAGTTAAATCTAATGAAGGAAACTTATCCAGAAGTGTACAAGAAGTTCGAAGATATGTCTATGAAGTATTACGATGCATTCAGAACAGCTTTGGATGACCAATATAAAAATGGTCTTATCAGCAAAGAGGTGTATGATGATTTATATTCATATAACTATATACCTACAAAATATATTGAGAAACTAATTGAAGACCAAATATCTTTAGAAAGTCCAGCACAGGCTGCTAAGCTAAGCTCATCTATTAAAAATCTCTCAGGTGGTAGTGAAGGTGACGTGCTCACCAACTTCCAAGGTATTATGGATACTTACCTTAATGGTACGTATAAAAGAATATACGACAATACTTCTTCTAAGACATTGTCAGATGCCGTTAAATCTACTAGTAATACTTTAGGTTTTAAGATACAACAACCTAATGGAAGAGCTAGGAATGGAAAAGAAACATACGCTTCAATGCCTGTCGGTATGGATGGTATTTATTTCTTTGAAGATGGTGTTAAGAGTAGAATTATTGTTCCTAAACAATTTGCTGATGAGTGGTATGGTAGAGAGTTCAATCTAGGTCCAAGTGGTGATGCTGCTGTAATTGCATTAAAAAGAGTATTCTTAACAAACATATTTAAAGCATTTACTACAAAGTATAACCCATTGTTTGGTGTACTTCAGGTATTAGTCGATGCACCACAGGCAATCATTGCATCTAATGCTTACCCAGACTTAGTTTTAGGTTCATTACAATTAGCCAAGGATTACAAAACTGTAGCTCCTGATATTGTACAATTAATTAAGAATAATAAGCTCACCCCATTAATGGAAGAAGCTATTGATGCTGGTATATTCTCAGACTTCTTATCTACTGAAAATGATTTGTTTAAAACAGAAACATTGGTTAAACAAAATGGTACTATAGATAAAGTTAAATATGCTAAATATCTTAGAGATAGAGTTTCAAAAGCTGGACAAAATGTATTAAATAAACTTGCTCAGTTTAACGAGGGTATGGAATATGCTACTCGTTTAGCTGTATATAGTAGAGTTCGTGAGAATTTAATAAAGAAATTTAAGAAAGAAAATCCAGGTCAAGAGTTATCTGAAAAAGATATGTTCAGAATTACTCAACTTGCATCTGCTGAGTCAAGAGGTATTATTGACTTCTCTGTCAATGGAACCTGGGGTGGCACAGCAAATAAATTCTTAGCGTACTTAAACCCAGCCATCCAAGGTTTTGCATCTGCTGGTAGAGCATTGAAAAACAATCCTTGGAAAACATCTGTACTACTTGGTGAAATTGGTGTTGGTGCTGTTGGTGTATTAGCTTATTCACTTGGTGCATTTACTGGTGATGACGATGAGAAAAGAAAAAGATATGCTGAGTATATGCAATTAAGTCCATATCAAAGAATGAACTATTTCAATATATATAATCCACTTGCTAAAGATGAAGACCATAGATGGATTAAGTTGTTTAGAAAAGTTCAACCGTTCAAAGGATGGGCAAACCTTATGGAACAAACTTATTTAGCTTCTGAGTTTGGTGCACCTATTAGCCCATCACAGGCTATGGAAGCTTTCAAGGCAGACCTACCTGTAGAAGCTGATATGGAGCAATTAATTACAAAAGCTCCCCTTGTTAATGCATACTTTAAATACTATGAAAATAGAGATGCATTTAGAAAAGAACCTATAGTTCAGAATGAGGAGCTTATTGCAGATTGGGCTGAGGGTCGTGGTGATAAGAATGTTGGTGAGATGTGGAAAAATCTTGGTGAGATTACTAAAGGTAAAATTGGTAAGTTCGGTCCAGATGGTATGCAAGGTCTTTCACCTGTTAGAACTCAAGCTGCAATACAAGCCATCATTGGTGACCCATCAAGAAACCCAACAACTGGCGTACTAGATGCAGGAACAAGAGCTATGTTCTATAGTATCACTGGAGATAAAGAAGCTATGAATAGAGAGTTTAGTAGTGATATAGGCGAAGAGCTTATGAAAAGAACTGGTCTTGAGTCTAGAATGTTTGCTAAACCATCTTCAGTGGATTACGAATATCAAAAGCAACTTAAGGGAGATAGGCTCACCAAATATACTAAGACCTATAATATTAAAGCCGATGTTAATAATATATATAATGGCGTAGAGAATCCTAAAGATGCTGATAAGCAAGTTATGAATTATTTATTACCATTAATTAAGGATGGTGAAATAACAAAAGAATACGCTAAGAAGATTATTCAATCTAAGGCACAACTACAAGTTGCTAAGAAAATATTCCCTTGGGCTGATGATTTGATATTTGCACAGGATGATGATGAACGTATCAATATGATTAACCACTATACCCAAAACTTGAGCGACAAAAAGTTTGCAGAAAGTTTAGTATTTTTAAAAGGTTACAAAATAATATCACAAGATGTAGCTAATGCAGCTGTACTAGAAAGAGCAAAACCTAAAAAATAAAAAATGCAGTCTAAAAAAAGAAATACATTAGCTGGGAAACACCCATCGTATGACAAGCTTAATATGTCTGAAGCTCGTAGGAAAAAAAAGCTTGCCTATGATAAGGCATATGAGTCTACCCCTGAGCGTAAGAAATACAGGGTAGAACTTAATACAGCTAATAAAAGAGCACGTAAAGCTGGTGTAGAGAAGTTTGGTGATGGTAAAGATATGAGCCATAAAAAGAATGGTAAGCTCACCAGAGAACTTGCACACTCTAATAGAGCACGTAATGGTCAGAGTGGTAAATCAACTAAAAAATAATAGTATCTTTGTAATATGAAAAATAATTTATTATCTGCTAAGGTAGAGACAAAATTAAACGAATTAGTAGGTCAAGAGTTAAAAGCTATGTATCATTATGTAGCTGCTGCTAACTGGTGTCAAGATAATGGATACCTAAGAGCTTATGACTTTTTCTTAGGCGAGAGTGCTGATGAGAAAAAACACTCTGAGATTCTTCAGAAGTATATGCTTGATATGGGTTCTTGCCCAGAGCTTGATGATATCGAAACTCCAGAGTCTGAGTACGAATGCCTTAACTGCGTTATTGAAGCAGCATTGGAGATGGAGACTGATTTAGGACATATGTACTCTGAGTTTGCAAGTGAGCTCACCAGTTCTGACTTTATGACCCTAACCAAGATTCAGGACTTTATTAAGATACAAACTGAAGCTATTGGTTTCTACGGTGATATATGTGCTGCTGGTGAAGGACTATCTAAAGATAAGTTCCAACAATTAATGTTAGAAAAGATTTTGGTTAAACAATAATAAATAAAAGATATGAAAATTATATTAGGAACTGGTAATGCAGTAACAACAACATTTGATGTAACAAACAAATTGTTAACATTTACAGGAGCATTTAACTTTGATATTATTCCAGATGACACTACCATTTGGAATACAACCCGTTCTGCTTGGATGTGGAATACCTCTGTAACTGGTGCTGCTGCATCTGCTGCATCTGCCGAAGTAATTACATACTCAGGTGGTTTACCAGTTCAATATATTAGATTAAATGCTTTGCCTGCATCATCTGCAAGTGGAGATACACTTGTTATTACTACAGAGTGCCCTGCTGATATTGCTTTATATAACGCATCAGTATAATGGATAAAGACCTAAAAGAAATTATTACTAAGCTCAAGCAAAAGAGTTGGAAGACTTCACTGCTTGGGCTTATTCTAGTTGGTGCAGCTATAGCTTCAGTCCTTATGGGTAAGACAAATTGGGTTGACGCTATCGTTGCAATGACAGCTGGGTTTGCTTTCGTATTCTCGAAAGACGCAGACAAATAAAAACACGACTATTTAATTGCTATCTTTGTTAAAAATATAACAATTATGGCAATATTCGCAGCAGCGTTTACGGTAGCACAAAGTTCTGATTGTTCTACCATAACATTTACAGATTCATCTAATTACAATACCGTTAGCTCACCTACAGCTAATAGTAATGGTATTGCAGCAAGTAGCTTTACAAGTGCTACAGGTAGACGGTTTATCATATCTGATTCTAACTACGATGTTATAGCAACATTACCATTAACTGGTGGAGCTTTAACTGCAAACTATGCAGTAACCTCTGACTCTTGGTTGAGTGTAGACTTAAACCTTATTCAATCTCCATCTTCTTACACAGTTAATCACAGCTTATTATCTACTTGTTTCTTGACTCAATGTTTTTCAGAGCTAGTAGCTGAAACTGATTGTGGTTGTGGATGTGATACAGGTAATTGTAATTGCGATTCAGTTAGCAACGATAAGAC
>Ga0209189_1002467_pt1 | contig 12937 bp, 21 predicted proteins | sample C_130820_EF_Meta_FD_187308 | JGI IMG/M metagenome (GOLD analysis project Ga0209189, IMG submission 187308) | Freshwater microbial communities from Lake Croche, Canada to study carbon cycling - C_130820_EF_MetaG (SPAdes) (version 3) | ecosystem: Environmental > Aquatic > Freshwater > Lake... | reverse complement strand
ACGGTCCATAATTATGCAGTTTTGCAGGGCTTTTGGGGTCATTTTTTCTTCATGGTTGGCTTGGGGGCTTCGCGCTTAACAGAGTAAGCAATGGCCACGGCCTGCTTAACAGGTTTCCCCGCCGCCATTTCAGCCTTGACATTTTTGCGAAACGCCTCGGGCGATTTAGATTTAACAAGTGGCATCATTTGCCCTTCTTAGCCGTTTTGGCCGAATCTTTAAAATCTTTAGCCGTCGGTGCGTTCTTGCTTCCGACCTTGTTCATTTTCTCGTTAGAGCCAGCCTTGATGCGCTCTTGCTTTGCGTGAATATTGGCATACAAGCCAGGTTTAGTTGCCATGATTTAACACTTCCATCGTTTAAGCGCCGCCTTGGCGCGTTCACCGTCTTTGGCATTAGCCGCAACGGCGCCCATCCGGGCGCAAAATGAATCTTTGCGGCCCTGATCTGCTTTGGTCTTGGGGTTAGGCGCTGGCGCTTTAAGATGCGAGCCAGTGGCCGCGTTGTACTTCTCGCGACCCTTCTCAGTCAATCCAGCACCTTTAGAGACAGGCAACTTCTCGCCCCTGCCTACACTTAGTGATACTGATTTTTTAGTTGCCACGTTAACTCCTAAAAAAGATGAAGGTCTCAATTTGGTCTCGTCAAGGCAGGGGAGAAAGCCAGAAAATCCCTGCTGAAACATCCTTGAACGCTGGCTTAACAACCTTCAAATTGCAATTAACTTCCCATCCAAGAAGTTGATACCATGCCGCGCTCAGATACCACACGGCGCTCAATGCGCGAATTGTAATCTCGATTCGCCACCGGATACGAAAACGTGAGCGCTATCGCATCCGCAGCATCCGGAGAAGCCAGCCCCCGCGCTTTCATGTCCTTTTTAGACTCCAAAAATATTGAACCCTTGGAGTCCGGCTTCATCATAGGCGAAATTAAATCAGATTTCAAGAACCTGTCATTCGGAATGCTGCCGCTTTTAAGCCAATTCCTCATATCCCCCCAAATTTGCGCCCTCATATTCCCATACATCGCCGGGTTCTTAGACTTCCAACCAAAGTTCACCCCCTTAATTTTGTACCGCTGCTCTTTCAGCCGGTCCACAATCCCCGCCCCCAACCCGCCCTCATCAATAAACACCATCGCAGGCTTCCACTCCTCAATCGCCTCAATCACATGCCCGACCACCGTCATCGTGTCGTCCCCCCGATGCCGAATGATCTTGACAATATCCCTGCCCTGCCTAATCGCCAACACCGTAGCATCCGCACCAAACCTTGCAGGGTCCACCCCAATCACAATCGGCGCAGACGGGTCTTTGTGCAGTGGCCTCTTCATCGCATCGTCCACCACCAAACTGGAAATAAACTGGTCATCCCCCGCACTAGGAAACTCACCATACACCTCCACATGCGCCTGACTACTCTCAGCACCATACTCTTGAATAATCCTCTCATACACCGCCTTATCCGTGCCCTCCACCGTCCTAGCATCCACAACCCTAGTCGCCCAAAAATCCCGCTTGCTATTGAAGCACTCGTAAAAATACCCCGTGTTGCGCCTTGGGTTCGAAAACGCCAACCAAAAACGATTGGGCGTGTTCTCCGTAAAAAATCCACCAGTAACCGACCAAATCGGATCCGCAATACCAGACGCCTCATCAAATATCACCAACACCCCATCAAAGTTGTGTACCCCCGCATAAGCATCCGGATTTTCCTCACTCCATAACCGCCCCTCAACACCCCAATACCTCGTGCCCTTTTTCAAATCACTCTCCACCAACTCAGTCAACCACTTTGCCGGGGCCAACCTTGTCGCACTCACCTCAAACCAATGACTGTTTAAACTCATAGCCAACCATTTGGTAATCTCAGCCCAAGTAATTGACCTCAACTGATTCTCACTGTTAGCCGAAATAATCGTTGTTGAACCAATCCTTGTCGTTAACATCCATATAGTTAACCAAGAAACCAATGCCGATTTACCAATACCCCGTCCACTTGATATTGCCTCTTGCAATACTTTGTACATTATCTCTTGGTTAGATTTAGATTCACCAATAGATTTATTCTCAGCAATGTGGTCAGTAATATCTTGCAATATCTCCCTTTGCCATTTTCTTGGACCACTAAAATGCTCAAGCGGAGTACCAGGCACACCCCAAGGAAATACAAACTTCACAAACGCCAGTGGATTATCCTTTAACACCGGACTCCAAAGCCTTGCCATTAACTCTTGCTCATCTTCTGGTTTGTATATTGTGGTTTGCATAATATTAATAAATGCCAAAGGCATTTTATTTATTAAAAAATAAAAAAATTGTTCGTGGAGCATCCGTTACCGTTGGCCCTATGCGCTCGGCCCTACCCCTCCCCCTCGTTGTCTGATGCACTGGTCGATGCACTGGATGCATTGGGCAGTGCAAGGGGCGTGATGTCAACGACATCAATGAGGCGTGATTGCGCGGCCTGGAGGGCGCCCGTGATGCTTATGCGGTTGTCACTGACGCTGACATCGAGGCGATCGCCGTAGACCTTGGGAGCGAGCTTGCTGGCTCTCCAGCGCATCGAGTCGAGAACTACTCTGGCGGCGTGGCTATCCATCGTCCCGGCGCTGACTTGTTCTTCCACCTCTTCCATTCGATCAAACAAAGTGTCAGCTTGGGCCATCCGAGCGCGCGCGTACTTGATCGCAAAGTCAGCGTCCAAAGCGACCCACCGGAGCACTGTAGCGAGATGAGGCATTCCTTCCTCTTTGCATACCTGACGCAAGCTGCGCCCGGTCTGAATCTCAGCCAATAGCTTTTCCTGAATCTCCACCACTTCCTCAATCGCATAAGCCATCATCAATCCTTCTTTGCGTACACAAGCAAATTGTAAAACACCAAACCCAAACCACCAAACCATAGGGTAAACCCTAACCACGTCATTTCCACCAAAAAATGCACAAGAGTAACCATGCACTATGCACTACCCTTAAGGTAGTAGTGCAAACAGTGTAAGGGTTTACCCTTGGTTTTGTCCGAATCTTACACTATGCACAGTGCATAAACAGTGTAAACAATGTAAGGGTAAACCCGTATGAAATAACCATTGCAATGCTACAAAATCCGTTACAATAAACGCATGATGCAGCACGGTGCAGCATCAACAACAGGAAAAAACATCATGTACAAATACCAAGTCAATTTTTCAAAGCGTTTCGTTGATGGCCCGTTTAAAGGTCGCCTGTATCACTCTTATTTGCGCTTTGCAGACTGGAAGACTGCCGATGCTTTCCGCATCAAATGCGAGTCTGGTGCAGTCTTTGAACCTTGTGGTGGTGTCAGCGCATACAAAGCAGAGGATGTGATCCTTACTGCAATTGAGCCAATGTTTGCATAAGACAGCACCAGTCCCTGCCCATGCTGTGGGCAGTGGCGGGAATTGTCCCGATAACCTTATTGGAGAAAACATGGAAAACCAAAAGACCGTAGCATGGTCATCAATGCTAACTGATGCTGTAACCCAGCCTGGTGTTATCAGCTCATGCTATCGTGCATTTCACAATTACAGCATGGGAAACCAACTGCTGGCTTGGTCACAGCTCCAAGGGCGCGGCATGGGCTTGGCACCGATAGCTACATATAAAAGATGGTCTGAGCTGGGCCGCCAAGTTAAGAAAGGCGAAAAAGCTATTGCACTGGTTATGCCGGTGACAATCAATAAAAAAGACGATGCTGGGGCTAAGACGGGCGAGTGCTTTCAATGGTTCACCCTTAAAAACAACTGGTTTACCTTAGATCAGACCGAAGGCGCGGATTATGTAAATGAAATTCCAGTGCCTAACTGGGACAAGTGCAAAGCACTGCAAAACCTTGATATAACTGAAGTTCGGTTTGACTCGCCAAATGGTAATTCTCAGGGCTATGCGCAGGGCAAAAATATTGCAATCAATCCAGTAGCCGCACTGCCCCATAAAACCCGTTTTCACGAATTGGCTCACGTGGTTCTGGGTCACACTACAGAAAACGCCATGCACGATGATGACCGTACACCCAAGGACATCCGCGAAGTTGAAGCTGAGTCAGTGGCTTATATTCTTTGCAGTGTGCTTGGCCTGCCCGGTCTGATTGAATCACGGGGCTACATCCAAGGCTGGTTATCCGGCGGCGAAATAAGCGACAAGTCAGCACAGCGAATATTTGGCGCGGCCGATAAGATTTTAAAGGCTGGTATTTAAATGCACTCTCTAAGCTCATGCCGTGAGCTTAGGGGTCTGTATTTTGCAGACTATAACCAACAGGAGAATTTAAAAATGAAGATCACATATAACCCAATGTCCGAAGCCCCCGATACTATATCGGGGGGGTTTAATTTTTCTGAGACGTTTTATAGCGTCTCCAAAAAGGGTCAATTGACCCGCATTGCGGGGGCCAGCGACTGCACCTATGAGGGTGACGAAAAAGTCACCCAAATGGTTGACAAGACCATCCCTAGAATTGCCATCAAAACCGTGCGCCACGGCAACGGTGGTTGGGAGAAAACAACTTATTACAAGGCGTAAACATCATGCACCGCTACACCTATTCCCCCTCTCAAGAGGCCCTCGAAAAGCGCCGCGCTGCGGCTATGGATCTGCTAGCCGTGCTAGCATATTCAATTGGTTTAACCTTGCTTCTATTGGCTTGGTTTGATGTGCTTACATTTTGAAAGGTAAATCATGAAAACATCTGAAAGATTCGCCCTCAATGAGTGGCTGACTGATTACCCTGCAAGTTTTGATTATGACGATGTGCTAGATGCGTTGCGTGACGGCAACGAAAACGTCATGCCGTGGGCATGGTTTGAAAACATGATTACTTCAGAATTGATTGAAAACATAGACAACACCCGCGCCCATTTTGCTGCTGTAACTAAGGAGCAACCATAATGCACCCCACTATTGCCCAAGCCCTCTCGCCCTTCACGCCACCATCCCCTACGGTTGAAGAACTACAAACCCAAATAAATGATTTGAAAGAGGAAATGGGTTTTTATCTTGAAGCCCTGACCTATATTTATGATAACATTAATAATCATAATATTTACAGTGTCAATCAGGTGCGCGGCGTATGTGCAAGAGTGCTGCCGTGAACCACCCAGAATCTGACTATATCAATGCTGGCGCAGCGTTTGAACGGGCGCAAGGATCAGATAAGGCGCAGGCTGTGGCCTACAAAATACGCGCCATGCTCTCCAGCGAGCGCCCCGAAGACCAAACATATGCCCGTACGCTGATTGAACGGGGCCGCGCTGATGCTCGTTTTAATTAGCCTTTTGTTGGCGGCACTGCTCGCTGTCCTACTTGACCTCTAAGCCCCGAATGGGGCTTTTTTTATGATCTGCGCTTTAGCATCATCAAAGCCCCGGCCCACTATGACCTGGTGGCCTATGCTCTCCAAATAGCCGATCCAATCGCGCTGTGCTGGCGAGACTGTGCCACCTGACTCTCGTTTCATTTCAACCCATAGCAGCCACGCAGGAACGACCAAATCAGGCACCCCTGCACTCACCCCCTCGGCTTTCAAATTAGCCCCTGCGCTGGCTGATCTGATGCCTCCATTGGGTATTGCAAGGATGCGGGTATTAGGATAGGTCTTGCGAAACCATGACACTAGGCGCACCTGCTCTAAGTGTTCGCTATTCAAAACGGCACCTCCTCAACCCACAGATCACATTGATCTGGCTCACTTGCAAATGACTCGGGCGGCACATCATTAAATTCATCGCAAACCCCATGCTTATTATAGTTGTCGCAAAGGTGACAGACCTTGGGCGGCATGGTTTTCAGGGTTTTGCGATAGATCGTGACGATTTCGGGTTCTGGGTGTTTCATTGGTTCCATGTCCTTTTAAGTATTGTAAAAAACTTACCAGATTTTTTGTATTCTATTTGGCTCGGCGGCTGGCCTTCGGTGAGCTGCTGCGCCATCTCGTGCAGGTCGGCAGCTGCATAGTCAAGCGCAATATCTGCCTTGTGTGCTATCTCAGCCAATAGTCGGCGGCTTTTCTCTCCGGCGTAGCCATCGTGAGTCACTGCCAGGTATTCGGTCACTGGCGGGTCAGACAAGCCCCCGTAATAGGTCAGGGACAGCATTTCCTTGCCACTGGCGCGGCTCAAGTGCTTGCGCCATGTCCAGGCGGTCACATCCATGTCGGTGCCTTCCACGCCCATGATGTCAAGGTTAGACAGTTTTAATACTGCTTTCACTGGCTCGGGAAACTCAGCGCCGCAGGCCGGGCAGACGCGCACCGACAGATGACAGATTTCTTGGCATTGGTCGCAGACCTTCACGGGTGCTTCACCCTGCTTATCGCCCTTCTTGGGCGGTGGCCTCACGGCGGTGATGGGGCCATGCTGCTCAACTACACCAGCAAAGTCCAAAACCATGCAATCGGTTTTGCCCTCGGCTATACGCAGGCCGCGCCCTGCCATCTGCACGTACAGGCCGGGTGACATGGTTGGGCGCAGCATAGCCACCAGATCAATGCCAGGGGCATCAAAACCGGTGGTCAGTACATTGGCATTGGTCAAGGCTTGAATGCGCCCTGCCTTAAATTCTTTTAGGATGCGGTCACGTTCGTTTGATGGTGTTTCCCCCGTCACGCATTCGGCGACAATGCCTTGTTCAGTTAACGCCTCTTTGATGTGCTGTGCATGGTTAACGCCAGCACAAAACACCAGCCACGACTTGCGCTCACCAGCCAAAGCAATGATTTCGCGCACGACCTTGATGTTCTTGTCCTTGGTGTCCACCGCTGCCTGTAATTCAGCCTCGATGTATTCCCCGCCTCGTTTTTTTACCCCGTCCACCTCTAGCTTAGTGGTGGTTAACTTGGACCGCAGGGTTGACAGATAGCCCTTGTGAATCAACTCCTCAATGCTTACCGGCTCAATCAGCGCGTCAAAGATGGCGGGCTTGTCGGTGATGTAGCCATGCCCTAGGCGGTAAGGGCTGGCGGTCAAACCAATGATTCGCAAGTTGCCATTGATGGCTTTTAAATCAGCCAACAATTTGCGGTAGCCGCCTTCGTCCTTGTGGCTCACCAGATGAGCCTCATCTATGATAATTAAATCAACATGACCAATCTGGCTGGACTTTGTTCGCACCGATTGGATACCTGCAAAGGTGATCGGCTCGCCTAAATCCTTACGATTTAGCCCCGCACTATAAATGCCCATCGGTGCGTTGGGCCAGTGTTGGCGCATTTTTTCGGCGTTCTGGGCAATCAATTCCTTGACATGAGTCAGCATCAGAATGCGGGTTTCTGGCCATGATTGCAGCGCATCCTTGCACAGCGCCGCAATGATGTGAGACTTGCCAGACCCGGTGGGCAACACCAGGCACGGGTTGCCCTCACTACCTGCCTCAAACCATGCGTAAAGTTCGGTTATGGTGCGTTGTTGGTAGTCTCTTAGCATATCCTGCCGTCCCACTCCTTGCGAACCTTGGCAATCAACGGATCGCCACTTGCGCAAGCCCCGGCATTAGCCAGCAATTCTTTGCTACCGTACACGCCTTCGCCTGGCTCACCATTAGCCAAGCCAAGGCCGTCAATCTCATAGACCGCCACCCAGTCGCTTGGGCCTTCTAAACGCTTCCAAGGCACAAGGTCAGGATGCAATACATGGCTTTCGCAGCCAATATACTGAGCCTCAGTCGGTACAACAGCATCCCATTTGGCGCAGTGCCACGTTGAATCAGACAATGGCGTAATGTGGGCGCAGGTGCGGCAATTGACCTCTTTGGTGGTCTTGCTGCCGTGACAAAAGTCATGCCCCGCGCACATCTTGCATTCAAACCATGTTGAATCAGTGCTAATCGGTGGTGGCAAACGGTCAGTCAGCGCCAGCCGCTGGCCTTTTTCAATAGCCTTTAAAGCATGGTCTCGGTCATACTCCAAACGCTCGGTGTATATACGGTCATCATCTTTGCAGATGGCTACATAAAGCGCCCGTTTTAAATCGGTGCCGTGCATGTACACTTGGCACTGGGTGAAATGCTGGGGCTTACTCTTGCCCACTCCATTCTTCTCAAGGTCGTTGAACGATTTAAGACCATGCGTTTTGAACTCTAAAACATGTTCAGTTTTTGGCGCACCAGGCACGCCCTTGCCAATGCCATCCAAGCTGCCGCTAACATGGCTTCCAAAGTCCACCCGTCGCTGCGTGCCGTTTACCGTCATGCCAATGGCTCGCAGGTCGCTAATGATGGTGGCTTCTTCATTCTGGCCACGCCTAAACAAACGCAGAATGCGGCCCTTGAATTGCTCTTGCACCGCCCAGCGAAATGACAGCCACAACCAGCGTTCACAATGGTGGCCCAATGTAGAGCAGCCCATGTGGGCGCGGGGCTTCTCTAAACGCGCCTCATGTGCTTTGTCAATCAGTGAAGTTATGGTAACCTCTGGCTCGGGAATCTTCATGGTTTCTCTCCTGTCAAGTTATTGACCCCGGCTTTAACACCGGGGTCTTTTTTTGCTTACTTCTTAATCCAAGGTGGCGCGGCTTTGGCAGGTGCGGTACTTGGTGTTACGGCTTTGAAGGGTGCAACAGCGGCGGGTTGTACGCCGCCTAAAGCCCGAAAGCCTTTGATCTCGTTGCCAGCATAGTCGCCAGTACGCACAGACAATTTGATGGCCAAGTTGCCACCAATTAGTTGATCGGTGTCTTGCACTTTGGCCAAGCCAATGGCTCGCATGATCTCGCCAAGTTGCTGGCGTCCGATCTCCTCTGCTTTCGTACTGGCGTTCTTGATGTTCAAGTTGCCAAACACCACGCGCCCTTGATGGCTTGGGCCTGTGATGGTGTACTTGCAAGCAATAAACTTGCCGTCACCCGCCTTTGTTTGTTTGATTTCAGCGCCCGTAATGGCGGCGTTGTACCAGCCTTCTGGCAATGGTTCAAAGTTGTTTGTACCTACGGGCAACGTGTCCACGCTAAATTCTTCATCTAAAAAAGCCATGATTTAATCCTTAGTAATGTTAAAAGTTGGGCGTCCAGGGGTGGACGTAATGGCACCAAGCAAAGGCCCGGTCACGACACTTGAGGCCGCATTCCAAACCTTTACATTGATTTCTGGTTTCCAGCGAAATAGGCTGGCAAGATGCTCAGAGACGCCAGCTTCAGCAGCCAGAACCTGAAGTTTGTCAGCGTCAATCTTTTTACTGATGCGGCCCTCCATGCGAATGACGTAGCCGTCAGCCTCATGCTTGATTGTGCCGTCAAGGTCTTTGGGAACGCCAAACTGTTTGACCATTTGATCTTCAAGTTCGCGGCGCTCGGCCACCGCAGCAGCCTCCAATTTTTTGGCGTCAAGCCAGCGTTGGTATAAGGTCATTCTGACTCCTGAACTTGTTTGATGTGTCTTGTAATGGCTGCAACTGCGTAGCCAATGTCACGGATATATTTCTCAAACTGTTCAAGTTTCGCATCATCCATTTGATGGATGCACATAACTTCAACGTGTTCCATATTCCCTTTAATTTGGCCTGTCCACAAAGCAATAAGTCCGACATGCGCTTTCATGCTGCACCCCCAATCTTGGCAATGATTTCGCCAAGGTCAGGCGCTTCCCATGCACCCAGCTTGCCGCTGCGGTCTTTGGCAAGCCACAGGCCATCAGAATCGCACATCAAGGCGCGTTGAGTGTTGCCCTCGGCATCTTTCTCTACTCGCAGTGCCAGCACTTCATCAAAAAAGTAAGGCAATGCTTGGCCAGTTTTGTTACCAGGCATACTAGGCGAATACAGTACCCGGCCCATCTCATCTTGCGTCTTTTCTAGCTTGGCGGTCATCAAGACATGACGGCCAGGAATGTCGCGGAATGCGCGAATGATGTCGGCCATCTGTTCCTGCATAGCGCCGTAGGCAGCGCGTGGGTCTTTGTTGACCTTTTTCTCATGGTTTAAGCAGACCTCGGCAATCTCGCTGATGGAATCCAAAGCCACCGATTTGTAATCAGACTCTAGCACCCAACTGTAAGCCTCGCGTAAGTCATCCATCGAGGCGATCTCAATGTAAGGCAGATCAGCGTCTTGGATAGACAACAAACCTCCCTCGGCAGACAATACAACGGGGCTTGGCAATGTCTTAATCAGACTTGTCTTACCCGCACCAGCCTGTCCGTAGACAAGCAACTTAACACCATTGGCACTCAGGCCGCCGGTACGTTTCAACGATATAGCCATGTGGCTCTCCTTCTCCGTTTGCGCTTCCGTCTGGACTCAGTTCGAAGCGTGCTTGCAGTATATCATAAGTTCATGGTACAGTGTCAACAACTTTTTAACAAAGACTGAAAAATAAATGTCAGACCCATTCAGAATCACCGAGCCAACCTGCATCAGTTTTAGCGGCGGCAGGACTAGCGCGTACATGCTATATAGAGTGCTTGAGGCTCACCAGATGAGCCTGCCGCCAGAAGCAATAGTGTGTTTTGCCAACACTGGTAAGGAAGAAGAAGCCACTTTGAGGTTTGTGCAGGACTGCTCAGAGCGTTGGGATGTAGAAATCCATTGGCTTGAATTTCAAGACGCGGACCCAGCTTTTAAACGCATTACTTTTGAGACAGCCAGCCGTAATGGTGAACCGTTTGAAGCATTGATTCGTAAACGCAACTATTTGCCTAATCCTGTAACACGGTTTTGTACCGCCGAACTCAAGATTCGCACCATTCACAAGTACCTAAAGTCACTGGGCTGGGATCACAACGAGACAATGGACTGGGTTGGCATGAGGGCAGATGAACAACGCCGCGCTGCAAAAATTGCTGACAAATCACGCATCCCATTGGTGACTGCTGGAATTACCAAAGAAGATGTAGGCGCTTTTTGGAAAGCGCAGCCCTTTGATCTTGGCTTGCCAAACATGAATGGCGTCACTATGCACGGCAACTGTGATCTTTGCTTTTTAAAAGGGGGGGCACAAGTTTTAAGTTTAATTTCAGAAAAACCAGAGCGTGCTGTTTGGTGGGCAAAAATGGAGGCTTTGGCTTTGGCTTTGGCTTCCAAGCCAAGCGGCGCGGTTTTTCGCTCAGACCGTCCTAGCTATGCATCAATGTTGCAATACAGCAAAGACCAAACCAATCTTTTTGACCCTAACGAAGAAGCAATTGCCTGCTTTTGTGGAGATTAATTTTAATGTCAGACCTCTCAAGCATCCTTGGTGGCCCTTGGTCGCCGCCAGTGCAACAAGCCCCCGCTGCACCCGACATTCAACTCAAAGACGCCATGCTTGGCGCAGGGTTAAAGCCTCCAGAAATCATACATTTAGATGGCAAAGTACACCGTTTCAATAGCGGCACCAAAGGCGAAAAAGGTCACGACAAGCCTGGTTGGTATATTATTTTTAACGATGGCGTACCAGCGGGTCGTTTTGGTTGCTGGCGTTCGGGCGTTGAGTTGACTTGGAAGGCAGACATAGGGCGCAGCCTCACGGTGGCAGAGGAAATGGCGCAGTCGCGCAGACTGTCAGAAGCCAAAGCCCAACGTGATGCAGAGCAGGCCAAAACCCGTGAAGTTGCAGCTCAAACTGTAGAGATCATTTGGTCGGAAGGCGGCGCGGCCAGCCCAGAACATCCCTATCTAGCCAAAAAAGGGATTGAGCCGCACGGCGCAAGGGTGACGGGCGATGGGCGGTTGATGGTTCCTCTTTACAACGGCAGCGGTGAGTTGTCAAGCATTCAATATATTGATGCCGAAGGCGGCAAACTGTATCACCCAGGCGGGGCAACAAGTGCCTGTTTCAATGTGCTTGGCGTGCTGGATGATGTGGACACAATTTACATAGCCGAAGGGTTTGCCACAGCCGCCACCATTGCAAAAGTGACGGGCAAGCCTTGCGCCGTAGCCTACAGCGCCAGCAACTTGGTGCCTGTGACGGGCATTTTTAAAGAATCACATCCAACGGTTGATATTTGCATTGTTGCCGACCATGACGCCAGTGGCGTGGGCCAACGCTACGCAGAGCAAGCTAGTGCAAAGTACGGGGTTCGCATGACAATTCCACCCGTCTTTGGTGACGCGAATGATTACGTTCAAGCGGGGCATGATCTGGCGCTGCTTTTAAAGCCCCAAGTGGCCACAGACTACCTAGTCCCTGCCGATGGCTTTTCAGAGCAGCCAGCGCCTATTTCATGGCTTGTAAAGCATTGGATTCAAGACCAAGCCTTGGTTATGGTGCATGGCCCAAGCGGTGGCGGCAAGACATTTGTCACTTTGGATTGGATGCTACACATTGCAAGCGGAAAACCAAACTGGCTTGGCCACAAAGTTAGGGCTGGAAACATGGTGTATTTGGCCGGCGAAGGCCACCACGGGCTGCGCTCCCGCATAGCCGCATGGAAGCACCATAACAGCGTCACCAGCCTCAATATGTGGGTCAGCAAGTCGGGGTTAGACCTCAATACCGCTGAAGGATATTTCAAAGTTGTGGAGGCGGTCAGGGCGCTCAAAATCAAGCCAAGTGTTATCACCGTGGACACCCTTCACCGGTTCATGGCCGGTGATGAGAACAGCGCACAAGACGCTAAGACCATGCTGGACGCCTGCGCTGCACTGATGCAAGAGTTTGGTTGCACCGTCATCTTGGTGCATCACACGGGGGTATCTGAGGAAGCCCAGCACCGCGCCCGAGGCTCAAGTGCATGGCGGGGCGCTTTGGACATTGAGATCAGCATTGTTCCAGGCAAACCGGGTAAGCCAATGGAGATTGTCCAGCGCAAAAGCAAAGACGCTGAGATGGCTTACACCGTTTATGTTGAGCTTGAATCGGTGGCCATACCCGGCTGGCTGGACGAGGACGGAGAGCAAGTCACCAGCGCAGTAGTGGTCAAAGGCGAAGCGCCAGAAAACAAAAAGAAAAACGACAACGATTTGTTCGTTGATTTTGAAAAGGCTTGGTGGACTTCAGGCGCAGAA
>Ga0209189_1002464_pt1 | contig 12943 bp, 10 predicted proteins | sample C_130820_EF_Meta_FD_187308 | JGI IMG/M metagenome (GOLD analysis project Ga0209189, IMG submission 187308) | Freshwater microbial communities from Lake Croche, Canada to study carbon cycling - C_130820_EF_MetaG (SPAdes) (version 3) | ecosystem: Environmental > Aquatic > Freshwater > Lake... | reverse complement strand
GGGCGGCTGGTCAGCTACGAAATGGGCAAAAGTCTGCAAGAAGGTTGGGGTGAGGTACAAGAAATGATTGATATTTGTGATTTTGCAGTTGGGCTTTCTCGCCAATTATACGGCCTTACGATGCACTCTGAGCGTCCGCAGCACCGAATGTATGAACAGTGGCATCCACTTGGAATAGTAGGAATTATTTCAGCATTTAATTTCCCTGTGGCGGTTTGGTCTTGGAATACCATGTTGGCATGGATTTGTGGCGATGTTTGTGTTTGGAAACCTTCCGAAAAAACTCCTATGACTGCTATCGCTTGTCAGAATATTATTCAAGAAGTTTTACGCAAAAATGAAATTCCTGAAGGCGTTTCTTGCTTAATTATTGGTGATAGAAATGTTGGAGAATGGATGTCAAATGACCCAAATATATCCTTGATTTCTGCAACTGGCTCTACTCGCATGGGAAAAGCAGTTGGGCAGGCAGTAGCCGCTCGTTTCGGAAAAAGTTTATTAGAACTCGGCGGAAACAATGCCATTATTGTTACGCAAAATGCTGATTTAGAAGTAGTTATTCCAGCGGTAGTTTTTGGTGCAGTCGGCACTGCGGGGCAACGTTGCACAACAACCCGACGTTTATTTCTGCACGAAAGTATGTTTGAAGAAGTGAAGAATCGTTTAGTGAAAATCTACGCTCAACTTCGCATCGGCGACCCGCTGGATATGAACAATCACGTTGGTCCATTGATTGATATTGATGCTGTAAATAACTATAAATCAGCCATCGAAAATATTCATAAAGAAGGTGGAAATGTGCTTTGCGGAAATGCGGTTTTAGAAGGAAAAGGCTATGAATCAGGATGTTATGTAAAACCAACAATTATAGAAGTAGCGAATCAAACGCCAACAGTTTGCCACGAAACATTTGCACCGATTTTATATTTAATGAAATTTAAAACCCTTGACGAAGCCATTGAATTGCAAAATGCAGTTCCGCAAGGACTTTCGTCGTCAATATTTACCCTAAATATGCGTGAAGCAGAGCAATTTTTATCTTATGCTGGTTCGGATTGTGGCATTGCGAATGTAAATATTGGAACTTCGGGAGCAGAAATTGGTGGAGCCTTTGGTGGAGAAAAAGAAACAGGTGGCGGTCGTGAAAGCGGCTCTGATGCTTGGAGAAATTATATGAGAAGACAAACAAATACTATCAATTATAGTACGCAATTGCCTCTTGCTCAAGGGATTAAGTTTGATTTGTAGCTCCCCTGCCCCCAGAGGGGAGTAAAGCCACCTAACTTTAAGAGGAATTTTAATTTACAACTTACCATTGGTATTTGTAAAAAGTTTCCACTCTGGGGGTTAGGAGCTTGATCTTAAATATCTAACAAGGAATTTTCATTTACAACTTACCATTGGTATTTGCGAAAAGTTCCCCCCCTGCGGGTTAGGGGGCTTTGTCTTAAATATCCAACGAGGAATATTCCTTTATAACTTACCATTAGTATTTGTAAAAAGTTCCCCCTCTGGGGGTTAGGGGGCTTTTTCTAAATATCCAACTTCGTTTCATTCTTAATTTCACTCATCACAAAAGTGCTGTGTGTGCTGCCGATATTTTCGAGAGAAGCCAGTTTGTTCATTAAGAAACTTTGGTATTCTCGCATATCTTCAACAACTACTTTTATCATAAAATCGTATTCGCCCGATATATTATGACATTCAATTACTTCATTCAGTTTCACAATTTCCAGCACAAACTTTTTGCCTGCTTCTTGGGCATGTTCTTTTAGGCGAATATTGCAAAAAACCATCAAGTCTTTACCTACTTTTTCACGGTCAATAACGGCTACGTATTTTTTTATAACACCATCATTCTCCAATCTTCTCACTCGCTCATACACAGGTGTAGGCGAAAGATTCAATCGAGATGCCAGTTCTTTGGTTGTCAGGTGTGCATTTTCTTGAAGCGACTTCAAAATTTCGCGGTCAGTACTATCTAATTTTTGCATAGATAAAATGGCGTTTTTATCAAATATTTAAGTCAAATTTAAAAATAAAAACCATAGCAAACAATGACTTTTTAGATAATTTATCTATTTTATGTAATTTATTTAAAAAATCAATCTTTAAATCGTACTTTTGTAAGATAAATTTTGTTATTATTTCAAAACACAATTTTCTAAATTACGATTACTTTTTTTTTATTAAAAATAAGGCAAAAAGTGGCTAACATCCGAGAAATACTAAAAGATAGAATCCTTGTACTTGATGGTGCAATGGGTTCGTTAATTCAAGAATACAAATTATCAGATGCTGATTATCGTGGCGAAAAATTCAAAGATTTTCCACATGAAGTGAAAGGGAATAACGATATGCTTTCAATCACGAAACCAGAAGTTATTAAAGAAATTCATGCCAAATACTTTGACGCGGGAGCTGATATTGCCGAAACTAATACTTTTTCGGGAACATCAGTCGCCATGGCCGACTATCACATGGAAGATTATGTGTATGAATTGAATTATCAATCTGCCAAAATTGCTCGTGAAGCAGCCGACGAATTCACCGCTAAAAACCCGTCGAAACCTCGTTTTGTAGCTGGTTCAATCGGGCCAACAAATCGTACGCTTTCGCTTTCTCCTGATGTAAACGATCCTGGTTTTCGTGCTATCACTTTCGATGAATTAGTTGAGGCATATTACGAACAAATTCAAGGCTTGGTCGATGGTGGTGCCGATTTACTTTTGGTAGAAACCATTTTTGATACACTCAATGCAAAAGCCGCTCTTTTTGCGATTGATTTGTTTGCTTTTGACGTAAAACATAATTCCATAAAACCATTGAAAAGTACCTCAATGGAACAACAAACAAGGACAGATTTGCTGGAATTTGTTGAAAAAAACATTCCAGTAATGGTGTCGGGAACAATAACTGATGCTTCAGGAAGAACTTTATCGGGACAAACAACTGAGGCATTTTTGACTTCGGTTTCGCACATAGATTTATTGTCAGTCGGTTTAAATTGTGCTTTGGGAGCAGATTTGATGCGTCCTTATGTGCAAATTTTGGCAAATGAAGCACCCTTCATGGTATCGGCTCACCCTAATGCAGGTCTGCCCAACGAAATGGGCGAATATGACCAGTCGCCTGCCGAAATGGCGGTGATTGTGGAAGAATTCTTGCAAAGCGGATTTATGAATATCATTGGAGGCTGTTGCGGTACAACACCTGCACACATCAAGGCAATTGCGGAAGTTTCGGCAAAATACAAACCTCGTGTCATTCCAACTTTTGAACCGATTCAAAAAGTATCGGGATTAGAACCTTTAAAAATGACAAAGGAAACTAATTTTATCAATGTTGGTGAGCGGTGTAACGTAACCGGCTCAAAGGCTTTTGCTCGTTTGATTCGTGATGGAAAATATGATGATGCACTTTCGGTTGCAAGAAATCAGGCAGAAAATGGTGCTCAAATCATTGATGTGAACCTCGATGAAGGCATGATTGATGGTGTAGAAGCTATGACAACTTTCTTGAATTTAATTGCCGCAGAGCCTGATATTTCAAGATTACCTTTAATGATAGACTCCTCGAAATGGGAGGTTATTGAAGCAGGCTTAAAATGTGTACAAGGGAAATCTATCGTTAACTCAATTTCATTGAAAGAAGGTGAAGCGAAATTCAAAGAGACCGCCGAAAAAGTAAAACGTTACGGTGCTTCAACAGTCGTAATGGCTTTTGATGAAAAAGGACAAGCTGACTCATATGAACGAAGAATTGAAATTTGCAAAAGAGCCTATGATATTTTGGTAAATGAGGTAAATTTCCTTCCACAAGACATTATTTTCGACCCTAATATTTTGACGGTTGCCACAGGATTGGAAGAACATAATAATTATGCAGTTGACTTTATTAATGCCACTCGTTGGATAAAAGAAAACTTACCTTATGCCAAAGTTTCGGGTGGAGTTTCTAATATTTCATTTAGTTTCAGAGGAAATGAGCCAGTCCGTGAAGCAATGCACACGATTTTCTTATATCACGCCATCAAGGCAGGTATGGATATGGGTATAGTAAATGCTGGACAATTGGGCGTTTATGATGATATTCCGAAAGATATGTTGGAACTTTGCGAGGATGTATTATTGAATCGCCGTGAAGACGCTACCGAGCGTTTGGTAAATTTTGCCGAAACCGTTAAATCTAAAGGAAAAGAGCTTGTAGTCGATAATGCTTGGAGAGAATTGCCAGTTGGCAAACGCTTAGAGCATGCCTTAATTAAAGGTTTGACTGAATTTATTGATGAAGACGTAGAAGAAGCACGTCAAGGTTTTGAAAAGCCTCTGCATGTAATCGAAGGGCCTTTGATGGATGGCATGAACGTAGTTGGAGATTTGTTTGGCGAAGGAAAAATGTTTTTGCCACAAGTAGTAAAATCTGCGAGGGTAATGAAAAAAGCTGTTGCTTATTTATTGCCATTTATAGAAGCAGAGAAATTGCTCAATAAAGTTGAAGGCCAAACAGAGACTTCATCGAATGCCGGAAAAATTCTTCTCGCAACTGTAAAAGGGGACGTACACGATATTGGTAAAAATATTGTTGGGGTAGTTTTAGCTTGTAATAACTACGAAATCATAGATTTAGGTGTGATGGTGCCAACCAATAAAATATTGGAAGAAGCCAAAAAACATAACGTTGACATTATCGGTTTGAGTGGCTTGATTACCCCGAGCTTGGATGAAATGGTGGGCGTTGCCAAAGAAATGGAAAGGCAAGGATTTAAAGTTCCTTTATTGATTGGTGGAGCTACAACTTCTCGAATTCATACAGCTGTGAAAATTGACCCACATTATTCTGGACCAGTAATTCATGTGCTAGATGCCTCGAAAAGTGTGCCTGTAGCTGGGCGTTTAATGCAAAATGAGCAGACAAGTCAAGATATTTTTGATGAAATAAAAGTACAATATGCTCAGTTGAGAATTGACCACGCAAACCGTCAAAAAGATAAAAACTTTATTCCGATTGAAAAAGCAAGAGAAAATCATATAAAAATTGATTGGAGTAATTATAAAGTAAAAAAACCAAAGTTTTTAGGAACAAAGGTTTTTGATGACTATGATTTAGCCGAAATTGCCAAATACATTGACTGGACACCATTCTTCCAAACTTGGCAATTATCAGGAAAATATCCAAAGATTTTTGAAGATGAAATCGTTGGGAAAGAAGCCAAAAAACTCTTCGACGATGCCCAAGCAATGCTCAAAAAAGTAATTGCCGAAAAATCATTGCAAGCGAAAGCCATAGTTGGTTTTTATCCTTCCAATTCAGTAGGAGATGATATTGTTTTACATAATTTTGAAGCCTACGAATACAATGCAGCAGGACAAGGTGCATTGAAAAATACAGGATATCGAATTTTAAGCGAAAAAGCTGTTTCAGAAAAAGGTGAATTGGTTGAAAATTCTCCATTGGCTATTTTGCATCAGCTACGTCAACAGAATTTAAAAGCCCAAAACTTGCCAAATTTGTGTCTAAGTGATTATGTTTCTCCATTAGGTGAAGGAGATGATTATATCGGTGGTTTTGCAGTAACAGCAGGTTTGGGTATCGAAACATTACTCGAACAATACGATAACGACCACGATGATTATCAATCAATTATGATAAAATCAATTGCCGACCGTTTGGCAGAAGCATTTACTGAATTGATGCATGAGCGAGTAAGAACTGAATTTTGGGGTTATGTGTCAAGTGAAACTTTTACGAATGAAGAATTAATTTCTGAAAAATATCAAGGTATTCGTCCAGCACCAGGTTATCCTGCTTGTCCAGACCATACCGAAAAAACTGCTTTATTCAATCTATTAGATGCAGGAAGAATTGGTATCGAATTAACCGAAAGTTTTGCGATGTATCCTGCAAGTTCGGTGAGTGGATGGTATTTTGCTCATCCGGAAAGTAAATATTTTACCATTGGAAAAATTGCCAAAGATCAAGTGGTCGATTACGCAAAACGTAAAAATATGCCGCTTGAAGAGGTTGAAAAATGGCTAGCTCCAGTTTTAAATTATGATTAAAATATAAATCAGATAGTTGAACTTCATTGATAATTTACCGCTAAAGCTCAAAACTTTAGCGGTATTTTTTTTGACAAACTTCAAATTTCCTTCCTATTAAAATTTAATATTTTCAACAATATCGCTGGCAATCATACTTGTCATACCATATTTTTCAGCAGCTCGGTCACCCGCTACACCATGCTGATAAACGCCCAAAATTGCTGATTCTTGCGGTGTATATCCTTGTGCCAATAAAGCAGTAATGATTCCAGTAAGCACATCACCACTGCCTGCGGTGGACATTCCTGCATTTCCTGAAGAATTAAAATGAATTGTGCCATCAGGCAAGGCAACGGCTGTATTAGCTCCTTTTAGACAAATAATTAGTTTATTATTAATCGAAAATTCACGTAATAGTTTCAACTTTTCGTAGTCATTATCCCAGAATTTGCCAATTAGATTTTTAAATTCTTTAGGATGTGGAGTCAAAATTGAGTTTTCAGGGATTTTCTTCATTCCTAATTGTCCTTTTTCAGTCGAAAAATTATTAATAGCATCAGCATCCAAAACCATCGGAATTGATAATTCTTGACAAATTTCACAGAGTTTTTCCAAACTCGTTTTGATATTTCCATTAACACCGATTCCAGGCCCAACTCCAACAGCTTGATATCGATTACGAAACTCATCCGCATGAAACTTCGTCGCAATAAAATCGACACTTTTATAATTCCATGCTTCCCAATACATCGCTTCTGGTAGTAATGTTTGCATAATTTGTAGGCCCGATTTTACGGAATGTACAGTAAGTTTTCCAACACCCGAACGCATACACGCACGAGCTGCTAGCACAGCCGCACCCATCATTCCGTGACTTCCTGCAATAAGTAAAGCATGCCCAAATGTACCTTTATGAGAGAATTTTTGGCGTGGTTTAATTAATTTATTGACCTCTATTAGTGTTGAAAAATAATAAGTTGTTTCAGCATTTTCTATAAAATCAGCGTGCAAACCAATATCTATTAAGTGCCAATCACCAACAAATTCCTCGTTTTGAGGCAACATAAACGCCACTTTTGGTAGTTGAAAAGAAACTGTATTGGTTGCTTTAATAATAGTATCATTTAATTGATTAGCCTTATCTGCAAACAATCCCGAAGGAATATCAACCGCCATAACGTTGGCTTCACTCCTATTTATTAGTTCAATTACTGATTTCAATAGGCCATCAATCGACCGAGATAATCCCGAACCGATAAGTGCATCAATAATTTTATCATTTTTATCAAAATCAAGGATTAATTCTTCATTTTGAATATAATTTATTGTCAATTGTTTTTCCAAACGTTTTTGATTAATTCGAAAATTTTCTGATGTTTTTTCTGAATATTTTACTACAAATATTTCTAAATCATAACCCAAAGGTTGCAACATTCGGGCAATTGCCAGACCGTCACCTCCATTATCGCCGAGTCCACAAAATATTTTTACTTTGAATTTTCCAGTATTAATATTTTCACTAAACCAATTAACAAAGCTTCTTGAAGCACGTTCCATCAAGTCGATAGAAGCTATTGGCTCATACCGAATAGTAAATGCATCCGCTTTTCTGATTTGTTCAACCGACAATATTTTCATGGATTAGCTTTTTAAAAATCTTAAAATATGTTCAATTCGTAAATATCGTATTTAACTTTATGGTTTCTAAGATAAACTTCCTTCGAATCTGTTGAAAATAAGTGTAATCATACCAACTTTTAATGAGGCCGACAACATTGGTTGTCTGATCGAATCCTTGAAGATTTATGGGGAAAATCATCTACATGAAATAATTGTTTCAGATTCGCCAAATTCGACCGATAATACAAAAGAAATTGCTAAGAAATTAGGTGCGATTGCCAAGAAATCTCCTCAAAAAGGGAGAGCCTTTCAGATGAATTTTGGGGCTTCAATTGCTACTGGTGATATCCTATATTTCGTTCATGCCGATATAAAAGTAAACCATGACTATACTTTAGATATCGTGAAAGCAATTAACAGCGGACATAATTTTGGCTGCTATCGTTATCAATTCGACATCGATAATTGGTTTTTGAAAATCAATTCGTTTTTCACACGCTTACCATTTATTTGGTGTCGTGGCGGTGACCAAACACTCTTTATTGGCAAAGAAGATTTTTTGAAAGTTGGCAAATTCAGAGAAGATTATGAAATAATGGAAGATTATGAATTTATTATTCGAGCAAAAAAAGTGCTGAAATTCAAGATTATTCCTAAAAATGTAATCGTTTCAGCCCGAAAATACAAAACTAATTCCTATCTTCGGGTTCAGAAAGCAAATTTTAAAGTCATGCGAATGTTTCTAAGTGGAAAGGCTTCTCAGCAAGAAATGACGGAAACATATCGCCGAATGTTAGATTACAGATAATGAAATATGGCATTTTTAAGGGAAATTTATTCTTAAGATGTCATAGAGTAAAAATCATTAAAAACTCCTATTAAATATAATATGTCAGATTTGATTAGTGGAATTCAGCAAGTTGGAATCGGTGTGCGAAATGCCCAAGAAGCATTTAATTGGTATAATAAAACTTTGGGGCTGAATGTCCCTCTTTTTGATGATGATGCCGAAGCAACCCTCATGACACGCTACACAAAAGGCAATGTTCGTCAACGCCGAGCAATTTTAGCACTCAATATGGCTGGTGGCGGTGGAGCCGAAATTTGGCAATCAAATAGACCAGAACCATTGGCAGCAGAATTTGAACCACAAATTGGCGATTTGGGCATTTTTGCCGTAAAAATTAAATGTTCTGATGTAAAGCAATTTGCTAATAGTCAGAAACTTTCAACTACTCAATCACCTGAAGGTAAACCAACTACATGGCTTAAAGATAGCTATGGAAATCAACTTCAAATTGTTCAAGATAATTCATGGTTTAAACCCACAGAGAGTATAACAGGTGGAATTTTAGGCGTAATTATTGGCGTGAGTGACATTGACAAAGCTCTTAAACTATATAAAGATGTATTACAAATCAGCGAAATAATTTATGATAAAACTGGCAATTTCGATGATTTCAAAGGTCTAAATGCTGATAAAAAACAATTCCGCAGAGTGCTTTTGAAAAAGCAGATGAACAATACTGGGGCTTTTAGTAGGTTACTGGGAAATGTTGAAATTGAATTAGTACAAACACTTGAAGGCTCGCCCAAAACTATTTTTGAAGGTAGAAGTTGGGGCGATTTAGGTTTCATTCATGTATGTTTCGATACACTTGATATGGACACGTTAAAAAAGAAATGTAAAGCTAATGGTTTTCCTTTTACGGTCGATAGTGACGACACTTTCGATATGGGTGAAGCAGGCGGACGTTTTACGTATTTAGAAGACCCAGATGGTACGCTGATTGAATTTGTAGAAACACACCGAGTGCCAATTTTAAAGAAAATTGGTTGGTATATGAATCTAAAAAAACGCCAAACGCAAAAACCTCTGCCCGACTGGATGGTTTCTACGATGGGTTGGGGAAAAGTAAAAGCATAAATTGGTGGAGCGAACTTCCCAGTTCGCAGAAAACATAGATTAAAATTTATAAAAGAATACTGTCATCAAAATCGCCCAAAAATGGGCGATTTTTGTGTAGAAAAATACTAAAAAATGGCAATAATTTATCATATCACAACCAAAGAATGGTGGGCAAAATTTGAAAGTTTGGATTATTATGAAAGTCCAACTTTCAATGAAGAAACATTCATACACTTAAGTACAACCGAACAAGTAGCAGGTGTGTTAGAACGCTACTACGCTGGACAAGTTGATTTACTAAAACTTCATGTTGATACAGAAAAACTATTAGCAGATTTGAAATATGAACAGGCAACCAATAATGAATACTTTCCTCATTTGTTTGGCAAATTGAATAAAAGTGCGATTTTGGAAGTAGAGATTTTATCATAAAAACACAAAATTCATTAGTTTAGAGTCAGTTAAAAAACTTGTAGCACACTTCTATTTTAGGAAGTGTGCTATTTTTGTTTCTGCAAATTATAGCCGTACTTTGTTAAAAATGAGTATATGCAAGGAAAATCAAAAGAGCACAAATCAAAAGATTTAACTGAAAAATCTGGACTTCATCCCCGAAACCCTCACCGTTTTCGCTATGATTTCAAGGCTTTAATTGATTCGTGTTCGGATTTAGAAATATTTGTTAGCTTAAATAAATTTGGTGATGAAAGCATTGATTTTGCGAATCCTGATGCCGTCAAAACACTTAATCGTGCCATTCTCAAGCATTTTTATCAAATTTCCCTTTGGGATATTCCCAAAAATTACCTTTGCCCACCTATTCCTGGGCGTGCTGATTATATTCATTACATAGCAGATTTATTGGCTAATGATAATAAAAATCAGATTCCAACGGGCAAGAAAATAAAGGTTTTAGATATTGGTGTCGGAGCAAACTGTGTCTATCCAATTATTGGTTCGCAAGCATACGGTTGGGACTTTATTGGCACTGATATTGACGCTGTTGCTATTAAATCTGCTCAAAATATCATAAAAAGTAATAGCGTTTTGGCTGAAAAAATTGAATGTAGAATGCAGCCTTCAATCAATCATATTTTTGATAGTATTTTGAAACCTAACGAGTTTTTTGATGTTTCAATCTGTAATCCGCCATTTCATGCTTCAGCAGAAGAAGCAGCGGCTGGAAGTCAAAGAAAAAATGAAAATTTAAGCCTAAAGCATAAAAATAAACTCAATTTTGGTGGTCAAAATGCTGAACTTTGGTGCGAAGGTGGCGAAGAGGCATTTGTTAGAAACATGATTTTTGAAAGTAAAGAAATCAGTAAACAAATTACATGGTTTACAAGTATAATTTCAAAAAAAGAGCATTTGCCAAGTATTTATTATTATCTAAAAAAAGTAAATGCGATTGAGGTAAAAACCATCAATATGGCACAAGGACAAAAAACCAGTAGAATTGTGGCTTGGACATTTAAAAGTGATAACGAAAGGAAGCCTTCGTTTTGAACAAGTGTAGCTCAGATTGGGCTTTGTTAAGCAGTAGGGTAAGTTTAATGGAGAAATTTTTTTCATAAAAAACTGATAGACAGTATTTTATGTTGGTGCAGACTATTGACCGTGGACTACTTATAAATAGGAGAAATTTACGATTTCTCTTTTTTTAAAGCAAACTATATCGTAATATTGCAATATAAAAATCTATTTATAATTGGGACTTACAAAAACCGACCTTTTTACTGAAAATCAAAACGAGATTGCAATACTTGCCAAAGCTATTGCTCATCCTGCTCGTGTGGCAATCATTGAGTATTTATTAAAAGTAAATGCTTGTATTTGTAATGATATTGTCAATAAGTTGCCATTGGCACAACCAACCATTTCACAGCATTTGAAAGAGCTAAAAAATGCGGGAATCATCAAAGGTAATACTGAAGGAAATGCCATTTGCTACTGCATCAATGAGCCAGTTTTTGTTAAAATTCAAGGTTTATTCGGTCCGATATTGCCTATATAAAATAAGTGTTGTTAATCAAACTAAAATATTAAAGCAATGAAACTTTCAGAAGTAAAGCAAATATTAAATACCGCAAATAGCGTAAATTTTCAACTTGAAAATGGCACTCATGTTCCTGAACACTTCCATGTAACCGAAGTTGGAGTAATCACCAAACACTTTATTGATTGTGGTGGAACAGTTCGTAAAGAAAAAGTTGCCAATTTTCAATTGTGGAATGCCAATGATACTTACCACCGACTAAAACCAAAGAAATTGCTTGATATAATTGCACTTTCTGAAGAAATTTTAGGAATGGAAGACCTCGAAATAGAAGTAGAATACCAAGCAGAAACCATTGGCAAGTATGAATTAGGTTTCAACGGAAAAGATTTTATTTTGCAGAATAAACAAACCAATTGTTTAGCACAAGATTCTTGTGGAATTCCAGCCGAAAAATTAAAAGTAAATATTTCACAATTAGCGTCAAGTGCCTCAACTTGCTGCACGCCAGGTGGCGGATGTTGCTGATGATAATTATAACAATCGCATTGGTGTCGGTCGGTCGCTACAAACCGATTTTTAAATTATCTCTCAATTATAAATACAGAATAACCAATACATTACAAAGAACATGACCAACGTTTTAGTGCTATGCACTGGCAATAGCTGCCGAAGTCAAATCGCACATGGATATTTTGAGCATTTTACTGATAGTCAAAAAGTAAAGGTTTACAGTGCAGGAATTACTACTCATGGTGTAAATCCAAGAGCCGTCGAAACCATGAAACAGGATGGTATTGATATTTCTCAGAATACCTCAAACAATGTAGCCGAATACGAAAGCATTAACTTTGATTATGTATTAACTGTTTGCGATAATGCCAATGAAAATTGCCCAATTTGGGTAGGGAATTCCAAAGATTCGTTACCTCGAAAATTTCACCATAATTTTCCTGACCCACCAAAATTTATTGGTACAGAAGAAGAAATCGTGGCCGAATTTGCACGAGTGCGTGATTTAATAAAAAATTATATCAAAGATTTTGTAGACAAAAATAGTCTTTAAAATATTTTTATAAATTTTTGAAGACCATTTTATATTTAATTATTTTTTTATAATATTCTTATAGCAAATACAACAAACGAAATTTTTATTCGCTGATTGGGATTTACGATTAAGATTTATTAACTTTGCAGTAAGTTTAGGAGAATGCTGGGCTTTGTACGGTTCAGCCGCTTCACTAAGTGTATAAATATTTGATAATCAAGTAAATAACAAACCAATGGATTTGATTAAGTTAGTCGAAGCAGAATTTGCTGGCAAGAGACAAACACAGCCTGAATTTAAGGCTGGTGATACAATTAACGTTCACG
>Ga0209189_1002462_pt1 | contig 12957 bp, 13 predicted proteins | sample C_130820_EF_Meta_FD_187308 | JGI IMG/M metagenome (GOLD analysis project Ga0209189, IMG submission 187308) | Freshwater microbial communities from Lake Croche, Canada to study carbon cycling - C_130820_EF_MetaG (SPAdes) (version 3) | ecosystem: Environmental > Aquatic > Freshwater > Lake... | reverse complement strand
TCGGTGATGAGCCAACTCCTCCCGGATGCGCTCAAATACCAGAACGTTGGCGTCCACACCGATTCCAATCGTGAGAATCAATCCCGCCAAACCTGGCAGGGTTAGGGTGAAACCAAACTGCGCCAACAACCCCAACAAAATCAGAATGTTGATCACCAAACCGAAAACAGAAACCAACCCAAGCCAACGATAGTAAACCAGGGCAAAAAGCCCCACGGCCAAAATACTCACCCAACCGGCTAGGAAACCGCTCTTTACAGAACTGGCCCCCAGACTTGGATCAACCCCTCTTTCGTCCACAATAGAAACCGGATTCTCCAATGGGTTTTTAAGAACACTGGCCAATTCCTCGGCCTCGGCGGCCGACATATTGCCGCCAGAAATCTCGCAGTTGCCGTAAATGGCACTCCGGATCACCGGAGCGGAATACACCTGCCCGTCGAGAATGACTGCCAGCCGGCGGCCGATATTCTGCTCTGTCAACCGGCCGAATTTCTCCCGCCCTTCTGGATTAAACTCAATAATAACAACCGCCCGTCCAAGCTGGTCCACGCTACGGAATGCGTTCGCCACGCTTTTGCCGGAAATTTCCGTCCGTCTTTTGACCACCAAGGGTGACTCGGTCACCGTTCCATTGGGCTTGCGATCCCGCAACATCAAAACCTGATATTCAATCGGCACTTGGGGATTGGCCCCCTTCGCTTGGGCAACCAGTTCCTCGCTTCGCTCATGCACTAGCGTAAATTCCAGCTTGGCGACCCGTTCCAATTGTCTCCGATAAGAAGCCTTGTCGGCCTCGCTCACCCCTGGAATCTGGACAATGATCCTGTTTTCCCCCACCGGTTGAATGACCGGTTCGGCCACCCCAACGGAATCCACCCGCTTACGAATGACTTCCACCGCCTGATCCAAAGTGGATTTTGTTGTAGTCCCGGCCAATTCCAGCAGGAACTGGGTCCCTCCCCGCAGATCCAGTCCTGGCTTGATCTTGATCTTCCAAGCTCCCTGATCATCCTTCGAAAAAAGAGAACTCAGGCAGAGCCCAGTCAGAGCCAAGGTTAACAGCACGCTCAACCGCATCCGCTTGCGGGTTTCGTTGGTTAAAAAATAACCAATGAAGAGAACAAAGAATACCAGACTTAGGCCGAATTGAACCCCGATCATAAAAATCCTTCGGAGGCCTTAGGCCGCCGATTTCTCCTCGGTCGGCTTTTCCACGGATGTGATGCTGGAACGGAGAACCTCGATTTTCACATTGTCCGCCACCTTCAGAACCACGATTTGATCCTTCAGATTTGCCACGGTGCCACAGATGCCACCCGCCCCCACCACCCGGTCTCCCGTCTTGACCGAACTAATCAGCTTTTCATTTTCCTTCTGCCTGCGCATTTGTGGGCGCAAAAGTACGAAGTACATCAAAACAAAGAGAATGACCAAGGGAAGGAGCTGAATCCAAGCGGGCGGATTACTACCGTCCGTGGCAGAGGGCGCCATCATGAGTGGCAGTTGCATGAGTCCTGTTGCATCAATTTTCATTACTGACCTCCTGCTCTTTTCCTTTTCCACCTCGCTGGTACTGCGCCAAAAAGGCGCCGGACCAACTTTCCCAGCGACCCTCAAGGATCGCCGCCCGGGCTTGCCGGATTGTCTCAAGATAGAAGTGCAGATTATGGAGGGATATGAGCCTCAAACCCAGCAGTTCTTCCGCCTTGATCAAATGTTGGATATAGGCCCGACTGAAGCGCTGACAAGTATAACAGCCACAACCATTCACAATGGGACCGTGATCTCGGGTCCAAGTCGACTTTCGAACGGAATCCGGGCCCGCCACGGTGCAGGCCGTCCCATTACGGGCGACCCGTGTCGGAAGCACGCAATCAAACATGTCCACCCCCTTCCCGATCATCCTCACCATTTGATCGGGATGCCCCAAACCCATCACGTAGCGGGGCCGATCTTTGGGCATCCAAGGCTCGCTCGCGTCAATCGCCGCCATCATTTCGGGTTCCGGTTCCCCCACGCTCACCCCTCCGATCGCGTAACCGTCGAATCCGATTTCCACCAAACCCTCCATGCTTCGTTTCCGCAAATCCGCCTGATCTCCCCCTTGCCCGATGCCAAAAAGGAGATTTTTGGTTCCCGTCGCCTTCTGTTCCTCCCGACATATCTTTGCCCAACGTAAAGTACGTTCTAGACTCTTGATCAGAACTTCCCGATCACAAGGCCAGGGCGGACACTCGTCAAACGCCATCATGATATCTGATCCGAGCGTCACCTGGGCCTGAACAGCCTCCCGAGGTCCGAGAAAGAGCCGCTTCCCGTCGACATGACTGGAAAACCATACCCCCTCCTCTTTGACTTCGCGGATTTTCGCCAGGCTAAAAACCTGGAATCCGCCACTGTCGGTCAAAATGGGCCCGTCCCACCGCATAAACTTATGCAGACCCCCCATTGCCTTCATCACTTCCAATCCGGGTCGTACGACTAGATGGTAGGTATTTCCTAAAATAATGGAGGTTTTCATCTCGATCAATTCATCCGGACTCACCCCCTTAACGGAAGCCTGAGTCCCCACAGGCATGAATACTGGGGTAGGGACTTCCCCGTGTTCGGTCTTCACAACCCCGGCTCTCGCCCTTCCATCCGTTTTCTCCAAACGGAAAACCTCCGCAGCCGATTTCATGGGATGATCAATTCCAAGCCCTGAGGCACGATTTGAAACTCCACCGGTGTCTTGCCGCAGTATTCCCCATCCACCTCCAGCGCCACCGCTTTTTCAGCCTCCACTTTCAGCGAAGGCACCTGCAAATAGGCAACTTCGGGAAGCGAATTCGGTCCCCCCAATAAAACCGCCTGGAGATACCAAAGAAGATCCAACGGACCCGATTTTGGAAAGACGCAGACGTCGAGTTTTCCATCCGCCATTTCCGCCTTGGGGAAAAACTGAAAAGGCCCCCCGTAATGCTTTCCATTCCCAATTAAAACCATCGCCCCATGGATTTCCTTTTTCCCGGAAACTTTCACCCGCAGAACCGGAGCCGGAGCAACCATCAACTGCGCCGCCGTGAGAAGATAACTCCAAGGACCCCAGGCCCGCTTCGCATCCGGGTGCGTCCGGCGGACAGTCTCAGCATCCAGCCCCACCCCGGCCAACTGGATGAATCGGCGGCGGTTGGCCAAACCCAGATCCAACTTCTTTCTCTTCCCCGCCCGAATCACTTCCAGCGCTTTCTCAAGACCAGGAGGGATCCCTAACTCGAGCGCCAACACATTCATCGTACCCACGGGCAAAACTCCCAAAGTACAGATCTTCGGATCAATGCCGTTTAAAACCTCGTTTACCGTTCCATCTCCGCCCGCCGCCACAATAGTTCGATAACCCTTGTCCACCGCCTCCCGCGCCAATTTTTCACCATGCCCCGGCCTTTCCGTGAGGTAGACTTTGGCTTCGGGCACCAGTTTGACCATCTGGTGAAGTGTTTTTCTTGCCTGATCCCCCTTGGCGGCGGGGTTCAGAATGATGCATAACTTGTTCTGTGAGGAAAAAGCCATCTTTAGGTGATAGGGAAGAAAAGGCCCCGTGTCATTCTCGCCGAGGGGGTGGCTTTCTCCGGATCACTGCAGGCATCCACCGAAGCCGACGACTCCTTGTCCCTAATCTTCCCGGTCTTCGCCCCGCCCAGGACCGCGTCCGCGCCGCCGTTTTCTCCGCCTTGGGCGCTCTCGTTCCGGAAGCCCGCGTTCTTGATCTCTTTGCCGGTACCGGAGCCTACGGAATTGAAGCCCTCAGCCGCGGCGCCCAATCAGGGCTCTTTATCGAGCAGGATTCCCGGACTGCCGAGGCCCTACGCCAGAACCTTTCCGCCCTGGACTACGACTCGCCCATCCTCCAAACCCCGGTCGAATCCTGGCTACCGCGGGCAACCGAATCATCATTCGATCTCATCTTTCTCGACCCCCCTTACGACCAAACGGGTGCTGAGCTTTCCCGATGGAAGGTGACCCTGGGCCTCGAGCGACTTCTCGCCCCCGGCGGTCGCATCATCTGGGAACATCATCCTTCCTCCAAATGGAGCCCCCAGACCCCTCTTTGTGAGATTTGGCATCGTGAATACGGCAGAAGCTCCGTCTCTTTCTTGGCTCATCCAGTCACACGTTGACGCTCTCTTTCTCCTTCGCTACGTTCAGACCTTCTATGGCAAATAAAAAGATCGCAATCAATGGGTTCGGCCGAATCGGCCGACTGGTTTTCCGGGCTCTCTGCCAACAGGGCCTTCTGGGGAAAAAATTCGATGTAGTGGCAATCAACGATCTCGTTCCGGCGGATAACTTGGCCTATCTCGTCAAATACGACTCCACCCAAGGACGTTTTCATCTGGATGTCTCAAGCGCAAAATCCTCCCCCTCCGCCGCCGAAGACGATGTTCTTGTCGTAGATGGCCACAAAATCAAATGTCTTGCCGTCAAGGAAGGTCCGACCGCCCTGCCCTGGAAAGATCTTGGTATCGACTATGTGATCGAATCCACCGGCCTCTTCACGGAAGCTGAAAAAGCCAAAGGGCACCTGACCGCAGGCTGCAAGAAAGTCATTATCTCCGCCCCTGCCAAAGGCGAGGACATCACCGTCGTGATGGGCGTCAACCACACCAAGTATGACAACGCAAAGCACCACATCATCTCGAACGCCTCCTGCACCACAAACTGTCTCGCCCCCCTCGTCCATGTCCTCCTCAAGGAGGGTTTTGGAGTTGAAGAAGGCCTGATGACCACGGTTCACAGTTATACTGCGACTCAGAAAACCGTCGACGGACCTTCCCGCAAGGACTGGAAAGGCGGCCGTTCCGCTGCGATTAACATCATCCCGTCAACCACCGGCGCAGCTAAAGCCGTCGGACTCGTCTGTCCGGAAGTTCAAGGAAAGCTGACCGGAATGTCGTTCCGCGTCCCCACCCCGACCGTCAGCGTGGTCGACCTCACCGTCCGCACCACCAAGGACACCTCCTACGAGGAAATCTGTCAGGCCATGAAAAAAGCCTCGGAGACCTATCTTAAAGGAATCCTCGAATACACTTCAGACGAAGTCGTATCGACTGATTTCATCCACAGCCAATACTCCAGTATCTTTGATGCCAGTTCCGGAATCGGTTTGAACAAACGATTCTTCAAACTTGTCAGCTGGTACGACAACGAGTGGGGTTATAGCAATCGCTGCGTCGACCTCCTTCGCCACATTGCAGGCTGATTCCGTGGCTAAACTCACCGTTCAGGATCTCCAACCCAAGGATCAGCAGGTTTTTGTCCGGGTAGACTTTAATGTACCCCTGGAACCCTCTCCCGAAGGGCCCCGCATCTCGGATGATACCCGGATTCAGGAAACACTACCCACGCTGAAGCTGCTCCTCGAAAAGGGCGCTTCGCTTGTTCTGGCCAGCCATCTGGGTCGGCCCAAAGGCAAACCGGAAGAGAAATACTCCCTCCGGCCCGTTGCGGCCTATCTGGCAAAATTATTAAACTGTACGGTCCATTTCGCCTCAGATTGCGTGGGGCCCCAAGCCGATCAGGCACGGGCGAATCTCAAAGCCGGAGAAATCCTTCTCTTGGAAAACGTCCGTTTCCACGCCGAGGAAGAGAAGAATGATCCTGACTTTGCTAAAAAGCTCCTCGGGACAGCCAAAATCTACGTCAACGATGCCTTCGGGTCCGCTCACCGTGCCCACGCATCGACGGAAGCTTGTGCCCGACTCGCCAGACAAGCCGCGGCAGGCCTCCTGATGGCGAAGGAACTGCGCTATCTTGGGAGTGAATTGTCCGATCCCAAACGGCCCTTTCTTGTGATTCTCGGCGGCGCCAAGGTGGGAGACAAAATCGGTGTACTCAAAGCTCTCCTCCAGAAGGCTAACACCATCCTGATCGGTGGCGGAATGAGCTACACTTTCCGGCTCGCCCAAGGACGCAAAATCGGGAAATCCCTTTGCGAGCCCGATAAAGTCGACCTGGCGAAGGCAATTCTCGCCGAAGCCCAACAACGGGGAGTCAAACTTCTCCTACCCGAGGACACTCTCATCGTCAAAGAACTGGACTTTGCCGGACGCAAAGTTTCCCCCGGAAAATTTACCCAACCCGGCGAGGAGATTCCCGACGGCTGGGAAGGTGTCGATATCGGCCCCAAAGCCCGGGAGACCTACGCCAAAGAGATTGCTGCCGCATCCACGATTCTTTGGAACGGGCCGATGGGGGTTTTTGAAATCCCTGCCTGCGCCGAAGGAACCTTTGCCATGGCCAAGGCTGTCGCTGCGAATACGAAGGCGGTTTCAATCATCGGGGGCGGGGATTCCGTGAAGGCCGTGAAAAAAGCCGGGGTCGGACAAAAAGTTACATTCATCTCGACCGGAGGTGGGGCCTCGCTTGAGTTCCTTGAAGGAAAAACCCTTCCGGGTGTTGCGGCACTTCAGGATCGGTCATGACCAAGAAAAAACCAAATCCCCGTCGGCCCCTCGTCGTCGGAAACTGGAAGATGCACCGCACGGCATCCGACACCCGGGCACTCATCGAGGACATCGTAAAAAAGGTCGAACGTGTGGCTTACGCCGACCTGGTGGTCTGCCCCCCCTTCACTTCCCTCCCGGCAGCCCATGAAACTCTTGGCCGCCACAGTATTCTTGCTCTCGGTGCTCAGACCATGCACCAAGCGAAAGAAGGCGCTTTTACAGGAGAAATTTCAGGACCCATGCTCCGAGAATTCGGCGTCCGCTACGCGATTCTGGGACATTCCGAACGACGCCAATTCGACAACGAAACCAATGAAAAGGTCGCCGCAAAAGCGATCGCGGCCGTCCATTATCATCTGCGCCCGATCGTTTGTGTGGGAGAAACTTTGACCCAGCGCGAAGCGAAGGAAACAACTGCTGTTGTCGAATCCCAACTCCGCGAATCCCTCAGTGGTTTTCCCTTGGAACAGTTCGAAGAACTGGTGATCGCCTATGAGCCCGTCTGGGCCATTGGCACAGGCAAAGTCGCAACCCCTGCCCAAGCCAATGAAGTCCACGAAAAGATCCGAAAACTCCTGATTCAGATCTTTGGGGATCACGGGACAGGAATTCGCATCCTCTACGGAGGAAGCGTGAAGCCGGAAAATGCCTCCGATCTCATGGCGCAACCCGAAATCGATGGCGCCTTGGTCGGCGGAGCAAGTCTCGACGCGCGGTCCTTTTTTGATATTATCGAAGCTGTCCGACCTGCTCGGGCATCCGACCATGATTAACCTAGCCATCTATATTCTTTTGGGGGTCAACATCCTCGTCTGTATCCTCTTGACCCTGCTTGTCCTGATGCAAAAGCCCCGCTCGGAAGGTTTGGGCGCCGCTTTTGGGGGCAGCTTCACCGATTCCATTTTTGGGGCACAAACTTCCGATGTTTTGACCAAGGGAACGATCTGGCTTGGAGTCCTCTTCATGACCCTGACTCTCCTGCTTGGTCTCCTGTACAGCCATCGCCAAGTCGGAAGCAACAAACTGCAAGAAGAACTAAAAAAACCCGTCTCCACAATTTCGACCAATTCCCTGCCCCCTCCCGCGCCTTCTTCCACCTCCTCGACCAACACCCCTGCGACCACTCCCGCTGCGCCGGTCCCTGCCAACCCCTGATGAATTTCTGCCGGGGCATCCCCGGCCTCACCGGCCTTTTTCTCATCTCCCTCTTTCTTGGGGGATGCAGCACTCGCCCAAGGGCGGATCTCATTATTTGCAATGGCGCCGAGCCACAAACCCTCGATCCCGCACTCGTTTCAGGTCAACTCGAAGGCCGCCTTTGTTCCGCCCTTTTGGAAGGTTTGCTCCGTCGGGATGCCCGTGGCAAAGCAGTACTCGGAACAGCAGAAAAATGGACGACAAGCCCAGACGGAAAGATTTATACCTTTATACTCCGCCCCAATCTCCGCTGGTCGAATGGAGATCCACTCACCTCTTCAGATTATCGATGGAGTTGGCTGCGGGCTCTTCATCCCGCGACCGCTTCCCCGTATTCGGAAATCCTCTACTTCATAAGTGGTGCGGAAGCCTACCACTCGGGCAAAAGTTCCCCTGATTCAGTGGGAATCGAAACGCCGGATGAACGTACCCTAGTGGTCCATCTCGACCACCCGACTCCGTTTTTTCCCGCCCTGACTGCCTTTACCACCTACCTCCCCGTTCATCAGGGCACGGTCGAAAAATTCAAAGAAGGATGGATCCGGCCCGAAAACTGGGTCGGGAACGGTCCATACCGGTTGCTGGATTGGGAAATCAATGACCGTGTTTCCCTAAAAAAGAACCCCCTTTATCACACCCCGGACCGCATCCAAATCGACCGGATTGATGTTCTTGCGGTGAACCGCGCAAGTACGGCATTCAACCTCTACTCCTCAGGTCAAGCCGATGTCCTGCTCGACAAAGGAATGATCCCGTCGCTGATCCTCCCCGAACTCCGCGGAAGATCGGATTTTCATCCCGGCCCCCTGCTCGCCACATATTTCTATCGCTTCAACGTCAGCCGACCGCCCTTCAACGATGTGAGGGTGCGGCGTGCCTTTGCCCTCGCCATCGACAAGGAGGTCATCACGGAAAAGATCACAAGAGGCAATGAACCTGCGGCTCAATCCATTACTCCACGGGGCGTCGCAGACTACCTTCCACCCGAAGGACTCCCGCCAGATCCGGAAACTGCCCAGGGCCTGCTGAAATCGGCCGGTTTCCCTGATGGCCATGGTTTTCCTCGCGTTTCCCTTCTTTATAATAAATCGGAACTCAATGAGCAGATCGCCGTGGAGATTCAGGCCCAGTGGAAACGAGTTCTTGGAGTCGAAGTCGAGCTTCGCAACCAGGAATGGGCCACCTACCTCAGATCCCTCGACACTCTGGATTTTGATATCGCCCGATCCAGCTGGGTGGGTGATTACGATGACCCCAACACATTCCTCGACTGCTTTGTCACAGCCCGTGGAAACAACCGGACCGGATGGAGCAACCCTGAATACGATTCGCTGCTCACAAACGCCAGGGCGGAACCCAACCCAGCCCGGCGACTGCAGCTTCTTCAAAAAGCGGAGACTCTCCTTGTAGCGGAAGCCTTGCCCATCATTCCCATTTATCACTTTGTGGGATGTCTTATGTTTGATCCTAATCAATGGGGTGGGCTTTACCCCAACCTTCTCGATGAACACCCATTTTCGGAAATCACCAAACGGAACCCCTGAAGCATGACAACTTTCATCATCCGTCGTCTTCTATCCTCCATCCCGGTCGCTGCAGCAGTTATGGTGATCTGCTTTATCCTAGTTCGCCTTGCCCCGGGCTCTCCCTTTTCCTCTGAACGGGCCCTGGATCCCGCGACAAAACAAATGTTGGAAGCCAGGTATCGTCTGACCGGATCCATTCCCACCCAGCTTTTTTGTTACCTATCACAAATTGCAAAAGGGGACCTCGGAGAGTCCCTTAAATACCGCGGCAGAAGTGTCGTCGAAATCATCGGGCAATCTCTTCCCCGCTCCATTCTGCTGGGCTCAATTTCCTTCCTTATTTCCCTTGGCCTTGGCATTCCTCTGGGAGCCTGGTCGGCCGCCCGGAATCGCGATCAGGTTGGATCCATCCTCAATGGATTGGCCATCCTCAGCCTTTCTGTCCCCACGTTTATTTTAGCTCCCACCACCGTTCTTTTGTTCTCCTTTTACTTTCACCTTTTTCCGCCTGCCGGATGGGGGGAACCCAGTCAATTGGTTCTACCCGCTTTTGCCCTGGCTCTTCCCTTCGTCGGCGTCTGTGCCCGCCTCGTCCGGTCTGGTCTTCTGGAAATTCTCGGATCTGATTTCATTCGGACAGGCCGCTCCAAAGGTCTTTCGGAACCCAAGCTCGTTCTTCTCCATGCTCTTCGACCCGCGATCCTTCCCTTGGTTTCATATGCCGGCCCTCTCGCCGCGGGGATCCTGACGGGCAGCCTTCTTATTGAAGAGACTTTTGCCATTCCCGGAGTTGGACAGTTTTTTGTCAGCGGAGTGATCAACCGTGATGTCTTTTTGGTGTCCGGGGTTGTCCTCGTCTACTGCGCTTTCCTTCTTTTCTTTAATTTGGTGGCGGACTGGTTGACGGCTCTCTTAGATCCCCGAATCCGCCTACATTCATGAAATTCCGCATTCCCCTGATCGCTTTTATTCTGATCGTCAGTGCAGCTGTCATCGGTCCATGGATCAGTCCCTACGGGGTAAGTGAGGTCTCTTCTGCCCGCCTCGCCTCCCCGAGTTTCACCCACTGGCTCGGGACAGACCTTCATGGCCGTGATCTGCTTACGCGGCTTCTTTACGGGGGGCGAATTTCCCTGCTGGTGGGACTCGTCGGTGCCTCCGTGAGTCTTCTTGTCGGCGTTGCTTATGGGCTGGCGGCCGGCTATCTGGGCGGTCGCATCGACAATGCCATGATGCGCTTGGTGGACACACTCTACGCACTCCCCCGCATTGTACTCGTGATCGTACTGATCAGTCTTTTTGATCTAAAATTAAAGGGCTTTCTCGATACAACCCCACTTGCCTTCCTTGCTCCCCATGCCCGGCTTCTTCTCCTGTTCGTTGCTTTGGGCTTAGTGGAATGGCTCACTCTTGCCCGGATCGTGCGGGCCCAGGTCCTAAGCATCAAGGAACGCCCTTTTGTTCTTTCTTCCCGCCTCATCGGGCAAAGCACACCCACCATTCTCATCCGGCAGATCCTTCCGCAGGTTTTGCCGATTGTGTTGACCTATTTGACGCTGGCTCTGCCTGCGGTGATTCTTGAGGAGTCTTTCTTAAGCTTTCTCGGTCTGGGCGTCCAGGCTCCACTGGCCAGCTGGGGAACCCTTTTGGCGGATGGAGCATCTCTCCTAAATCCCATTCATACTCCCTGGTGGTGCATCGTATTTCCTTCCTTTGCACTCGCCAGTTCGCTTCTCCTTTTAAACTTCATTGGCGACCAACTCCGCCAACCCCAGAAATAGCCCCTCAAAATAACTCGTTTTCAAAAGGGCATAAAAGGTAATGGGTCATTGACTCTTGAGAAGAAAAAAGCATACATAAATTCATGAAATACATTCTATTGACCCTTACCTTATTAATATCAACATTAACTCCTACCTTCGCCCACTGTGGTCACTGCGGTTCGGATGATACCAACCACAGCTCCTCTGCAAAAAAGTGCTCGAAGTGTGGAAACGCTGAAGGCTCCGAAGCCTGCAAAAAAGCCTGCGCAAAGAGTTAACTTCATTCACCCGAGCATAATCGGGGAACGAAACAAACAGCCGGTGCTGACCTTTGATCGTCAGTGCCGGTTTTTTGTTTTAGCTTTCCTTGGTGAACCCAATTTCCCCCGAAATTACTAAATCCCTATGTGCAGACTGTGGGATGTGTTGTGATGGAACGCTTTTCCATTCGGTTACCCTTCAAACCAACGATTCCCCTCGTACTCTCTCCTCTTTAGGCCTGATTCTAAAAAGAAAGAAGGGGGTTACCACCTTTCGTCAACCGTGCTCTGCCCATCAGAATAACCAGTGCATGATCTACGAGAGTCGACCCCATCGGTGCCAGCTCTTTCAATGCCGACAAATCCGCCGAGTAACCTCCGGCGAAGTCTCCGAAACCCAATCCAGACATGTCATCCAAACCACCCGACAAAAGATTCAAGAGATTAAAGAGATGATCGAACAGATTACAGAGACCAACGCCTCTCAGAGTCTTGCACAACGATGTGCCGTAGCGATCGCCAACTCACCATCCACGCTCCACACGACTGAACTTTCGACAGCTTTGGCCGCCCTCCAAGAAGTTTTGGAAAAAGAGTTTCGCGTACGCGAAGAGATCGCCTAGCGACGACCCCCACCGCCGCGGGCCCGGTCGGCCCCCCGATGATTTCCTCGATCCTGGTAGCGACCATCGGAATAATTATTCCAATCCCGACCTCTTCCAGCGTACCCACCATATCCGTAATACCCTCCGGCATAATAATACCCGTCGTAGGGATAACCATCGTAATCGCTTCCATTATCAAGGGGAGGCGGAGGAGGAGGATTCTGGGCCCATACATTGACCGCGACCAGGCTCGCAAGCAGGAGGATGGTTTTCTTCATACGGATCAATTTGGGGCATCACCCCGGCCAGGGACAAGTCCGAATTCAATCTCAAAAGGCCTTCCTATTTGATTGTTTCAAATCAGAAAGATGGCCAAATAGTACCCATGCACGCATCCGCAACGGCCTTTATTGCCGGCACTGCCCTCTCCTTCCTTCTCACCTCTCTGGCTTCAGCCCAAGTTGAGGGAATCGGAAGCAGTTCTTACCAATCGAGTGTTGGTGGAGTTTCTAAAAACTCGTACGAATCCGGAGTCAGCGGTGTTTCGGGAAACAACTACCAGTCCGGCGTCCAGGGCATGAGTAGCCCTACTTCATCAACGAAGGTTTCGGCCACGTCCTCTTCTACTGGAGCAACAGCTTCAGGAACTTCTGCCACTGCTGGAGGTTCGTCATCTACCTCCATTACCGGAGGATTTTCATCAAGCCCTAGCACCACAACTTCATCCCCCTCCAGTTCTGAGCCCACCAAAGCGGAGGACGGTTCCCCGTCGAAACCCGCGTCAGGCACGGGCAAGTTCTTTACCTGTACCCGCTGCGGAGTCGAAGGCGCAGAAACCAAGGGGTACTGCCTGGGTTCTTCTGGAATGCTGTCGGATACCAACGGCAAACCCCTCCATCACATCAGTAAGTAGCCCCAAACGGTCTCAGCTGACTTTATTCCTCCGAACTCCAAATTGAAGGTTTAGTGCTCGTTACTCTCGTTACGGTATTTCTGATGCCCTTCCCGTTGCAATTGATTGATCTGGCCCACAAGGGCCTTGGCCTCATCCCACTTCCCCGCTTCGATGGCCTTGCCCAATGAATCAATTTCTTCAACCAGCTCATCCATCTTGTTCT
>Ga0209189_1002459_pt1 | contig 12970 bp, 14 predicted proteins | sample C_130820_EF_Meta_FD_187308 | JGI IMG/M metagenome (GOLD analysis project Ga0209189, IMG submission 187308) | Freshwater microbial communities from Lake Croche, Canada to study carbon cycling - C_130820_EF_MetaG (SPAdes) (version 3) | ecosystem: Environmental > Aquatic > Freshwater > Lake... | reverse complement strand
TGGAATCGAGTTGTCGACTCGTCTGGCCGACTCGTTTGGTCGACTCGTTTGGTCGACTCGTTTGGTCGACTCGTTTGGTCGACTCGTTTGGTCGACTCGTTTGGTCGACTCGTTTGGTCGACTCGTCTGGTGGGGTTGGCCACCACGAGTCTCGGTTGCCGGCGGCGACCGGCGGTATGATGAACGGGCGTGGTGGTGCAGATGCACGGGCGTGGTGGAGAAGAGGCAGAATCTGCCGGCAGCCTCCATCTGGACGCCGGTATCTTACTATACGGCCGTTCATTTTCAAGTCTTTCCGGGAGCCATCTCGTCATGCCTTCGCCAGCGTCATTCGCCCAGTCCGCCATGCTCCCGGCATTTTCGCGGTGCTTCACGCTCGCGGCCGCGCTGCTGCCGCTCATCATGCCCGCGGAGGGGCGAGCCCAGCCGGCCACCGCCGACCGCCCCGCGGCCGCCGCGCCCCGCGGAAAGGAGGGGGAGAAGCCCGCCGCGACTGCGGCGAAGAAGAAGTCGGCCGTGATCGCCCACGTGCGGCTGTCCGGCTCGATCGCCGAGGGCGTCGGGCAGGGGGGGCTGCTCGCGGACGTGTCCCCGCACCTCCACCGCGTCATCGAGCGGCTCGACAAGGCCGCCGGGGACAGCCGGGTGAAGGGGGTGCTGCTCTCGATCGATTCCCCCGAACTCGGCCGGGCCCGTGCCGACGAACTGCGGGCGGCGATCGCGCGGGTCCGCAAGGCGGGCAAGCCCGTGGCGGCCCACCTCGTCAGCGGCCAGCCGGCCCACTACCTCGTGGCGACGGCCTGCGACACGGTGGCGATGCCCCCGGCCGCGACGCTCGAGATCACCGGTGTGCGGGCGGAGGTGATGTTTTACAAGGCGCTGCTCGACAAGCTCGGCGTGGAGGCGGAGATCCTCCAGGTGGGTGAGTTCAAGGGGGCGGGGGAGCCGATGACCCGCACGACCATGAGCCCCCAGCTGCGGGCGCAGTACGAGCAATTCGTCGGGGACCTCTTCGAACAGCTCGTGGAGCGGATCGCGGCCGACCGGAAGCTCGGGGCCGACCGCGTGCGGCAGCTGATCGACACCGGCGTCTTCACGCCGCAGGCGGCCGTCGAGGCGGGCCTCATCGACGCGATCGCCTACGAGGACGAGCTCATTGACGGCCTCGCCGGCGCCGGTCTCGCCGACGCCGAGCCGGTGCGGGTGATCCGTGATTACGGCGAGCAGAAGGTCGACGGCGACTTCTCCGGCATCGGCGGCCTCGTGAAGCTCGTCGAGCTCCTGTCGGGCCAGAAGCAGGCCGCCCCGGCGGGCCGCGAGCGGCAGATCGCCGTCGTGTACCTCACCGGCGAGATCCGCGAGGGCAAGGGGAAGGACGACCTGTTCTCCGGCGGCGCCGCCGGCTCCGAGAGCGTGATCAAGGCGATCCGCGACGCCGCCAAGGACGACAAGGTGGCGGCGATCGTGCTGCGGATCGACTCCCCCGGCGGCTCGGCGCTCGCCAGCGACCTGATCTGGCGCGAGGCCGAACGGACGAAGAAGCCGGTGGTGGCGAGCCTGTCCGACACGGCGGCCAGCGGCGGCTACTACGTGGCGGTGGCGGCGGACCGGATCGTCGCCGCGCCCGGCACGCTCACCGGGTCGATCGGCGTGGTGGGGGGGAAGATCGCCGTCGGGCAGGCGCTCGAGAAGGTGGGCGTGCACACCGACGTCGTCGCCAAGGGCCGCAACGCGGGCTGGCTCTCGATGCAGACGCCGTTCACCGAACCGGAGCGGGAGGCGTTCCTCGCCACCATGAAGGACGTCTACCGGCTCTTCACCACCAAGGTCGCCGCCGGCCGCAAGCTCGACATCGACCGCGTGGCCCAGCTCGCCGAGGGCCGCGTGTTCACCGGACGGATGGCCAAGGAGGCCGGTCTCGTCGACCGGCTCGGCACGCTCGACGACGCGATCGACGAGGCGAAGAAGCTGGCGGGGATTCCCGCCGACGAACGGATCGAGCGGCTGCTTCTCCCCGAGCCGCGTGGCCTCTTCGACGAGCTCTTCGGCATGGGGGCCGCCCCGGGCAATCCGCTCGGGCAGGCCGCCGCGACGACGGCCGAGCAGCTCGCGCGGGCCGCGGTGATCGCCCGCCTCGCGGCCATGCCCGGGCTCGACGTGCTCCAAGCCGAGACCGGGCCGCTCCTGCAGTTCGCGACCGGCAGGCCGCTCACCATGCTGCCGGCCCGCATCCGCGTGCGGTGAGCCGCGGGCCGCGGGCCGCGGCGCTCAGGCCCGGCAGGCGGCGAGCAGCTGGGCCGGCGCGACGGTCATCGCGCGGGCGAAGCCGGCGATGAACCGGGCGGCCGCGGGCTCGAAGCTCACGATCGAGAAGTCGCCGAGTGCGAACCACTCGGCCGCGAACGGAAACCGGCCCAGATACGCCTCCCGCAGCTCCTCGTGGTCGGGATGATCCGGGGCGATGAACTCCGCCGTCACCGGGATCGAGACCCGCGGCAGCGCCTGCGGCGGGATCGCGGCGTCGGTCGCGTCGGGCTCGGGGGCCGTGATCAGGAGGCACGCCTGCGGCGACTCGAGCATGTCGCGGGTGTGGGCCGAGAGCCGGCTGACGTGCGTCACGAACCGCAGCCGCTGCCCGGCCGCGTCGAGCCAGACGGCGTAGGGGATCATCGACGCGAACGGCCGGCCGTCGTGCAGCGTGGCGAGCGCGGCCACGGAACGGCCTCGCACGAGTGCGCCCAGGAGGCGTGACGTGTCGGCATCCATCGTGACGGGCCGGCGAACGGGGGGAACCTCCGCGATCCGGGCGGAGGAAGCGGCTACCAGGCGAAGTGCGCGAACGCCTTGTTGGCATCGGCCATGCGATGGACGTTGTCGCGCTTCGTCACCGCGGCACCCTCGCGCTTGTAGGCGGCGATGATCTCCTCGGCGAGCTTCTCGAACGTGCCCCGCCCCTTCTTCTCGCGGACCGACTGCAGCAGCCAGCGGATGGCCAGCGACTGCTGGCGATTCCGGTTGACCTGCATCGGCACCTGGTAGGCGGCACCGCCCACCCGCTTCGACCGCACCTCGACCGAGGGCTTGATGTTCTCGATGGCCCGGTTGAAGACCTCGATGGGCTCCGTCTCCGTGATCTTCTTGGCCACGATGTCCATCGCGTCGTAGAAGACGTTCTGCGCGACGCTCTTCTTGCCGTCTTCCATCAGGCAGTTGATGAACTTGCTGGCCAGCAAGGACCCGTAACGCGGGTCGGGACGAAGCTGCTCGCGGCTGGAGGTGATCTTTCCCATGGTTTTTTACTCAGCCCTTCTTCGCGCCGTAGAGACTCCGCGACTGCTTGCGGCCCTGCACGCCGAGCGTGTCGAGGGCGCCGCGGATGATGTGATAGCGGACGCCGGGGAGGTCGCGGACGCGGCCGCCGCGGATGAGCACGATCGAGTGCTCCTGCAGGTTGTGCCCCTCGCCGGGGATGTAGACGGTGACTTCCTTCTGGTTCGACAGCCGCACGCGGGCGATCTTCCGCAACGCCGAGTTGGGCTTCTTCGGCGTCATGGTGCGCACCTGGAGGCAGACGCCGCGCTTTTGAGGGCAGCGGTCGAGCACCGGCGACTTGGAGAACCGGCGCTTGGGGCGGCGACGGCTGCGGACGAGCTGGCTGATCGTGGGCATGGGCTGGACGCTCGAAACCTCGGGAAGACCTCGGACATGATGGTCCCGCGGCGACAAACCGCCACCGGGACCGGAAACCCCAGAATCTAACGCAAACGCCCGGCCGTCGGAAGCGGGGCCGGCAAAAACCGGGATTCCGCCGCTGTGCGGGCCGCGGTCCGCCTCATCCGGCCTGCCACGGCCGGTGAAAAATCTCACCCCGGCCGCCACACAACAGGTCGCCATGCCACTGCTGCCACACCCCCCCGAGGGCGTCGGGGGGCAGTCCACGGGTGGCCCGGAAACCCGCCGCCGCCAGCCGCGCCGCCAAGAGCGGAAGCACCGTCGGGCACCAGACGGCGCCGCGGCAGAAGGTCGCCGGCACGTCCGGCTGGTCGGAGAGCGCCACCAGGGAGCCGCGCCGCATGCCCGTGCCCGAACGCCTGCCCACAGGACCGGCGACGACCACCGTGCCCGCCCGCATCTCGAAGGCCGCCCCCTCGCCGCAGCCGCCTCCGACGCCCAGGAGCCCGCGCCGCATGCGGGCGCCGGCCAGGCAGCCGACCGCGCCGTTGACGGCGATGACTCCGCCATTCACGCCGATCTCGTCGCCGGGCGCCGCGGCGGCGACGCCGTCGCCGGCATCCCCTTCCACCAGCACCTCCCCGCCGGTCATGCCGGCCGCGAGCCAGTCGCCCGCGTCGCCGGTGATCGTGAGCCGGCCTCCGGCCATCCTCGCGCCGGCGTGCCGGCCGACGCTGCCGCGGACGGCGACGACGCCCGCCTGCATGCCGGCGGCGAGATGATGCACCCGCGAGAAGTCGCCGGCGCATTCGACCACGAGGTCGTCGGCGCCGCCCGCGACCGTGAAGACATCGCCGAGCGGGCAGGGCCTGCCGTCCGCCAGCACCGCGAGGCGGCGGATCGCGTCGAGCGGCAGCCCCGCGAGCCGCGCGGGCAGCACGCCCTCCACGTCGACGGCGAGCGGGCCGGAGTCCGCGGTCATCCGCGGGGTGAGCACGAGCGGCATGGCGGGGGGCACGGTGCGGGGCGGTCACGCGCGGCGGACAGGGTTGCTCAAGCATCCCGCCACCGTGGCCTTTTGCCAACGGCGGCGGCCCGCCGCGGCCCAAGACGGCCGTTCCCGCCCGGCGACCCCGAGGGCCCGCGGCCCGCCGCTCACGCGGGCCGCACCTCGATCTTCCGCGGCCGCACCGCGGCGAGCCGCGGCACGTGCACCGCCAGCACGCCCCGGCGGTATGCCGCCGAGATCTGCGCCGCGTCGAAGCCCTCGCCGAGCCGGAAAGCACGGCGGTAGTCGCCGATGCCGTACTCCTGCACGAGGCTCCGTCCCGGGAGCTGCCGCGGCGGCACCTGGGCGTGGACCGTGAGCACGCCGTCCTCGAACGCGACGTCGATGCTCTCGGCGCGGGCGCCGGGGAGATCGCAGAAGAGCCGCACCTCCGCGCCGCAGTCGCAGATGTCGACGTTCGGCTGGTAGGTCAGCGTGGGCTGCCGCGGGGCTTCCCGCTCGGCGGCGGACGGCGACACGGGAGACTGGGGGACCGTGGGCTGGCTGGTGGTCATCGGGATGGCTCCGTGAAGTGGAAGTGCATGGGAACGTGATGGAAATGCTCGGGCCGCGAACATGTCGTGCGGTCATGCGCGTGGCACGACATGACACGCGCGCACGCCGGGCATCGCACACTCCCCGGCGGCGCTGCCGGGGCCGACCCGCTATCCGGCTTGAACGGTCACCTTCCGCGGCTGCGACTCCGCGGCCTTCGGACAGGTGATCGTGAGCACGCCGTCGACGAGCTTCGCCTCGACGCGGGTGGCGTCGACGGCCGCCGGCAGCGTCAGCCGCCGCTCGAAGCTGCCGCTGCCGCGTTCGCGGCGATGCCAGGTCACGCCCTGCCGCCCCGCGGCGGCACCGGTCGCCGTGTCGCCGTCGGCCGTGCCGGGATCGGCAGGCCCGGCGGCCTCGGGACGCGAGCCCTTGAGCACCAGCTCGTCACCGCTCACCGCCACGTCGACGTCGCCGGCGTCGAGCCCCGGCACCTCGGCCTCGACCGTGATGCAGTCGGGGCTTTCCGCCACGTTCACGGCCGGAAACTCGCCGGTTCGCGGCCGCACGCCCCAGCCGTGGAGCGGCGGGGCCGCGGTGAGCGTGGTCCAGAGACGGTCGAGCTCGTCGCGCAGTTCGTCGAGCGGGTGCGCGAATCCCGTGCGAAACGTCGGCCTTGTCCGGGGTCCTGGAAACATCGGGTGGGCTCCTGGAAAAACGGGTGGAATCCGGGAAACGAGGGCGAGATCCGGCGCGCCGGATCGGGACGACCGGGCACGATCGCGGCGACGGCGTTTGAAATGTTCGACGTCGCCGTTCGATCGTATGGCGATCGCGCGGGCGGCCTGCGTCGTGCGGCCACTGCGACGACCGTCGGCGGAAGAAAATGCAAAGTGCGTGCCGAACGCTTTTGTCCGCTGCAACGCGGTGATTTCGGAGATTTCTCCCGCCGCCGCGGCCCTCGTCGACACGATGTTGGCAGACTTGCGCAACTGCAACGGACATTCCGGCTGTCAGCGTGGCAGTTCGTCCGCGGCGGGGCTCCGGATGGTTGTGGGGCGGGGATCGGGTTCGATACACTGCGGCCACCGCGGACGGATCCCGCCGTTCTGAACGAGCCTCGGAGCAGCCATGCGTTTCACACTCCTCGACCGGGTCACCTCCATGGAACCGGGCAAGGCCGTCACGGCCATCAAGACGCTCTCCCTTTCCGAGGAATACCTCGCCGACCACTTCCCCAGCTTCCCGGTGATGCCGGGGGTGCTGATGCTCGAATCGATGACCCAGGCCGCCGCCTGGGCCATTCGCCTCGGCGAGGACTTCGCCCACAGCATCGTCGTGCTGCGGGAGGCGAAGAACGTGAAGTACGGCGACTTCGTCCAGCCCGGCCGGGTGCTGACCGTCACCGCGGAGGTGCAGTCGCAGGACGAGCGGTTCACGAAGGTGAAGGCGACCGGGTCGGTCGGCGACCGCACGAGCCTGACGGCCCGCCTCGTCCTCGAACGCTACAACCTCGCCGACCGCATGCCCTACGGCGACGCCGTGGACGCCCGCGTGCGGGCCGAGATGCGGAAGCTCTGGAGGCTGCTCGACCAGTCGAACCGGCACCAGTCGGGGGGGCGGCCCGTCGTCTACGGGGCTGCATCGAACGCCGCGTCGGGTGCCGCGTCCACCGCCGCAGGGGCGGACGCCGCACGGATCCCGCTGGCGGCAGCCACCCGCCCCTGACGCCGAGGCCACCCGGCAACGGCAACGCCCTCGGCCCACGTCCGGCCACACCGGCCCAAGTCCGCCCACGCCGGCCCACGGACGCCGCGGTTCGGCCGGCCACGCGTCTCCCGCGTGCAGAGGATTTTCGTCCTTATCGAACGGCCGGCCGCCGCCTGGAAGGGGGGCGGTGGGGCGCCGCGGGGCCCGCCTGACACCCCCGATTTGCCCCCGTTTGACGGCGGCGGCGGGCGTTCCCGGGGAGTGGCAGGGGTGGCGCCGACACGCGGGCCCGGCCCCGGGAGGCGACCGAAAAAAAGGATTCGGGTTCCCATGCCGCCACGCCGACACTACAACCTCCGGATACCCGGACAGCGTTTCGGGCCGGTTTTCCATTCCCGTTGCAAGGTGCCATGTCGATGCCGTCGCGAGATGAAATCTACGAAAAGGTCAGGTCCGCACTCGTGGACGCACTGGGCGTCGACGAGGAGGACGTCTCCCCGAATGCGACCATGGTGGGCGACCTGGGTGCCGAGTCGATCGACTTCCTCGACATCGTGTTCCGACTGGAGAAGGCGTTCGGCATCAAGATCTCCCGGGGCGAACTGTTTCCGGAAGACGTGCTCTCGAGCACCGAGTACGTCGTCGACGGCAAGGTGACGGAGAACGGCATCAAGACGCTCAAGGCGCGGATGCCGTTCGCCGACCTGTCGAAGTTCGAGCAGAATCCCAGCGTGCAGAACTTCGGCAACACGCTCACCGTGGAGGACATGGTCCGCTACGTGCAGAGCAAACTGGCGGCCTGAGCTCTCTTATGCGCTGGTTCTGGATCGACCGTTTCGAGGAGTTCGTGCGGGCGCGGCATGCCACGGCGGTGAAGAACGTCTCACTGGCCGAGGAGCACATGCACGACCACTTCCCCGGCGCGGCCCTCATGCCCAACTCGCTCGTCGTGGAGGGCATGGCGCAGACCGCGGGCCTGCTCGTGGCCGACGCGATCGACTACAATCGACGCGTCGTGCTGGCGAAGGTGGCGCACGCCGAGTTCCACTTCGACGCGATGCCGGGCGACTCGCTCCGCTTTCACGCCGAAATCCTCGACCTCAAGCCGACCGGATCCCTCACGCAGGTCACGAGCACCGTGGGCGACCGCACGCAGGGTCAGGCCGAGCTCTTCTTCGCCCACCTCGAGCCGGGTGAGGGGGTGCCGAAGCTCTTCGAGCCCGACGAACTGCTGCGGTGGCTCGATCAGATGCACATCTACGACGTCGGCCGTGACGAAGCGGGGAATCCGCTCGCGCGGCCCGACTGGTGATCCGCCGCGGCCCGCGTGCGGCCGGGAACGACGGCGTGGCGATCCTTGGCGATGCGTGACGAGCGGAGAAGGTCGATGGCGTCCGACAGGCGCAGGGTCGTGATCACGGGCATCGGCTGCGTCACGCCGCTCGGCGTGACCGTGGAGCAGCTCTGGCGGAATCTCATGGCGGGCAAGTCCGGCGTGGGCCTGACGACCGTCTTCGACGCCTCCCGGTTCCCCACGAAGATCTCGGCGGAGGTCCGCGACTGGGACGTGTCCCACGAGGGGGAGGATCCGGCCCGCTGGCGGTTCTGCGGGCGACACACCAAGTTCGCCGCGGGGGCTGCCCTGCAGGCGATGCGCGACGCCGGGCTGCTCGGCGGCCTGCCGCACGCGCCCGACAGGCTCGGCGTCTATCTCGGCAGTGGCGAGGGGCAGCAGGATTTCGACTCCTTCACGCGGATGATGACCGCGGCGATCGACGGCGACACGCTCGACGTCGCCCGCTTCACCAGGGCCGGCCTCGAAACGCTCCACCCGCTGGCCGAGGTGGAGCAGGAGCCGAACATGCCGGCCGGGCACCTCGCCGGCCTGTTCGATGCCCAGGGGCCGAATCTCAACTGCCTCACCGCCTGTGCGGCCTCGAGCCAGGCGATCGGCGAAGCGCTCGAGCTCGTGCGGCGCGGCGAGGCCGACGTGATGCTGTCGGGGGGCACCCACAGCATGATCCATCCCTTCGGCGTCACCGGCTTCAACCTGCTCACCGCGCTCTCGACGCGGAACGACGAGCCCCACCGGGCGAGCCGGCCGTTCGACAACGAGCGGGACGGCTTCGTGCTCGGCGAGGGGGCGGCGATGGTGGTGCTCGAGGAGCTGGAGCACGCCAAGCGGCGTGGCGCCCGCATCCACGGCGAGCTGCTCGGCTACGGTTCGACGGCGGACGCCTACCGCATCACCGACACGCACCCCGAGGGCCGCGGGGCCGCCTCCTGCATCCGGCTGGCGTTGGCCGACGCGGGCCTCGGGCTCGACGACATCCACTACATCAACGCCCACGGCACGAGCACGAGCGTGAACGACCAGGTGGAGACGCTCGCGATCAAGACCGTCTTCGGCGAGCAGGCCTATCGGATTCCGGTCTCGAGCACGAAGAGCATGATGGGGCACCTGATCGCGGCCGCCGGGGCCACGGAGCTGATCGTGTGCCTGCTGGCGATCCGCGACGGCGTGCTGCCGCCGACGATCAACTACGAGTATCCCGACCCCGACTGCGACCTCGACTACGTGCCCAACAAGGCCCGCGAGGCCCGGTGCGACCGCACCCTCTCCAACAGCTTCGGGTTCGGCGGGCAGAACATCTCGCTCATCGCCGGCCGCTACCGGGATTGACGGCGGCCGGCCGGGCCCGTCGTCGGCGTGTCTTGCCCAGTGTGGCGCCCGCACGCTTTTCTCAATTGGTGCGACCGGTCCAACCGATACCGAAGGGCAGTGCGGCGGATGCCGACGGCCGTTCGCGGTCGGGTTCGCGCACCTCGGGAGTTGCCGCACATGAAACGCTTTCCTGGTCTCGCCGCGGTGGTCGTCGTGACGTGCATGACGGGCACCGGTTGCTCGCTGATCGACCGTCTCTTCCTCGCCAACTTCGACGGCCCCTACGCCCACCAGGCCCGCAACCACCAGGCCCGCAACCACGGCGGCCGCGACGGCGCCTGCCGGGACGGTGCGTGCCAGGACGGCGCCTGCGAAGACGGCGCCTGCCAGGACGGAGCCTGTCAGGGGGGGCAGTGCCAGGCGGGCGGCTGCCAGGACTGCGAGCGCGGCGCCTGCCACAAGCGGCACGTCGGCCGCTACGGCGGGCTCGCCCGTCACCATCTCACGCCGGAGGAGGAGGCGGCTCTCGAGGGCTCCGACTACGGCGCCACCGCGCCGGCCGGCCCGCCCACCGGGGCCGTGGCCTATCCCTACTACACGACCCGCGGCCCCCGCGACTTCCTCGCCAAGTGCCCCCCCTCGATCGGGCCCTGACCGGTCCGGCGGGCGCGGATTTCAGGCCGCGACGGAGAGCCGATAGGCTGTGGGGCCTGTCGGCTTCCTTCTTTTTCCCCGGAGAGCGCCCGCGATGAGTCCGTCTCCTTCCGCCCCGTCGCCGGCGGCGACCACCGCCGGTGATCGTCTCACGTGGACCGGCTGGCTCGTCTGCGCGATCGCCGCCATCGGCTTCGCGTTCGACATCTACGAGCTGTTGATGCTCCCGCTCATCGCCCGCCCGGCGCTCGTGGAACTCGGCGGCTTCCAGCCCGGGAGCCCCGATTTTCAGCGCTGGATCGGCATCCTGTTCTACGTGCCGGCGCTCTGCGGCGGGCTGTTCGGGCTGCTCGGCGGGTATCTCACCGACCGGCTCGGCCGGCGCCGGGTGCTCACCTGGAGCATCCTCATCTACGCGTTCGCCGCGTTCGCGGCCGGCTTCTCCACGAGCCTGCCGATGCTGCTCGTCTGCCGCTGCCTCGTGTTCGTCGGCGTGTGCGTGGAGTTCGTGGCCGCCGTGGCATGGCTCGCGGAGCTCTTCCCCGATCCCGCGCGGCGCGAGCGGGTGCTCGGCTACACGCAGGCGTTCTCGTCGATCGGTGGCTTGATGGTGGCGGTGGCCAACGGGATCGCGATCCAGTACGGCAGCGGCTTCCCGGCGATCCAGATCCCGTCGTGGCTCTCCTTTCTGGGGTCCATCGGCGCCGGTCACGAGCACGAGGCCTGGCGCTACACGCTCATGTCGGGGCTGCTCCCGGCCCTGCCCCTGATCCTCATCCGGCCCTTCCTGCCCGAGAGCCCGGTGTGGGCCCAGAAGCTGGCCGCCGGCACGCTCAAGCGGCCGAGCATCGCGGCCCTCTTCTCCCCCGAACTCCGCCGCACCACGATCATGACGGCGATCGGGTTCGCCTGCACGCTCGGCGTGGCCTTCGGCGCCATCCAGCAGATGCCGCAGATGGTGCCGGGCCTGGCCGAGGTGAAGGCGGTGGCCGCCCGGGCCGGCGCGGCGGCGGCCGACGCGGCCCGCGCGAAGGGGGAGCAGGACCCCGCGAAGCTCAAGGCCGTCGCCGCCGCGGCCGGCGCCCGCCACGGCCAGAAGATCGCCGCCGAGTACACGAAGGTGCAGGAGATCGGGGGGCTCGTGGGCCGCTGTCTGATGGCCGTCGTCTTGTCGGCGGCGATCGCCTGGGGCTGGAAGCTGCGGCTCCTGCAGATCCCCGGCCTCGTCCTCACGCCCCTCGTGTTCTGGTATTTCCTGCGGGTGCCCAACCGCGTGTTCTTCGAGATCCCGCTGGACTGGGCCTACCTCGGCACGCTGCCCGTCACGACGATGTCGCTCGGCATGTTCCTCGTGGGGCTCGTGACGGTCGGCCAGCTCTCCTTCTGGGGCAACTACCTGCCTCACGTGTTCCCGGTGCATCTGCGGGGCACCGGCGAGAGCTTCGCGGCCAACATCGGCGGCCGCATGATCGGCACCTCGGCGGCGGCGATCACCTCGCTCCTCGCCTCGCGGCTGCCCTACGATTCGGCGCCGCTCAATGCGTCGTCGGCGGCGGCGATCGTCGGCACCGTGATCGGCCTCGTCGGCATCGTCGTGAGCTTCCTCTTGCCCGAGCCGCGAGCGGACGAAGACCGCTGACGATCCGCGGCCGGCCGTCCGACGCTCACCCCCGCTCACCGCTCACCCGGCGGTCGTCCGCGGGGCGCGGGGCGCGTCGTTGGGCAGCGTCGGCACGCTCCAGATCACGTACAGGCCGATCGCCACGAGGCCGAGCACCACGTACTGCAGCCACCAGGGCAGGCTGTTGAGCAGCAGGCTCGACCCGACGACGGCCACCACCATGACGATGGCCCGGCGCTTCACGCTCCGGCGGATGCCGTGGTAGTGCTCCCAGTCGTCGAGCATCGGCCCGAACGCCCGCGACCGGTGCAGCCAGGCGTGGATCCGTGGCGAGCCCCGGTAGAAGCACCAGCTCGCCAGGAGCAGAAACGGCGTCGTCGGGAGGAGCGGCAGCACCGCGCCGACGACCGCCAGCCCGAGGCAGATCCAGCCCCCCGCCACGTAGAGGAAGCTGCTGAGCGGGTCGGTGGTGGGGCGAAGGTCCATGCGGCGGCGTCCGGCGGGATGTCGGGCCGCCGGGATTCTATCACGCCCGTTTTTTCGTATGCTCTTCGGGCCGGTCGGCCCACGCCCTCCAGGCCCGCGCCTTCCGCCCTCCCACCCTCGATCGGAGACGATTCCATGCCGCTGGTTCCCATGCGCATCCTGCTCGATCACGCCGCGGAGCACGGCTACGGCCTCGCCGCCTTCAACGTCAACGACATGGAGCAGATCCAGGCGATCATGGAGGCGGCGAAGGAGACCGAGTCGCCCGTGATCGTGCAGGCCTCCCGCGGCGCCCGCGCCTTCAGCCAGGACGCCTACCTGCGGCACCTGATGCTCGCGGCGGCCGAGCTGTATCCGCGGATTCCGATCGCGATGCACCAGGACCACGGCAACTCCCCCGCCACCTGCCAGAGCGCCATCGACAACGGTTTCACCAGCGTGATGATGGACGGCTCGCTCAAGGACGACGGCAAGACGCCCGCCGACTTCGACTACAACGTGAAGGTGACGCGGGAGGTCGTGCAGCTGGCCCACCGGCAGGGCGTGTCGGTGGAGGGGGAGCTGGGCTGCCTGGGATCGCTCGAGAGCGGCGAGGGGGAGGCCGAGGACGGGCACGGCG
>Ga0209189_1002455_pt1 | contig 12982 bp, 7 predicted proteins | sample C_130820_EF_Meta_FD_187308 | JGI IMG/M metagenome (GOLD analysis project Ga0209189, IMG submission 187308) | Freshwater microbial communities from Lake Croche, Canada to study carbon cycling - C_130820_EF_MetaG (SPAdes) (version 3) | ecosystem: Environmental > Aquatic > Freshwater > Lake | place... | reverse complement strand
ACAAGTTCAACCCCAACACCATCGTACCCGTGCGCGAAAACGATGGTTTTGACAACGAGCTGCGTGGGTTCACGCGCGACTTTAACGGCGGCGCTGGCAGCCTAGGTGCGCGTGCCGCCCTGTACCTCAAAGGAAAGATCAAAGGCGAGTACTTGCTCACCATGCGCTACGACTCGGACAAGGTGACCACGCCGCAGTTGTTCTCCACCATAGACCCAACCGGCTATTACCCGGTATATGGCGACTCCAGCCTGCGCGGCGTGGACGCGCAAAGCTCGGGCAAGATGTATGTGCGCATTGACAAACACTTAAGCAACCTGGTGTTTGGCGATATCACCACGGCTGAGAGCAACCCCGCGCGCCAGCTCAGTCAGTACAGCCGCACGTTTAACGGCATCAAAGGCCACTATGAAGAGGGTCGCGTCGTGGCCGACAGCTTTGTGGCCCAGCAGTCGTTCACCCAGGTCATAGACGAGTTTTCTGGGCGCGGTGTGTCCGGCCCCTACAGCGTGTCGCGCTCGAATGGCGTCACGGGTACAGAAAAAATAGAAATTCTGGTGCGCGACCGCAACCGCCCGTCAGTCATCCTGAAATCCACCGCGCTGACGCGCTCCAGCGACTACGAGTTCGAGCCCTTTAGCGGCCAGATTCTGTTCAAGTCGCCGGTACCCAGCTTTGACGACCAGCAAAATCCGGTATCCATTCGCGTCACCTACGAGGTGGATCAGGGCGGGCCGAAGTTCATCATCGCCGGTGGCGACGTGCGGCTGCGCCTGAGCGACAAGCTGACCCTGGGCGCGTCGGCGGCAAAGGACAAAAACCCGGTATTGCCGTATGAAGTACAGGGCGCTAATTTGCAGTTGAACCTGTCTAAGAGCACCCAAATCGTGGCTGAGCTGGCGCGCACGCGCGGCATCATTGACGGCAGCAGCACCGGCTACACCGTCACCTCGGGTAACTCCGTCGTCGCTGGCTCTGGCGTGGAAACCACCGGCATGGCCGCTCGTGCCGAGTTGCGCCACAGCGCGGACGATTGGCGCCTGCGCGCTTATGTGGCCAAGTCCGACGAAAACTTTTACAACCCCTCGGGCGGCATGGCCGCAGGTCGCACCGAATACGGCAGCGCCACGGGCTACCAGTTCAGCAAAAACCTGAGCGGCAATGCCGAATACATCCACTCAGCCGATGCCTTGGCAGGCTCCAAATCGGACGCTGTTTCGGCCGGTCTGGACCTGAAGATCAGCGACAAGCTCACCTTGGGCGCGGGCGCCAGGCATGTGCGGCAATCCGCGATTAGCCTGGTCTCGCCCACCGGCTATACCTGCACCACATCCAACGGCACCGTGGTCACCACCAGCACCGGCTACTACGCGGGCTACGGCATCAGCCAAACCGGCAACCAGCAGATCGACCCCACCACTGGTCTGCCCATGACCTGCACGCCGCTTGCCGCCAACAGCACGCCCGTGGCTGACTTAGATACCAGCTCCCTTTATGTGCGAGGCAGCTACCGCGTGAGCAAAACGGTCGGGCTATCCGGCGAGGCGCAGCGCGAAATGGGCGCGAGCGGCACCACCTTATATCGCCTGGGCGCCGATTGGCAGGCCGCTGAAAAAACCCGGCTTTACGCGCGTTATGAGCGGGCGCGCACCTATGGCGGTGCCTATGGCCTGGGCGTGGGCGATACCGGTGGCAACCTGAGCTTTGGCCTGGATACCCAGTACTTGCAGGAATACATGCCGGGCGCCACCGCGTACTCGGAATACCGGCTGCGCGATGGCGCTTCCGGGCGCGACATGCAGGCCGCCATGGGTTTGCGCAACAGCTGGAACTTGGTGCAGGGTTTGAAGCTGCAAACCAATCTGGAGCGCCTCACCGCCACCTCGGGTCGCTCCCTGTCTGCCGGTGTGGGCCTGGAGTACACCGCCGATCCCTTGTGGAAAGCCTCTGGCCGCCTGGAGTTGCGCCATGGGGACGCGGCCGACAACTGGCTGCTTACCCTTAACGTGGCGCGCAAGCTGGATCGCAATTGGACTTTGGTGGCACGCGACTACATCAACTTAAGCCAGACCAAACCGGTGACGGATGCCAGCACCGGGCTGAGTTCCAGCACGCCCACTACGCGCCAGGCGCGCTTTCAGCTCGGCGCCGCCTACCGCCCGGTGGACAACAACCGCTTTGACGCGCTCACCCTGTACGAGCGTAAAGACAACCACAACCCCGCCGCCGGTACCGACAGCTTGACCGACATCTTTACCCTGCGCGCCAATTACCACCCATCACGGCCCTGGTTTGTGTCCGGGCGGCTGGCGGTTAAGCGGGTCAATGAGTTGTTGCTGGGTTCGGTCAACAGCAGCTATGCCGCTGCACTCTTCGGTGGCCGCATCACCTACGACCTGAGCAACCGCTGGTCGCTGGGCCTGATCGAAACCGCCCTGGTGGGCCAAGGCGGCAGCCTGCAATACGCCCACGGCGTGGAAGTGGGCTACACCCTGGTGGACAACCTGCTGGTGACGCTGGGCTACAACTGGCGCGGTTTCCGTGATATTGACTTGGCCGGTAGCAACTACACCAACCGCGGCTGGGTGTTGGATATGCGCTATAAGTTTGACGAAACCTTGTTCGGCGGCAGCGATGCGCAGGTGAACAAAACCCTCGCCCCCGAGCCCGGCAAACCCTGACGAGAAAAGCCCCATGAAGCACCTGATTTTTGCCCTGGTCGCCGCTTGGCTTACAGCTTGCGGCAGCGCCAAGCTGCCGCAAGCGGGCGCAGCAGCGGGGGAGTCCAGCAGCAGCGGCACGGCGACCATGTCGCTTAGCACCCTGCAACCGGCGCCTGCGCGTCTAAGCGATGAAACCATACGCGAAGACCTGCAAACCCTGAATCGCCTGCAAGATCGTCTGCGCCAGCTCAACGAGGGTGGCATGGCGCAAACCGCCTACCCATTAGCCAAAGCCCAATGCTGGCTAGACACCGCACGCAGCCAATATCAAGAGAACGACCGCAGCGGCTATGTGCAAGCGGCGTTGACCGAGGCCGATCGCATCGCGCGGGCACTTGGCGCGGACAAAAACGCCACCGTGGGAGACGACACCCCGCTGGTGGCTCGCAGCACGCGGCTACGCGAGGACTTGTGGCAACAACTGGCGGCGTTGAAACGCCAAACCGACACCCTGGTGTGCACCGCGCGCAGCCTGGCCTGTGCCGAGGTGCGGCTGGTGCGTGCCGGCCATGCCGAGCAGCAAACCGGCTGGCGCGCGGCCACGCCGCATGTCGCGATGGTGGAAGACGGCCTGCGCCGTGCCGCGCTGGAGGCTCAGCAGTGCGCGCCACCCGCACCGCTGCCCGTAGCGCCGCCCACAGCGCCGCCCATAGCGTCGCCCTCGCAGCCAACGGCTACACCTAGCCATGTCGTGATCCTGGTGCCACCCCCGCCCACGCCCGCAGCGCCACCCCCCGCAGCGCCACCCCCCGCAGCGTCGCCGCCCGCAGCGTCGCCGCCAGTGGTGGAAAAGGCGCAGCCCGTGGTGGTGGAGCATTTCCTGCTGCTCAGTGACGTGGCCTTTGCCTCTAACCAAGCCGGGCTGGCCGATATGCTGCCGGGCGGGCGCCAGCGCCTGAATACCTTGGTTCAGCACCTGAAAACCTATGCCCGCATCGAGCGCTTGCAAATCGTCGGCCATGCCGACCGCCTGGGCCCCGCCAGCCGCAATGAGGCCCTTTCCTTGCAGCGGGCGCAAGCCGTGCGCGATTACCTGGGCGCAGCGGGCCTGACCGTGCAGCAGTGGGAGGTGGTGGGCAAAGGGGCGTCACAGCCGGTGAGCACGCATTGCCCGGCCCGGCTGCCCCGGCCGGCCGCACGCGCTTGTATGGCGCCCGACAGACGGGTGGAAATCACCGTCACCGGCTTGCTGCGCTAAGGTCTTGCTGCGGCGCATACGGGCATTTCCCCAACTGCTACACCCGTAGTGGGCCGTAGGGAGTTGTCGGTGCGCTATCGCACCGACGCGGTGGCGAGCGCCTTTGGAGAATGCGGACATGCTCCAACAACGCGTCGCTAAACTGATTCAAAACCGCATGGGCGCCTGGCCGGTTTCGGCGGCATTTATCTTGCCGGGTGGACAGCGCGTGGGCGCACGCGACACGGCGGTGACGCTGGAGTTCAAGCAGCCGTCGGCGGCGCTGGAGTTGGCGCGTGGTCGTATCGGCGCCTTGGGCGAGCTGTTCGTGGAGGGGGCGATCGACTTGCACGGCTCACTGCGCGATTTGATGAGCCTCGCCGCCGCCCTGCTCAGTCGCAGCCCGACCGAAAGCCCGGCAGGCTGGTGGCAGGCGCTGCGCGCACAAGCGCGTTCTTTGCGCTTGCACACCCGCCAGCGCGACGCGGCCCAGGTGCAGTTTCACTACGACGTGTCAGACGACTTCTATGCCCTGTGGCTAGACCCCTTGCGCGTGTACTCCTGCGCCTACTACGCGCAGGGCGCGCCAGACTTGGCCGCCGCGCAGCAGGCCAAGCTGGATCACATTTGCCGCAAGCTGATGCTGCGCCCGGGTGAGCGTTTGCTCGACATCGGTGCAGGCTGGGGTGGGCTGCTGCTATGGGCGTGCGAACACTACGGCGTGAAAGCCACCGGCGTTACCCTGTCCAAAAACCAGCACGCCTACTTGAGCCGCTTGATTGAGAGCAAGGGCCTGCAAGGGCGCGCCAGCGTGCGCTTGCTGGATTACCGCGATTTGGACGAACGCGAGCCCTTCGACAAAATTGCGTCGGTGGGCATGTTCGAGCACGTGGGCCGCGCCCACATGGGCACCTACTTTGGCAAGGTGGCGCGCCTATTGCGCCCCGGTGGGCTGGTACTCAACCACGGCATTACCGCCGGGGGCACCGAGCACACGCAGTTGGGCGCAGGCATGGGCGATTTCATCGAAAAATACATCTTCCCAGGCGGTGAGTTGCTGCACGTCAGTGTGCTGCTGCAAAACCTGGCGCAAGCGGGTCTGGAGATGGTGGACACCGAAAACCTGCGCCCCCATTACGCGCGCACCTTGTGGGACTGGTCTGATGCGCTGGAGGGCCGCTTGGAACAGGCGCGCACCATTCTGCAACGCAGCGCTGGCGCCGCACATGCCGACAAAACTTTGCGCGCCTACCGGCTCTACTTGGCTGGCAGCGCGATGAGCTTTGAGCGGGGTTGGATTTCGCTGCACCAGATGCTGGCCACCCGGCCCAGCCGGGACTTGCAACAAGGGGCACTGCGCGGCGCACAATCGGCCTACCCCTTTCAGCGCGACTACATGTATGCGCCCTGAGGCATGCTCTATAAATTTCGCTCCAAAGCCAGTGCCGACCTCATCATGCTGGAGCCTAATGGGCGTTCGCCACCGTGGGTCTGGAGCAATCGATTACCAAAACAGCGATTTTGCGGCGCCACTCTTCCGGGACGGTTTGGGCCAAACGTGCCTGTAACTCCTGCGGGGATTTTGGTTTTCCTCCGCCATCGCTAGGGGCGGCTTTGATATCACCAGAAAACCAAAATATAAGGTAAATGCCGTAGCCATCGCTGGCTGGATCACGGCCGTATTTTTTAATTAATTGGTTGGGAATAGCCGTCCACAAGTCGGGATGTGTTTCGCGCTTGATTTCAATCGGCAACTGATGCGGGAAGGCCATCACTTTAATGTCCGCACGCTTTGCATCAGCGTAGCGGCCCTCGGGATCAGCAGATACACCAAGTCGCCCGATCACTCGCCTCAAGTCAGAAAGCAAGGTATCGCGGCAGTCATCTTCAATTTTTGGTTTTGCACCAGCCCAATACTGTCGATAGTCATTGGTACAGTCGTTTCTAATTTCGCTTGCGAGCTGGCCGAGATGGTCAACTGTTAGCGCCCAAAGATCAGCCGCATTCGCCGGTTCTGAATTTATAAGGGTTCGACACACTTGCCCCACCGACGCGGGCTTAAACGTCGCCCTTCGCCATGCGATACGTTGATCGATAACAGCACGATTTAGATAATTCGCCCAGTGCTTCAAATCATGCTGTAGCAGCAGATGGGCAAGTGCTTGACCTGCAGCCTCATCTGAGTTCCCACCAAGATTCGAAATGAGTGCCTCAACGTAACGACCCATCTCCATGCCAGGGGTTACCCGAAAAACCTTGCCAGTGCGTACAGACCAAAAGGGTCGAACTGAAGGGCCTAATAGCTCGATCAAATAGCATGTTGTGGCGATGTTTACACCGGCCGAAAATCCACCCGCTGTGCGAATTTCGCCGACTAGGGTATACAGGTGGCTTGCGCGAATTTGGCTCTTCCCGACGTACTTTCGAGCTTGTTCCAAGTAAAGCTCCGGCGCTGTCACCAATCCCGCAGTTAACCAATAGACGCGTTGCCCCACATCCATGACCGGGACTGAAATCTTGCTTTGGATCAGTCTTAGCTGCTCGTCGCCACTCACAAAATTAAGCATCGACACGATGAGCAAGCGGCAACTTTGAAGTTGCTGCTTGCTGGCCTTGAGAGGAAGGTTTTCAATGAGGCTTGACGTAACTGTGAGGGCAACCTGGGCATACTGCCTGTCGTGTGCGAGGGCATACAGACCATCCACGTTTTCCTTGTTTGCCGCAATTTGTTTGCCTACAAGGATCCGCATGACGTCGGCCACAATGTCTGGCCGCTGAGTCAGTACCTGCTTGAACCATGCGGGAGTGCTGTGGTAATTATTGATGAGTCGAAAAGCCACCACGGCGCCAAGAATTTCTTCAGAGAGATCAAGCAGGGCCTGCGGCTTTTCAGAAAAACACAGCTCCATGGCGGCCAGACACGGCAGTGCCAGGTTGTAACGCCGCCCTTTGATATGGAGATCGATGATCTGGGCGACCGAGGGCAAGTCTGCGCGGAACAGGCTGTGACGCAAACCCTGCATGGCCAGGCGCACCCACTCCTGATCGCCGTTCAACAATTTCAGCAGCCGCTCTTCAGGATGGCTGTGGTTCGAGTTCTGAAAGAAGTTCAGATACGCGTTCGCGACCTCAACCAGCGCGCCCAAGTGTGCTGGACCTTGTTCAAAGCTTGGCAATGCTTTTCGAAAAAATTCCAAGCTCTGCCTGATCTGTTCGGCATGTCGGTGCTTGTATTCGATTTCCTGGTCAATATGCTGTCGTAGCGGATCGGAAGGCGGGTAGTCGCAACATAGTTGCGTGCCAACCCAGGCCGCATCGGCCGGGTGATCAGTCGCCCACTTTTCCAGAAGTTGAAGTTGCGCATCTGATCCGTTTTTGAAACCCGCGACGCGTACGGCCTGAGTAACCAGTTCCTGGCGAAGATCGCCACTGCTGCAATCTTTGGCCATTGAAAGATACCAGGCGTCAGCTTCAGCGGGCTCGGCAGCGTGAAACAGCAACGCACGCGACTTCCACACGGCCACGTAAACCTTATCGCCCGATGCGAGGTGCAGTCGCAGACCTAACGCGAACAAGGCCTTGTACTGCGCCGGGTGATCGCCAAGCCAGGTGGCCAGTGCCTGTTGGTGCTTAATATCTAATTGACTCCGCGTGTACGGGCCTAAGCCCAAAGTCAGCCAGTCATGCAAGCGCTGAACGTCAACTTCTTCTCCAAACTGGGTAACCCCTCGTACCAGCAGATCACCTACAACTTGGTGCGTGCGCAACGTGACGTCGGCAGACGTCAACTGAAAACTGCTCTGGTGCAGGGCATCAAGTAGCGCGGGGATATCTTTCGAGGGCGCCACTTCGCTGGCGAATACATGCCAAAAATGCCAATACCTGCCTAATAGTCGATCCGACTTCGGCTTTCGGAAATAGCGCCATACTTCATGCGTATCAATACAGTCAGGATACAGGGCCAGTAGCAGCGTGCCAAGCAGCTCATCTTCGAGGTCTTCGACTGTGTTGGCATGAATATCGACCAACAAGGTTTTGAGCACAGCCCAGTTTTTATCCCTGTCCATATATGAGATCAGGATTTCGAGTGCTTCCTGTCGTAAGTCAGGCCAATAGCCCTTGTCGCGCACGATTGTTTCCAGATCTGATTTCAGGGCTGGCATCGGGTGTCCGTATGCCAAGGCATCCAATACACAGTCCAGTAAAGCCAGAGCTGGTTGACTTCGGTCAGGCGCTTGCAATAGCTTCTGGAAATCGCCCTCCATATCCGCTGTTGCCAACGCACCAAATGGCTCGCGCGACCAATTCAACCGACGGAAGTGCATATCCTTGGCAGCCTCAGTCGCCAATGCGCTTAATACCGCTAATTTCTCAGAGCGACTGAAGGCACGTACGTCGCCATTTAAAACCACGCCCAGCGGGTCACGCTCAATCAGATTCGCGCGCAAGCTGTCCCACGCGGTGGCTGCAAGCCAAGCATGCAGACCACGTAGCTCTGGCACGATGCCCCCATCCAGACCCAATATCAGTGCCAGGACGCGGTTGAATGGCAGCCCGTCCTTAATGCGAGTCATCAAGTAGCGTGCGGCCAAATATTCCGCAACCGTTCTGTGCACAGGGTGGAAGTCTGTCTCGCCATTGCTCCTGAAGAGCCTGGTCTTCAGCGCCATTCGGCAATGGTCGATCAATGGCGCTGTTTTTGCACTAACGAGTTCTGGCAGGATGACAACCCCGGTTTTTATGCTGGGACGGTGTTGCTGGGCTATGGCAGCGCTGCCGGAGAGCAGCATGATTGCACACAGATAGCCAGCAGCCGCCAGGAGTTGGTCATCGGGTATAGTGCTTTTTCCTTGCTCGGCAAGATGCTCTGGGTTTTGTTCGCGAAGCAATTGCACACAAGCCATTTCGTAGGCTTCGGTTTTGCTCGCTGGCCAGTTGTTGTCGCTTGTCGAATTGCACAGCATGTTCAGCGTTTGCGGGTTGTCCAGCAAACCTGCGAGATCGCGATCTTCGGCGCCTCTCATGAATGCCTGCGCGCTGGCCAAATCATGTTGTTTCCAGTGGGAAATCAGCGCCTCTGTTTGTGACCGATCCAGTGGAGTGAGATGGAGTTCCAGGAAATTGTCGTCTCCGACCAAGCGTTTCAGAGCCGCGCTGTCAGCATCGCCTCGCCAATCGATTTCACGGCAGGAAAGGCGAAATTTTGGTGTGCCAAGGTCTTGAAGCTTGGCACGAATTTGCCCAAGTACGGATCCCCCGGTGGGACCGGCAGATATCTCATCAAGTCCATCAATGAAGATCAGGCTTTGCTGGCCCGTTGGTATTTTCAGATCCAGAAAATCCCTTGCCGTGATGTAGTAGCCGCCCTCGGTCTGGCTCAGGGTCTTGAGCGCATCCGTCTTGCCAGCTCCGGGGTCAGCCAGCAATACCCAGGCCTGCTTGTCACGGAAATGGATCAGCGGCTCTGGTTCGGATAGCCTATCGTCTGGCCTTCGCACACGGGCATTTCGCACCAGCGCGATGCGTTCATCTGCGTTCGCGATGGCGTTGGTCATCTTGGATTCAATCCAGGTCTAGCCAGTGTGCCAACGGATACGACAGAAATTCTGTCAGCCCAACGCCGCCGGTTCCGACCAGCAAGGGCCTGCAGGCCTGGTGCTGTTTCGTAAAGGCGCTGAGGCCACTGAGTTTTCCGGCCAAATTACCCGCTTTGACTTCAATTGCGGTTAGTCGCGCCGCGTTAGAGATCACGAAATCAACTTCGTAGGGGCTTTCACGCCAATAGCTGACGTCTTCCTGTGGCGCCGCCGTGTTGCACAAATGGGCACCTACAGTGCTTTCAACCAGTCGACCCCAGTAACTGCGATCGACCTTGGCTTGATCAAATGTGTAGGGGGTGGCGCTCGACATCAGCGCTGTGTTGAGCACGTTGAATTTTGGGGCTGAGGCACGTCTGCGGGCAGCTCCCACGTGATACTTGTGAAGGCCCGTCAGTAAGCCAGCCGAATCCAAGAGACCAAGGTAGCCCGCCAAAGTGGTTTCGTTACCGGCATCTTGCAGTTGCCCCTTGACCTTGCCCAGGGCCAGAATCTGGCCCGAATAGCTGGCACCGAGTTCAAACAGTTGTTTAAGCAATGCAGGCTTGTCCACTCGGGCCATTTGGAGAATATCGGTATCGATGCTTGGCTGTACCAAGCTTGCCACGACATAGTTGCGCCAACGGTGTTCGTCGCGGATCAAGGACGCGCTGCCTGGGTAGCCACCGAAATAGATGTATTCGTCCAACGTGAAATCGAACGCCTGGTGCATCTCAGCGTAGGACCAATGTGAGAGGCGCATGAGTTCGTAGCGCCCGGTCAGGCTTTCGGTCAGACCTTTTTGCATGAGCAAAGGGGAACTCCCAAGCAAGATGACGTGCATGGCGAGTCCCTGAGCACGATCGGCATCCCACAGTCCTTTGACCGTGTTTGACCAGCGCGGGATTTTCTGGATTTCATCCAGCACAAATGCGAAAGGCTGCTCCGGATTTTTCAGGGTGAACGCACGGAAGTGCTGGCGTGCTCTTTGCCAGGCGCGTATCAACCAAGCAGCGTCACGCGGCGCGCCATCGACCTCGCTGACGTCTTCCGTGGCTGCGACGTTCGGCCGCAGGCCTGGGGTATCGGGTTGATCGACCGCGATAAAGTAGTTCCCGCTGGTTTCCAGCGCTTGGCGCACTAAAGTGGTTTTGCCAACCTGACGCGGACCGGCCACAATTGTGATGAAGTGGGGCTGCTCCTTTAGGCGGTTCAGAAGCGTTTGAACCTGCATTCTCTGAAAAGGCATAAATCATACTGAGTAAATTTACTCAGTATGATTTCATGGCTCTGTGATGTTGTCAATACTCGCTTTCTTGCCACCTCGGATCGCCCTCCACAACCTCGCCGCCCGGCCAGTTTGCCCAAGGCAAAACTTGCTGGCATAACGCGGTGCTTCAAAACGCGGGTTCGGTTTTTGGTGGCAAATTTGCCGCCGACTATTGCTGCGCCCGGGGAGAGTTGCTGGATGCCAGCGTGGCGCTGCACGGCATGGCGCCGGGCCACATGCATGGCGCACAATCACCGTATCCGTTCCAGCGCGGCTACATGTATTCCACGGCCTGAATCCCAGATGCTCTATAAATTTCGCTCCAAAGCCAGTGCCGACCTCATCATGCTGGAGCCCAACGGGCGCCAGTTGCTCGAGATCATGGGTAAAGACCCCAGGCCTCCAGGCATCTTGCTACCGCAGGAGATGGCGCGGGCCATGCAGGCCCTGCAACAGGCGCTAGATGACGAGACGCAGGCCTTGCATGAGGCTGGTGTGCAGCCCCATGCCGTGCCAGCGGGCGCGGTGAGCTTGCGCCAGCGCGCCTTGCCCATGCTGGACATGCTGCGCCGTTGCGAGCGCGCCGGTGCTGAAATCGTCTGGGGGGTCTAGGGACAGCGCCCCTAATCCACCCGGGCGCCCGAGGTCTTTACCACCACGGCCCACTTTTTCAACTCACTGTCTATCAGTTTGCTGAATTCAGCCGGCGTGTTGCCGCTGGGTATGGCGCCTTGCGCCAGCATTTTTTCTTTGATGGTCGGGGTGTTGAGCGACTTGGCCACCTCTTGTTGGATGCGGTTGACGATGTCCACCGGTGTGCCCGCAGGCGCCAGCAGGCCAAACCAGGAGCTGGCTTCAAAGCCTTTGAGCTTGCCCGCTTCTTCTATGGTGGGCAAGTCGGGCAGGGCGGCTGAGCGTTGCGCGCTGGTGACGGCAAAGGCGCGCAGCTTGCCCGATTTGATCTGCGGCATGGCTGAGGGCAGGTTATCAAACATCACATCCACATTGCCGCCTACCAAGTCCAGCAGCGCCGGGCCCGAGCCCCGGTACGGGATATGGGTCATGGCAATACCCGTTTCGGCCTTGAACAGTTCACCCGCCAGGTGGATGGAGGTGCCGTTGCCGCTGGAGGCCATGCTTAACTCGCCCGCATGCGCCTTGGCGTACTGGATGAAATCGAGCACCGAGCGTATGCCCTTTTGCTCTGCTTTTTCGCTGTTCATCACCATCACATTGGGCACACCGGCCACCAGCGTGATGGGGGCGAAGTCTTTTTGCGGATCAAACGGCAGCTTGTCGTACAGCCACTTGTTGATGGATTGCGTGCCGACCGTGCCCATCAGCAGGGTATAGCCGTCGGGCGCAGCTTTGGCGACCGCATCGGCGCCCAGGTTGCCTCCGGCGCCAGCCCGGTTGTCCACCACGAACTGCTGGCCAAAGGCTTTGGACAACTCGGGTGCCACCGCGCGCGCCAGAATATCCGTCGTGCCGCCCGGCGCGAAGGGCACCACGATGCGCACCGGCTTGTTAGGCCAGGCGTTTTGAGCGAAGACTGCGGGTGCCGCCAACGCGCAGGCCACAGCGATGGCGCTGACCATCAGGCGGCGGCGTGTGAGGGCGCGGGGATGCATGGCGCGCTATCAGTCTGCGTACACGCCAGCGGCCTTAATGACCGGGCTCCACTTGGCGATTTCGGCGGCCACAAACCTCTTGTGTTCGCCCGCCTCCATGCGCTTATCAGCCACCACCACCGCACCCAGGCCCTCTTGTTTTTTGATGAACTCGGGGTCTTTCAGCGCGGTTTTGAGGGCCGCATTGAGCTTGGTCGTTACGTCGGCCGGTGTGCCCTTGGGCGCATACAGGCCGTGCCAGATGGTGACTTCAAAACCTTTCAGGCCAGACTCGTCCAAGGTGGGCAGGTCTTTCAGCGCAGGCGTAGTGAGCCGCTTGTGGGTGGAAACGGCAAAGGCTTTCACCTTCTTGGCTTCGATCTGGCTGCTGGTGTTGGTGGTTTGGTCGCACATGAGGTCGATCTGGCCGCCGATGAGGTCGGTCATGGCCGGTGCTGTGCCCTTGTACGGCACCGTGGTCATGTCGGTTTGGATGGCGCTTTGGAACAGCAAACCGCACAGGTGCGAGGCCGAGCCAATACCGGCATTGCCCAGGTTGATCTTGCCCTTGTTCTGCGCAATCCAGGCGCTTAAGTCGGCATAGCTGGTGCCAGGCAGGCTGGGTT